>JAESFW010000035.1_pt1 | contig 289893 bp, 263 predicted proteins | sample 9269481 | NCBI WGS metagenome assembly JAESFW01 (sample SAMN14515350, study PRJNA621654) | algae metagenome | isolation source: Lyngbya sp. HA4199-MV5 and co-occurring heterotrophs from soil with... | place: USA: Ahupuaa O Kahana State Park, Hawaii | collected 2009-07-21 | reverse complement strand
CGCGATTGCGACCGGGCGATAGAGGACCGTCGGTCCCGCCTTGGCCTGCTTGCTGTTGTCTTCTGACAGAGGTGGTCGCGGCTCCACCCGCTCGAGTGGTGCTTTCGCCACCGTGTTGGGAAGGCCGAACTGCTGCGGCTCGATCGCACGGGCGGTCGTTTCCGTCGTGGCATTTTCGTTTGCGCCACCCACCGGCGCAGCTCCGGTCCCGCCGCTGTCAGCCGGGCCGAGGTCCAATGGAACGTCGTCGCCGGTGCCAGATTGATCCGGCACCAGCTCAAGTTCCGACATGTCGGGCGTTTCCAGCATGAGTTCCGGGGCGGCGGCGCTCTCGCGATCGCGAATGGATGCCGCTCCGGCATAGAGGATGCCGGTGAAGACGGCGATTGCGGCAAGGCCGCCGGCAAGTGTGTAGACATGCTGCCGCATCGGAAACGACATCCTATTGGCTGGCCCAGATGATCCGGGCGATCCATTCGACCTGGCTGGTTTCGAAGCTGCGGTTCGGGTGTTCGGGGTTGAGGGACAAGAGCTCGATGTTGGACGTTGTCTGCCGCGTCAGGATCTTGGCCATGACTTCGCCTTCCCGCGTCTTGACGACGACCCGGTCGCCGCGCCTGATCTGCGCACCCGGGTCGACGAGCAGAACGTCGCCGTCGCGATAGAGCGGCAACATGCTGTCGCCCTGAACTTCGAGTGCGTAGACGCCGGAGCGCCGTTCCGCCGTTGCCGGAAAGTCGATGACGTCCCAGCCCTGGCCGGCCGGAAAACCGCCGTCGTCGAAGAAGCCGCCGGCGCCGGCCTGAGCAAAGCCGATCAAGGGGATCGCCGCTTGCTGTATTGCAAGTCCTTCGGCGTCTGCAGGCCCGCTTTCGCGTCGCAACAGGCTGGTGAACTGGTCCATCGTTGCGCCGGTCGCCTCAAGCACTTTTGCAATCGATTCCGTCGAGGGCCAGCGTTCGCGCCCGTCGGCGGAGCGGCGCTTGGACTTGTTGAAGGAGGTGGGGTCAAGCCCAGCCCGACGTGCAAGGCCGGAAGGCGAGAGCTGATGCCGCTCGGCCAATGTATCGATGGCTTGCCAGATCGTGCCGTGAGACAACATGCCGATGGATCCCGGCCGCTGAGACGACCGCTTGCTTGATTCACTGGCTGTTACCCTACCGAAACGTCGAGGACCGGTAAAGAATCGGAAGGAAAATAGTCCTTTGACCGTCATTTGCTTTGCGGATTGACGGCCCTATAGTTCGCTGGACCGAAAGGCAGGCTGTCGGCAGGGGGCGTTTTCGTTGGCACGCATGAAATCGGAACGCCTGCTGATCGTCGCGGTCATTGCCGCGATTGTCGGGATCATGCTGGAACATCAGCTTGTGGCGATGGGACGGCTGGCCATGCTTCTCGGCGCCGCAGCGCTCGTGGCGGCGATCGTGCTGGCCTCGCTTCGCGTGGCGCATCACGCCGAGGTGCTGGCGTCCAAGGTCGGAGATCCCTATGGCACGATGATCCTGACACTCTCGGCCGTTCTGGTCGAGGTGGTGGTACTGGCGATCATGATGACCAGCGAGGCCTCGCCAACCCTGGTGCGCGACACGATCTATGCGGCCGTCATGCTCGATATCAACGGCATCCTCGGGCTTGCCGCCCTGCTTGGTGGCCTGAAGCACGGCGAGCAGCCCTACAACGACGATTCCGCCCGCACCTACAGCGTCATGATCCTGACGGCGATGGGGATATCGATGATCGTTCCGGAATTCGTGCCGGCGGCGAAGTGGCATCTGTATTCCGCCTTCACCATCGGCGCGATGATCACCCTTTACGCCCTGTTCCTGCGCATGCAGGTGGGGGTGCACAGCTACTTCTTCAGCTACAGCTATCCGAAGGCCAAGGTCGACGGTGGCGCAACCCAAGATGACGGTGATCAGCCGGTGCTGCCTTCGATCCTGATCCTGATCTTCGGTATCGTGGTGATCGGCGTGCTGGCGGAAACGATGTCGGTGCTCCTGACGTCGGGCCTGAAAGGCAGCGGCGCGCCGCCGGCGATTGCCGCCATCGTGGTCGCGGCGATCTCCGCCTCGCCCGAGATCATGACCGCGATGCGGGCGGCGCTCGCCAACCGTATGCAGGCGGTGGTCAACATCGCTCTCGGCGCATCACTTTCGACTGTTATTCTGACAGTGCCTGTCATGGAGGCGATCGCGCTCTATACCGGTCAGCCCTTCCTGATGGCGATGTCGCCGGTGCAGACGGTCATGGTGGCGATCACCCTGATCGTCGCCGCGATCAATCTCAACGACGGCCAGACGAACGCCATCGAGGGCATGACACATTTCGTGCTGTTTGCGACGTTCGTGATGCTCTCGGCGATCGGGCTTTGACCGGTCCTTCTTGAGCGTGCTTGCGCACTGCGCCTCTGGCCGGGGCGCTCGTCAGCCGTTTGCCCGGGTCGCGCGGTTGCGGGCGACAACCTCCTCGTAAGCCGCCTGCAAGGTCGCGCGAACTCGCGGCGGTCCGTCGAGCGGTTTTCCCAGATGGTCGCGTCGCAATTCTTCCATGAAGCGGTCCCAGAGCTCCGGGCCGCCGTTTTCCATCAGTTCGGCGCGAATGCTGAGCTCTTCGCTGACCGGCAGATAGCGCCGTCCCCAGGCGCCAAGCTGCGCCATGATCGGCACCAGCGCGATCGTCATCTCCGTCAGGCTGTAGATCGCCTTCTGTTTGTGGGTGGGATCGTCCGCCTTGGTCAGCATGCCCTGCTCGACCAGCATCTTCAGCCGGTCCGCCAGGATGTTCGACGAGATCCCCTCCTGCGACCGAAGCAGTTCCCGGAAGTGCCTTTTTCCGCCGAAGATCATGTCTCGAATGATCAGCAGGCTCCATTTGTCGCCAAACACTTCGAGCGAAAGATTGATCGGGCAAGCCGAGCGAATGTCGTCCTTCATTGGCACCTCTTCAAAACCACTTGCATTATCGCATCAGTGAGGCTAGCGTGCAACTGCTTTCGTTTTTATAGCAGTTTTGAAAAGAAATCAGATGGTCAGGCAACGGTTTCGCCACCAGAGGAGACGAGGAACATGACCGAAAGATCCGTGGAACATCAAAGCTTCACCATCGAGCGCAGCTTCAAGGCGACGCCGGCGCAGGTGTTCAACGCCTTCTCAGAACCGGCTGCGAAGGAGCGCTGGTTCGTCAATGTCGAAGCCGGTGCCCAGATGACTCACGATTTCCGCGTCGGCGGGCGTGAGAGCGGTCGTTTCAGTCAGGACGATGGAACGACCTATTACGACGACACCATCTATCTGGACATCGTCGAAAACCGCCGCATCATCTTCGCCTATACGATGACGGAGAACGACCGGAGGATCTCCGCTTCCGTTGCGACCGTCGACATTCAGCCTGATGGCAGCGGCACGCGCCTCGTCTTCACGGAACAGGTCGCGTTCCTCGATGGGCTCGACAAGCTTGAGTATCGCCGTGGCGGCTGGGAAACGTTGATGGGGGCGTTGGCAAAGGAGCTTGGAGAAGCGGCTGTCGCCGCGTAATGCGCAGCCTTCGGTTCAAGGAAATCCTCGGGGTGCTTTGTGCGACCTCGGGGATTTCAATGCATGGCGCCGATCGCGCTGCCGGCAATTCCGACCGAGAAGAGGGTCAGGCAGACGGCGGCGATCCGCCGTGGCAGATGTGACGCGGACAGGCCTTCGGATATTTTCACCATCACGGCGCCGGCTGCGATCCAAGTGGATCCGACAGCAAGCACGAGCAGGCAAAAGCCGGCAATCCAGGACGTGAGGCTTGCCAGCCCTGTTTGCGGCAAGAGCACCAGTGCGACGATCAGCGCCTTCGGATTGAGCAACGTCGTGACGAAGACCTGGCCGACGGAGATGACCACCCGTTCGCTTCGTCCGGCATCGGTCGTCCAGAGCGCATAGGCGAGGTAGAGCACCCATGAGGCAGCGACGAGCCTGAGCGAAAGGCCGAGCTGCGGGTGCGCCGCGAGGAACGGCGCCAGAACAGCGACGGCCGGAACGATCACCCCGAGGTAACCGCCGAGTTCGCCGGCAAGCAGCGGCACCGAGCGGCGAAAGCCGGCCGAGGCGCCCGACAGCCACAGAAGCGTGTTCGTCGGACCCGGTGTCGCGAGCAGGACGAGAGCGGCGAGGGCGAAGGCGAGCGGCTGCATGTCTTTTGGACCTGTTTCGTTGCCGTTATCGGCGTCGTGTACAGCGCCGCGCATCTTGTCCGATGCGCAAAGGCCGCTGCTGCATGTTTTATCCTCTAATCGGCGACGATTAAAGGAACCATGCAGTAGCAGCGGCGCAAGGCCGCGATCTTGATCTCCATCAATGAGGCCACCCCAAGAAATCGCCACAGCGCCACGTGCGATAGCTCTTCCGCCTCCGTCGAAGCCGCGCTATCAGACGGGCTCCGCCGCCATTTCTCCCGCCGGCGCGATCGAGGCTTCCATGAACAAGACTGTCCTGTCAGGCATCGTCATGACGACGTTTTCCTATTTCCTGTTTTCGCTGCAGGATGCGTCTGTCAAATGGCTGGTCGTCGGCTATTCCGTCTGGCAGATCCTGTTTACCCGCAGCATCACCATCCTCGTGCTCTGCCTCGTCATCGGCCGCGGCAAGCTGGTGCGCGACGCCATCTCGTCGCCGGTGGTGAAGCCGCTGTTCGTGCGCAACCTGCTGCTGCTCGCCGCCTGGCTTTGTTATTTCAACGCGGCGCGCGACCTCGGCCTCGCCGAGATGACGACGCTCTATTACGCCGCGCCGATCATCGTGACGCTGCTCGCGGTCCCGATCCTCAAGGAAGATGTGCCGCCGATCCGCTGGTTTGCCGTCTTCGTCGGCTTCGTCGGCGTGCTCATCGCCTGCGATCCGCTCGGCACCGGCATGAAACTGTCGCTGCCGGTGTTCCTGGCGCTGGCGGCCGCCGTCTTCTGGGCAATCGGCACTGTCATGCTGCGAAAGACAGCTCTTCAGGAAACGACGCTGGTGCAGATGACCATCTCCAACGTCTTCTTCATCGCCATGACCGGGATTGCGGTCGGCTTCTTCTGGGCGCCGCCGGCGCTCTTCGACCTCGCATTGATGGCAGGCACCGGGGTCATTGCCGGCATCGCGCAGTATGCGCTCTTCGAGGGCATGCGCCGCGCGCCGATTTCCGTGATCGCGCCGTTCGAATACACCTCGCTCGTCTGGGCCTTCGGCCTCGGCTTCCTCATCTGGGGCGACGTGCCGGCCACGAACGTCTTTGCCGGCGCCGGCCTGATCTTTGCAGCCGGCCTGCTGATCATCGTCGGCGAGCGCCTGGCCCACCGGCGTGCCGGCGCTGCGGTCTGACGGGTGGGGCCGGGATCCGGACGGCCGCCGCCTCATGCCTTGACGACGAGCGCCTCGGGCACACGACCGGTCAGTCGGAAGAACAGATGTGACGTGACGAGCACATCGGGGTCGGCGAGATGCCGGTCAAGCGCGGCCAGATCGGCATCCAGGTCTGCCCGGCTGATGAAGCCCTCAGAAACGAGCCCAGCGCGGACATTGTTGATGAAATCCTTGAGGATCGGCCGGCGGTCGTGGCCGGGCGGGTAGACATGCTCGACGGCATCGACGGAGATCGCCTCGATGCCGGCTTGGCGAAACAGCCGATGCGCCCGGCGGCCGATATTGAGATCGATGCCGCGGGCGGCGGAGTAGGCGGTGTAGGCGGCAAGCAGCCGGTCCCAGGCTGCAAGCGGCGGGTCGCAGATATGGGCGAGGAAATCGGCCTCGAAGCTCGCGATCCAGCCGCCAGGCTTCACCAGCGACACCATTTCCAGCACGATCAGCTCAGGTCGCGGCACGTTGACGAGCACGAGCCGCATATGGGCGCCGTCGAACGAGCGGCGCGGCAGGCCGGTCTGATAGGCGTCGCCCTCACGCACCTCTACCTGGGGCAGCGCGTGGCTCTCGACGAAACGGCGGGCAAGCGCAACGAAATGCGGGTCGCGCTCGATACCGAGAACCGAACCGGTCGGCCCGACGCGCTTGCCCAGCAGATGCAGCACGCCGCCCGGACCGCAGCCGAGATCGATAACGCGCTCGCCAGGCTTAATCCCGACCCTTTCGAGTTGCTGGTCGGAGTCAGGCGCGAGGTTGGCGATTTGTCGCTTGAGGCGTTCTTCTTCGGGGCCGGCGCGCCCAAGCAGATAGAGATCAGGCTCGCTCATGGCGTGTCCCCCTCATCCCGCAAAGGATGCGCCTGCGCATGGAGGTCGTCAATCAGAAGGTGCTGATAAGCTTAATGCGGCTCAGACGTCATGAAACGCCGCTCGGGGGTCTCGTTGTAGATGACCAGACCCTCGCGCCGGTAGAAGGCGATTGCCGGATTGGTGGTCAGCACGCTGAGGCGCAAGGGCAGGCCGATCGCCCCGGCTTCGCCAAGCACCCGCCGCAGGGCAACCGCGCCATAGCCGCGCTTCTGGTGCGTGGGTGCGACATAGAGCTTGTTGACCCAGACATGATCGTCGCGCTCCGTCACCGAAACGCAACCGACATCCGCGCCTTCGGCAACAATGATACGATGTTCGCCAAGGACCAGCGCGTCGGCCGGACGCGGCTGCCAGCTTCCCCAGAGCGCGACCGCATAGTCCCGCATGCAGGCTTCCTCCAGCCAGTGCAGGTAGGGCTCGTCGCCAGGTCGGGCAGGGCGGAGAAGGGGTTCGGTCATGGTCTTGTCGCAGCAGGGGGTGTCGATCCGCTCTAGCATCCCGACTGTAACAGGTTGATGGCCATCAGCCTGTGGTCGACGCGAAGCCGCGCAGCACCCCACGAAATGCAGAAACGAAAACAGGCCCCAGAGGGCCTGTTTCCAACGCGATGATGCGTGGCTTACGCCGCCTGCTTCTTCTCGCCGTAGGGGTCGAAGCGGCCGTAGAAGGTCTCGCCGCGTTCGGCCATTTCCTTCAGCAGAGCCGTCGGCTTGAAGTGGTCGCCATAGTCCTTGGCAAGCGTCTCGCACATCGTGACGAAGGCCTTTACGCCCATGCCGTCGATATAGGAAAGCGTGCCGCCGGTGTAGGGCGCAAAGCCGAAGCCGAGGATCGAGCCGACATCGGCTTCGCGCGGATCGGTGACGATGCCCTCTTCCATGGTGCGGGCGGCTTCGAGCGCGATCGTTGCGAGGAAACGCTGTTTCAGCACCTCGACGTCGATCGTGTCGGCGTTCTTCTGCGGATAGAGCGTCTTCAGCTCCGGCCACAGATACTTCTTGGCCGGCTTTGCCGGATACTCGTAGAAGCCCTTGCCGTTCTTGCGGCCGCGACGGTCGAGGTCGTCGACCAGCTTGTTGATCAGCGCCAGGTGCTTCGGATCGACGGCCTTTTCGCCGAGGTCGGCGACGGTGGCCTTCAGGATCTTCTGGCTGAGGTCGATCGCCACTTCATCGTTGAGCGACAGCGGGCCGACCGGCATGCCGGCCATCTTGGCGGCATTCTCGATCATCGCCGGCGGTACGCCTTCGATCAGCATGTCATAGGCTTCGTGGATGTAGCGGAAGACGCAGCGGTTGACGTAGAAGCCGCGCGTGTCGTTGACGACGATCGGCGTCTTCTTGATCGCGGCGACATAGTCGAGTGCTGTCGCCAGCGCCTTGTCGCCGCTCTCCTTGCCGAGGATCACTTCCGTCAGCATCATCTTTTCGACCGGCGAGAAGAAGTGAATACCGATGAACTGACCGGGGCGCTTGGAGTTCTTGGCAAGGCCGGTGATCGGCAACGTCGAGGTGTTGGACGCAAAGATCGTGTCTTCGCCGATCACGGCCTCGACTTTCTCGATCACGTCCTTCTTGACCTGACGATCCTCAAACACGGCTTCGACGACGAGGCCGACATTCTTCAGGTCGTTGTAGTCGGCCGATGGCGTGATGCGGCCAAGCAGCGCCTCGCCTTCTTCCTTGGTAAGCCGGCCCTTGCCGATCGAGTCCTTCACCAGGCCTTCTGAATGCGCCTTGCCCTTTTCGGCCGCCTCCATGTCGCGGTCGATAAGCGTGACGGCGATGCCGGCGGCGGCCGTCACATAGGCGATCGAAGCGCCCATGAAGCCGGCGCCGACGACGCCCACATGCTTGAACTCCGACTTCGGCACACCGGCCGGGCGACGCGCGCCCTTGCCGAGCTCCTGCATCGAGACGAACAGCGAGCGGATCATCGAGAAGGCTTCGGTGGTCTGAAGGATCTCGGTGAAGTAGCGCTGTTCGATCTTGAGTGCGGTGTCGAACGGCACCTGCAGGCCCTCATAGACGCACTTCAGGATCGCGACGGCGCCCGGATAGTTGCCGTAGGTCTCGCGGCGCAGGATGCCGGAGGCAGCCGGCCACAACTGGGCCGAGGCCGGCGTCCAGATGCCGCCGCCCGGAACCTTGTAGCCCTTCTCGTCCCAAGGCTGTACCGGCTTCAGGCCGTTCTTGATCATCGCCTTGGCGGCATCGACCAGCTTGTCGGCGTCGACCACCTCGTGCACCAGGCCAAGGGCCTTGGCGCGGGCCGCCGTCAGCGACGAGCCGGTCGTCATCATCTGCAGCGCGTCCTGCGCGTTGGTGAGACGCGGCACGCGCTGGGTGCCGCCGGCGCCGGGGAAGATGCCGACCTTGACTTCCGGAAGCGCGATCTTCACCGACTTGGAATTGGAAGCGACACGGCCATGGCAGGCGAGCGAGAGTTCGAAAGCGCCGCCCATGCAGGTGCCGTTGATCGCCGAGACCCAGGGCTTGCCGGAGGTTTCGAGCTTGCGGAAGAGCCCGGTCATGCGGCCGACGAGGTTGAAAAGCTTCTGGGCGGCGTTATCCGGATCCTTCTTCTTTTCTTCCTGCTGGAAGGTGAACATCGACTTGATCATCGAGAGATCAGCGCCGCCGGAGAAGCTCGACTTGCCGGAGGTGAAGACGACGCCCTTGACGGCAGCGTCCGCGGTCGTCTGGTCGACGATGGCGTTCAGTTCCTTCATCACCTCCTGGGTGAAGACGTTCATCGACTTTTCGGGCATGTCCCAGGTGACGAGCGCAATGCCGTCGGCGTCGGTCTCGATCTTGAAATTGGTGTAATGCGTCATGGTTCTCCCCCTCAGTAGAGAATGGGTTCGATCTGCAGCGAGACGTTCGATCCGCCGCTGTAACGTTGTTTGCTGGTGTTGGTGGCGATCAGCCTGCCGTCGCGCTCGACCCGGATGCTGAAGCCCGCGTCGACGGCCTTGTCGAGTTCGGGCTTCGGCACCTGCAGCACGAAGGGCACGCGGGTTGCCTTGCCGTCGCTGACAACGGATGTCTCGGCGATCAGCTTGGCGGCGACGTCCATCACGCCCTGCTCCTCGAGCCTGATCGTGACGGTGCCGGCCGGAACCGGGCCGCTGGCGGTATTGGAGATCGCACCGGTGAGCGTGAAGCTGTCGCCGCCTTCCTCCTCGTCGGAGACGCAGCCGGCGGCTGCAAGCAGCCCCAGGCCCATCAGTGCGAGAAGAGAACGGCGCATCACGTCCATCGTCAGACCCTTTCGATGATCGTTGCTGTACCCATGCCGGCGCCGATGCAGAGCGTGACGAGCGCGGTGTTGAGGTCGCGACGCTCCAGTTCGTCGAGCACGGTGCCGAGGATCATCGCGCCGGTCGCGCCGAGCGGGTGGCCCATGGCGATCGCGCCGCCGTTGACGTTGATCTTGTCGTGCGGGATCTCGAAGGCCTGCATGTAGCGCAGCACGACGGCGGCAAAGGCCTCGTTGAGCTCGAAGAGGTCGATGTCCGACAGCTTCATGTCGGCGCGCTTCAGCAGCTTTTCGGTGACGTCGACCGGTCCGGTCAGCATCAGCGCCGGATCCGAGCCGATATTGGCAAAGGCGCGGATGCGGGCGCGCGGCTTCAGGCCCATGCTTTCGCCGCCGGCCTTCGAGCCGAGCAGCACGGCGGCAGCGCCGTCGACGATGCCGGACGAGTTGCCGGCATGGTGCACGTAGGTGATCTTCTCGATTTCCGGATGCGCCTGGATGCCGACCGCTTCAAAGCCGCCCATTTCGCCCGGCATCTGGAACGACGGGTTGAGCGAGGCGAGCGCCTGCATGTCGGTGCCCGGACGCATGTGCTCGTCACGGTCAAGGATCGTCAGGCCGTTCTGGTCCTTGAAGGGCACGACCGAGTTCTTGAAATAGCCCTTTTCCCAGGCATGCGCTGCGCGCTTCTGGCTCTCCACCGCATAGGCGTCGACGTCGTCGCGGCTAAAACCGTATTTGGTGGCGATCAGGTCGGCCGAAACGCCCTGCGGCATGAAGTAGCCCGGCAGGTTGACCGAGGGGTCCATGAACCAGGAGCCGCCGGACATGCCGAGGCCGACGCGCGACATCGATTCGACGCCGCCGGCAATCACGATGTCGTCGGCCCCTTGAGCGATCTTCGCCGCGCCGAAGTTGACGGCATCGAGACCCGAGGCGCAGAAACGCGAGATCTGCATGCCCGGCGCGCGGGTGGAGTAACCGGCTTCGAAGGCGGCGGCCTTTGGGATCACGGCGCCTGCATCCATAACCGGATCGACGCAACCCATGATGATGTCGTCGACGGTCGACGTATCGAGCCCATTGCGGTCACGCACCGCCTCCAGCATCTTGGCGGCGAGGCGCACGGACGGCACTTCGTGCAGCGACCCGTCCTTCTTGCCACGGCCGCGCGGCGTGCGCACGTGGTCGTAAACGAAGACTTTCGTCATGTCTCATCTCCCTTTCGACAGCACCATATGGTGCTGTCCGTCATAACAGTTTGAAATCGACCGGCTCAGAAGGCGGCCGCGTCGAGTGCCATCAGCGTGTCGGCGCCGGTCTCGATGCGGGCCTTGCGCAGGGCCGTTTCCGGCAGGATCCTTTCCATGAAGAAGGTCGCGGTGATCAGCTTGTTCTTCAGATAGTCTGCGCGCTCCGTTTCGCCAGAGGCAAGCTTTTCCTCAGCAGTCTTGGCGATTTTCGCCCACATGTAACCGAGCACGACGAGGCCGAAGAGGTGCATGTAGTCGGTCGAACCGGCGCCGGCATTGTCGGGCTTGGCCATGGCGTTCTGCATGAACCACATGGTGGAAGCCTGAAGGTCGTTGAGACCCTTCTTCAGCGCCTTGGTGTAGCCGGCAAGCTTCTCGTTGCCGCGGTTTTCCTCGCAGAAGTCACCGATTTCCTTGAACAGCGCCATCACGGCGCGGCCGCCGTTGAGGCCCAGCTTGCGGCCGACGAGGTCGAGCGCCTGGATGCCGTTGGCGCCTTCGTAGATCATCGCGATGCGGGCATCGCGGACATACTGGCTCATGCCGTGCTCTTCGATGTAGCCGTGACCGCCGAACATCTGCTGCGCCATGACGGCATGGTCGAAGCCCTTGTCGGTCAGGACGCCCTTGAGGATCGGCGTCATCAGCCCGAGGATGTCGTCGGCTGTCTGGCGGTCGGCGTCATTGTCCGAGCGGTGGGCGATGTCGGACTTCAGCGCGGTCCAGAGCGTGAAGGCGCGGCCGGCTTCGGTGAACGCCCTGATCGTCATCAGCGTGCGGCGCACGTCCGGATGGACGATGATCGGGTCGGCCTTCTTCTCCGGCGCCTTGGGCCCGGAGAGCGAACGGCCCTGGATGCGGTCGCGCGCATAGTTGGCGGCGTTCTGGTAGGCAATTTCGGCGATCGACAGGCCCTGCAGGCCGACGCCGAGGCGAGCCTCGTTCATCATCACGAACATGGCGTTGAGGCCCTTGTTCTCCGTGCCGATGAGATAGCCTTCCGCCTCGTCATAGTTCATGACGCAGGTCGAGTTGCCGTGGATGCCCATCTTGTGTTCGATCGCGCCGCAGGAAACGCCGTTGCGCTCGCCCGGCTCGCCATCGGCGTCGAGCTTGAACTTCGGCACGATGAACAGCGAGATGCCCTTCACGCCTTCCGGCGCGCCCTCAATGCGGGCGAGCACCAGATGGATGATGTTGTCGGACATGTCGTGTTCGCCGGCCGAGATGAAGATCTTCTGGCCGGAAATCTTGTAGGCGCCGTTGCCGGTGGGAACCGCCTTCGACCGCAGGAGCCCGAGGTCCGTGCCGCAATGCGGTTCGGTGAGGTTCATCGTGCCGGTCCAGGTGCCGGCGACCATCTTCGGCAGATAGGCCTTCTTCTGCTCGTCCGTGCCGTGCACGAGGATCGCGGCGATCGCGCCCTGGGTGAGGCCCGGATACATGGTCAGCGCCATGTTGGCAGACGACATGTACTCGCCGACGGCGGTGTGCAGCGTGTAGGGCAGGCCCTGACCGCCAAACTCTTCCGGCACGGCAAGGCCGAGCCAGCCGCCTTCGCGGTAGAGATCAAAGGCCTCCTTGAAGCCCTTCGGCACGCTGACCGAACCGTCGTCGCGGCGCTTGCAGCCCTCCTGGTCGCCGGACAGGTTGACCGGGAACAGCGCCTCTTCGGCAAGCTTGGCCGCCTCGCCGACGATCGCTTCGATCATGTCCGGCGTCGCGTCGGCGAAGCCGGGCAGGTTGTTGTAGCGCTCGATGCCGAGCACGTCGTTCAGGATGAAGAGGGTATCGTCGACCGGGGCCTTGTAGATGGGCATGCTTTCCTCGCCTTTGGTGCTTCGGGCGGCCGCCTATCGATTGCGACGCCCGGTTGCAGGATGCCGGATGCGCCGCCGCTCCCCCAGAGCGCCCGAGCGTTCGGACGAACACACAGGCGACGCTCCAGCACGTTGATTCCAGAGCACCTTTCCGCTTCCTCTATTTCCAAAGGAGGCCGGATGCTCCAGGCGGTCTCGCATCGTTGGCCGGATGCTACAAAATTTTGACGTTTGCGTAAACGTCAAAAATTGCGGGTCGAGCAGTTTCGTCGCCCGGTGAAGGAAGGGCATCGAGCGTCGCTGTTGCCCGCGGTCGATGCAATCCTGCCAAATCGTTAAAAAATCACCGGCAGGTTAACGGCTTATTTACCACGTTTCGTGAAAGGTGCGTGTTGAGATGGTCAAAGCTGCAACCTGTCCTGGCGTCGCGTCGTTGTAGCCTTGCCCACGTCGGAAGCGCCACAGGGGTGAAGAAGCTGTTTTCTTCCGTGACGTCTTTCGAGATGGCCGACGACAGGGGCGAAGAACACCATGAATGGATCGCGATCAAATCCTCAGCGAGCAGGCAGTCAGTCCTATGGCGAGCGGCCGTCGCTCGACGCCCTGAACCGCACCATCGAAGGACTGGAGGCGCGCATCGAGGGCCTGATGAACAGCGCTGCCCGTGACGTGGCGCCGAGGCCCTCCGAGCGCGAACGACTGCCGGTCCGCGAGGCCGCGCGCGAGCCCGTCCGCGAACCGGCCCGAGACGCCCCGTCGCCTCGCGACGCCGTCGCCGAAATCATGCAGCGGCAGAAAAGCCTCAGCGCCGCACGCGAGCGCCCCTCCCTCCGCGACCGGCTGCCGCAGCGCGAAGCCGAACGCTACATTCAAGAACGTCCGGTTTCCGAGCGTTTTGCCGAAGAGCCCCGCCTGCAGCCGCAACACAGCCAGCCGCAGCGCGCCCCGTCTGCCGTCAACGATATCGCAGAAGCGCTCGTCGGCCTTCGCCAGGATCTGAAGCGCGACATCACCGACGGCCTGACGCGCGAGATGAATTCGCTGCGTTCCGAAATTCGCGGCATCAAGGCCCAGGCACAGGATCACAGCTTTGCCGAGGACGTGCGTGGCGACATGCAACGCCTTGCCGACAGCATTCAGCAGCTCGGCCGCCAGGCGTCGCCTGCCCAGGCAGACGCCCTGCGCGGCGATTTCGACGACCTGCGTTCGATGATCGACGGCCTTGCGCGTGAAGACAGCGTGCGCCGCATGGAAAGCCGCTGGAACGGCGTCGAGGACCGGCTGATCGCCTTTGACCAGAACCGTGACGACGAACTCGTGGCGCTGGCCTACAGGCTGGACGAGATCAAGGTGCAGATCGGTTCGCTGACGGGCAGTTCCGCCGTCGACGCACTGGAGGACAAGCTGATCGCCGTCGCCCAGGCGATCGAAATGCTCGGCCGCCAGATCCAGCCGGACGACCGCCGCCTCGTATCGCAATTTGCCGACCTCGACAGCCGCCTCGACGAGATCAGCCGTGCCATCGCTGCGAACAGCCGCACGACGAGCGGCCTCGACAGCGGCTTCATCAACCGTCTCGAAAACCGTCTTGGCGACCTTTCCCTTCAGATCGACAGCCTGTCGCGCCCGAACGATGGCGGGCTCGGCGCCCGGCTGGAAGCATTGACCGCCCGGGTCGAAGATCTCGCCGGCGAGAAGGCTGCCGCCCGTCTCGATGAACGCCTCGAGCAGCTGTCGCTGATGATGGAGCGCAGCAACCGCGCCGCGCAGGCTGATCTCGGCGACTACCTGTCGGACATTTCCCGCAAGATCGAGGCGCTCGATCAGGGCAGCGTCAACGATGCGCTCGCCGAGCGCCTGGATTATCTGGCCCGCCGTATCGACGAACTGGACGCCCACGGTGCCCAGCCGGCTTCCGATCCGCGCTTCGACCGGCTCGAGGATCGCCTTGTCGGGATCGCCCAGCGTCTCGAAGAAACCTATGCCGCACCATTCGACGACCGCGCCGCCCTGCAGAACCTCGAAGCGCAGATCGCCAATCTTTCGACGCTGGTCAGCCAGCCGCGCGCCGACGTTGCCGCCACGGCGATGCCGGTCGATTTCGAAAGCCGCATGACCGCGCTCGAGGACTATTTCTCCACGAGCGACGAATACATCGTCGAGGCTGCCCGCCAGGCGGCCGAAGCGGTGATGGAAGCCTATGGCAAGAACACCCCGTCCCAGGCGACAGGCGGCGATTTCGCCGCGATCTCGGCGCTGGCAGACGATCTGAGGACGCTTGAGGACCTTAGCCGTTCGAGCGAGGAGCGCACGGCGCGCACCTTCGAGGCGCTGCACGAAACGCTTGTGCACATCGCCGACAAGCTGGAGCGCATCGAAAACCGCGAGCCGGCCCTGTCGCCGGCGATGCCGGTCGTGCGTGAACCGGTGGAAATGCCGAGAGCAACGCAGCCGGAATTCGCCGACCCCTTTGGGACCGGCGATCTCGACGATCGCTATGAAGACCTGCAGCGCAACGTTCGCGCGCTCCAGGCCGAGGATCAGGCAGCGACGGCTCCGGTCGCCGCGCCCGCGGCGGCGCCCGCCACCGCGCTTGTCGACGACCAACAGGCCTCGACCGTTGAAATCGAAGCGCCGCGCGAAGCCGCGGCAGCGGCACGCACCGGCCTGCTTGCGGGCCTGACCCGCCGGTTCTCCGGCAAGCGTTCCGAGGCGGGACCGGAACAGGTTCGCCAGCTCGTTGAACCGACCCCTTCGATCGACCCCTCCGAAATGCTGGCGCCCGAAGAGGCCAACCAGCTGCTGGAGCCGGGGTCGGGCGTTCCTGACGTGAAGAAGATTCTTGAGCGCGTGCGCGCCGGGCAGATGAGCAAGGCGGGTATTGCGCCGGCCGATGGCGACAAATCCGATTTCATCGCCGCCGCCCGCAGAGCCGCTCAGCTTGCCGTCGAAGAGGCCGATACGCTGAACAAGGTCGGCGAAGCCGGAAACGCATCGGGCATCGGCGGAGCCTTTGCCCGCCACCGTCGCCCGATCCTCATGGCCGTCGGCGCCGTGCTTCTGGCGATCATGTCCTATCCGATGGTCAGCACGATGCTGTCGAAGAACGACACGGCGCCGCTGGAGCCTGTCGCCGTCATTGAACAACAGGCCGCGCCGGCTGCGCAGGATTTCAAGGTCGCGGACGACATCCAGTCGCAGGCCGCCGCAGTGGCGTCGCAGGAAGCCCCGGTTGTTGCTTCGCAGGTAGCGTCGGCCGCGCCGCAAGATACGCTCGAAGCGCCGGCAAGGACGCCCGAGGCATCGATCGCGGTCACCGCGACCGCTGTGCCGACGACGACCATTTCAACGCCGAATAGTGTCACGCAGGACAAGGCGCCGATGCTGGCGCCTGTCGCGGAAGCGACTGCGCAGGCAACCGAGTTCCAGCCGACGCCGACCGGCAATGCGCCGGCAGCAAGCGCCACGGTCGCCGCCGCGCCGGTTGATGGCGCCGCAATGACGCCGTTCGCTCCGGCGGCTGCGCCGAGCGACATCGTGTTGCCGGAGGGCTTCGGTCCCCCGGCGCTGGTCACGGCCGCCAAGGGCGGCGATCCGCTCGCCTTCTACGAAATCGGCGCACGCTTTACCGAAGGGCGCGGCGTTCCCGAAAACATGGCCGAAGCGGCCAAGTGGTACCAGCGTGCAGCGGATGCCGGCGTCGTGCCGGCGCAATACCGCCTCGCCAGCCTCTACGAAAAGGGCTCGGGCGTGGAGCGCGACGCCGCCAAGGCAAAGGCGCTCTATCTCTCCGCTGCCGGCCAGGGCAACGCCAGCGCAATGCACAATCTCGCCGTTCTCCTGGCAAGCGGCCGCGATGGCGCTCCCGATTTTGCCGAGGCGACGAAGTGGTTTGCCAAGGCCGCCGAACTCGGCATCCGCGACAGCCAGTTCAACCTTGCCGTCCTTTATGCGCGCGGCAATGGCGTGCCGCAGGACCTCGGCGAATCCTACAAGTGGTTTGCGGCAGCGGCTGGCCAGGGCGACATCGACGCCGGGACCAAGCGTGACGAGGTCGCCAAGGCGATGAAGCCTGAACAGCTCGAAAGCGCCAAGGCGAAGGCAGATGGCTGGAAGGCACAGCCCGTCGATGCCAGGGCCAATTCGGTCGATGTTCCTGATGCGTGGGTCGGGCCCGCCAACAAGACCGCCAGTGTCGACAAGGGCAAGGCGATCCGCAACATTCAGGCGATCCTCAACAACAACGGCTTCGATGCCGGCACGCCCGACGGGCAGATGGGCAAGAAGACCGTCGCCGCCATCAAGGCTTTCCAGAAATCGGTCGGCCAGGAGCCCACCGGCGAGATTACCGAGCAACTGGTCAAGGAACTGCTGAAGCGCAATTCCTGAGCCGCGATTGCCCCCGAATTTGGTCGGGGGTGACGCCGCAATAAAGCCGCAGAGCCGGGCGACACGGATGGCAGGTGGCGAAGCTGTCTGCCATGTGGCTGAAAAGGTTGACCGGTCGCTCCTTTAGCACAATTCCTTAATCGGAATCAGGCTAAGGGTAGGGACGATGCAGCCAGCCAGGGTCCTGCTGCGGCCTTGGTGCCTCCATGCGGACGCGGGGCTGCAGGCGTGCATGACGAAGGCCACCTCTCCTGCGGGAGCGGGGTCGGCTTTTCGAGACAATCCCTCATCCGTGGCGCCCCTCGTTCGTGGTGCCCTCATTCGTGGTGAATGCTTGCCACACTAACAGGTTCGCCCGCATCGCGGGCCGTTGGCATATCGAGGTCCCGGCGTGACGATCTATCTGCCCATCGCAGAGTTGTCGGTGAACATACTCATCATTCTCGGTATGGGCGCTGCCGTCGGCTTTCTGTCCGGCATGTTCGGCGTCGGTGGCGGGTTTTTGATCACCCCGCTCCTGATCTTCTATAACATCCCGCCCGTTGTGGCGGTCGCGACCGGCGCCAACCAGGTCGTCGCCTCGTCGATTTCCGGCGCGATTACCCATTTCAGGCGCGGCACGATCGACATCAAGCTCGGGACGGTGCTGCTCTGCGGCGGTCTTGCGGGTGCGACCGTCGGCGTCTGGCTGTTCTCGCTGCTGCGCCGTATCGGTCAGCTCGACCTCGTCATTTCCCTGCTCTACGTCGTGCTGCTGAGCACCGTCGGCGGCCTGATGCTCTGGGAGAGCATCACCGCCATGCGCAAGGCTGCCAAGAACCAGCAGACCACCTTACGTCGGCCCGGCCAGCACAACTGGGTGCACGGCCTGCCGTTGAAGATGCGCTTCAAGAAATCGAAGATCTATCTGAGCGTCATTCCGGTTGCCGGGCTCGGCTTCTGCATCGGTGTGCTGACGTCCGTCATGGGTGTCGGCGGCGGCTTCATCATGGTGCCGGCGATGATCTACCTGTTGCGCATCCCGACCAACGTCGTCGTCGGCACGTCGCTGTTCCAGATCATCTTCGTCTCTGCCTATACGGTCATCGTTCAGGCCTCGACCAACTACACCGTCGACATCGTGCTCGCCTTCGTGCTGATGATCGCCGGCGTCATCGGCGCCCAGTACGGCGTGCGCGTCGGCCAGAAGCTGCGTGGCGAACAGCTGCGGGCGCTTCTCGCATTGCTCGTCCTTGCCGTCGGCATTCGTCTGGCGATCGAGCTCGTCATTCCGCCGAAGGACGTTTATTCGGTGGTGTCAGCGGGGTTCGGCTTCTGATGCTCCGCCGCGCCCATACACTTCTCGCTTTTCTTGCACTCGTCCTTGCGGCGCCCGCTGAGGCGGCGATCAAGGATGAGAACGCCGATTTCACCGAGAAGCTGGAGATCGGCATCTCGACCGACGAGATTGCCATCACCTCGGATTTCCGCGGCGCGGATCTGACGATCTTCGGCGCCGTCGACGGCTTCGACCAGAGCCTGCTCGCGCAGGGCAGGTACAACATCGTCGTCAGCCTCGAAGGCCCCAAGGACAATGCGACGGTGCGCAAGAAGGAGCGCGTCTTCGGCATCTGGGTCAACACAAGCTCCATGACCTTCGAGCTTGTGCCTGAATCCTATTCTCTGTCGTCGACCCGCGATATCGAGACGATCGCCCCGCCCGGCGAGATGGGCAATATGGGCATCGGCGTCGATCACATGCGGCTGGTGCCGCTCGGTTTCGTCGGCGACGGCAGCAATCTCGGTGAGTTCCGCAACGCCTTCCGGCGCATCCGCGAGACGAGCGGCGTCTATGAGCGCGATCCGGGCGGCGTGCAGTTCATCAGTTCCAGCCTGTTCAAGGCCTCGGTGCGGCTGCCGGCCAACGTCCCGAACGGCGTGCATGTGGTTCGCGCCTATCTCTTCCGCGATGGCGTTTTCGTCGCCGCCAAGGCGCTGCCCCTGCGCGTCGTCAAAACCGGCTTGGAGCAATTGATTACCCAGGCCGCGCACCAGCAGCCGTTCTTTTACGGCCTGATGGCGGTCCTGCTCGCGGTCATCACCGGCTGGGGCGCCAGCCTGATCTTCCGCAAGGACTAACCTTGCAACGGTGAGGAAGTGCGCGGCGACGTTTCCTTTTGCGCGGCGGAGCGCTAAGGAAAGGGATGCCGCGTGTTTCATCAACGCGCGCCGCTACAAGACGAAGCAGAGGAAGCTCGATGAAACCGATTTTTGTCCAGTTGCAGTGCGCTCCCGGCAAGACCTACGAGGTCGCTGACGAGATCTACCGCAAGGAGATCGTTTCGGAGATGTATTCGACCAGCGGCGACTACGATCTGATCATCAAGATCTACATCGAGGAAGGCCAGGACATCGGCAAGTTCATCAACGACAATATCGCCACGGTTCCGGGTATCTCGCGCTCGTTGACGACCCTGACGTTCAACGCTTTCTAAGCCAATGGGGCGTGACGCCCCTTGCACGTCGGGACAGCAGGCACCGCGGGCCCGTTCGCTCGCGTGAAAAGCTCCGATCTGGTTTGCTGCATCGCCCCGTTGGCAGAACGCCTGCGGGGCGTTGTCGTTTTTTCCCGCTTCAAAACTGCTTGCAAAACGAGATCGGTTTGCTATCTTGAAACCGGTTCAATTATGCAACCGGTTTGGAGGTCGGGAAAAATGGGCAAGCTCATCGTCTGGAATCTGGTGACGCTCGATGGTTACTTCGAAGGTGCGAGGAAATGGGACCTCGATTTCCATGGCGGCGCCTGGGGACCCGAGCTCGATGCGCTCAGCCACGAGTTCGGCAGCAGGGCCGAAGCGCTTGTTTTCGGGCGTATCACCTACGAAGGCATGGCCGCCTACTGGTCGACGAGCGAGGAGGAGGGCGAGGTCAAGACCTACATGAACGCCCTGCCGAAGATCGTCGCCTCGCGCACGATGGACAAGGCGGACTGGAACAACAGCCGCGTTGCAAGCGATATTGTCGGCGAACTCAGAAGGTTGAAGCCGGAAGCCGAGAAGGACCTCTACATCTTCGGCAGCGCCGAACTGGTCGATTCGCTCCTGCCGGAAAACCTGATCGACGAGATCATGCTCTGTCTCGTGCCGGTGCGGCTGGGCAAAGGCACGCCGTTCTTCAAGAACTCGGACGCCCCGTTGGCAATGACGCTCTTGGAAGCACGGCCGCTGTCGACCGGCAGCGTCATCCTGCGTTACGCGCCGCAACCGGCCGCTGCCTGAAACCCGGACCAAACTGTTTGCGTTTCAGCCGATGAGATTGCCAAAGCGAACCGAATAGATCCGGTCGCGGCCAAGCATATGGGCGACGAGTTTGTCGCGGTCGAACAAACCGGTCATCGCCCGGTGCCTGAGGTCGAGCCCGCCGGTCGTGACCCCGAATGCCGGCATCAGCAAACGCATGCCATCCGTTGCGAAACAGGCGCGGCGAACCGCCTTCTCCCGTCTGACCACCGTTGCCGCCGGATGCAGGTGTCCGGCGATTTCCCCGATCGCCGCATCGCGCTTCGGCTCGTGCCGGAAGACGAGGTCTGCGTGATTGAGTTCGTCCATCGAGGCACCTGGCAAGCCGAAGGCGCCGTCCGGATCGTGGTTGCCGTTGATCCAGACCCACTCGCGGCCGTGCGCCATCGCCGCGATCATATGCCGGAAGGTTTCGGGCATGGCGGCCGAACCGACGCGATCGTGGAAATTGTCGCCGAGGCTGATGACGAGTTTCGGTTCGTGGCGCGCGATCGCTGCCTCGAGCACGCGCAGGGTCGCAAGCGTGTCATAGGGCGGCAAGAGCATGCCGCGACGGGCAAAGGCCGAGCCTTTTTCCAGGTGCAGGTCGGAGACGACGAGCGTGCCCGTCTCAGGCAGATAGAGGCCTCCGAGCGGATCGCAGATGGCCACGACACCATTGACGATTGTCTGGGCGCCAAGGAGAGGAACAGTCGTCTGGGCGGAGAGAGCGTGGGCGAGGCGGTGCATGGTCATGCCACCCTGCCGAGGCCGGAAATGCGTGGTGCTGCACCCCCCTCCGGCCTGCCGGCCATCTCCCCCACAAGGGGGGAGATCGACCCGTGGCTGGCGGTTCTTTCCGAGGGGAACATTGGTGCAGCCGGAGCGACTGCAAATGGGTGGGGGAGGCGTGCCGCAACTAATCTCCCCCCTTGTGGGCGAGATGGCCGGCAGGCCAGAGGGGGGTAAGCCGCCGGACGCGACATCGCTCCCGAAGGGAGGTAAGCCACCCGATGCGACAGACTGCTCGTTCCCAAATCGTCTTTCCTATCGATCCGCATCGTAGCCCATCGCCTCGTGGATCAGGTCGTCGGCCGCCTCCGAAAGCAGGAAGTCCTGCGCTTCGCCCTGGATCACTTCCTTGCCGATCTCCAGCATGACCGGCACGGCCAGCGGCGAGATCCGGTCGAGCCGGCGATGGGTTATGTGGCCCTTGATTCGCTTCAGCATATCCCCGAGCCGGGCGATGTCCAAAAGCCCTGTCGCCGCATCGTTGCGGGTCGCTTCGAGCAGCAGGTGGTCGGGCTCGTGCGCGTGCAATACGTCGTAAATGAGGTCTGCCGAGACAGTCACCTGCCGGCCGGTCTTTTCCTTGCCGGGATGGCGCTGGTCGATGAGGCCGGCAATGACGGCGCAATTGCGGAAGGTGCGTTTCAGAAGGAAGGACTCGTTCAGCCAGGCTTCGAGGTCGTCGCCAAGCATGTCCTCGTCGAAGAGGTCGGCAAGCGCGCCGCGGTTGAAGTCGAAGGTGGCGCCAAGGTCGTCGAGCGCCCAGACGGCGAGCGAGTAGTCGGTCGCGACGAAGCCGAGCGGCTTCAGCCCGGCGCGGTCGAGGCGGCGGGTGAGCAGCATGCCGAGCGTCTGGTGCGCCAGCCGCCCCTCGAAGGCATAGATGACCATGTAATGCTTGCTGCCGCGCGGAAAGGTCTCGATCAGAAGCTCGTCCTCGCGTGGCAGCATCGAGACGTCCTTCTGCAGGGACAGCCAGTCGCGCACCTGTTCCGGCAGGGCGGCCCGGCGCGCCGGGTCGGCAAGCATCCGGCGCACCTGTTCAGCCAGATAGGTCGAGAGCGGAAACTTGCCGCCGGCATAGCTCGGCACCTTCGGATCGAAGGTAAAGGCCTGGCTGACCAGGCACTCGCTTTCGCGGATGCCCTCGAAGCGCAGCACCTTGCCGGAGAACATGAAGGTGTCACCCTGGGAGAGCATTTCGAGGAAATATTCTTCGACCTTGCCGAGCGGCATGCCGCCGCGGCCGAGCGAGCCGCGCGCATTGCGCTTGACCATGCGGACGTTCAGCATCGGCGATTCGACGATGGTGCCGACGTTGAGGCGGTACTGCTGCGCCACCAGCGGATTGGAGACGCGGTAGAGCCCTTCCTTGGTCTTGCGGATGCGGGCATAGCGCTCATAGGTCTTCAGCGCATAGCCGCCGGTCGCGACGAAATCGATCACCCGTTCGAAGGTCTCCCAGGAAAGCGTAGCATAGGGCGAGGCGGTGGTGATCTCGTCGTAGAGGTCGAGCGGATCGAAGGGTGCTGCGCAAGCCATGCCAAGCACGTGCTGGGCGAGCACGTCGAGCGCGCCCTTGCCGACCGGCGGCGTGTCCTGGGCGCCGACATAATTGGCGTCGAGGGCCGCCTGGCATTCCATTACCTCGAAGCGGTTGGCCGGCACCAGGATCGCCTTTGACGGTTCGTCCATCCGGTGGTTGGCGCGGCCGATGCGCTGGGCGAGGCGGCTCGCGCCCTTGGGCGCTCCGACATGGACGACCAGATCGACATCGCCCCAGTCGATGCCGAGATCGAGCGTCGAGGTGGCGACCACGGCGCGCAATCGGTTCTCGGCCATCGCCGCCTCGACCTTGCGGCGCTGGGCAACGTCGAGCGAGCCGTGATGCAGCGCAATCGGCAGATTGTCGTCGTTGTTGGTCCAGAGCTCCTGGAACAGAAGCTCTGCCTGGCTGCGGGTGTTGACGAAGAGCAGGGTCGTGCCGTGCTCCTTGATTGCGGCGTAGACGTCGGGGATCGCGTAGCGCGCCGAGTGGCCGGCCCAGGGCACGTGTTCTTCGGTCTTCAGAATGGTGATCTGCGGCTTGGCCCCGCCCTTTACCTGAACGAGGCCGGCGTGATTGTTCGCGTCCGGCTCCTGCGGCGCGAGCCAGCGCTGCAGGTCCATCGGGTCGGCGACGGTGGCCGAAAGACCGATTGTCTGCAGGCCAGGCGCAAGGCGGCGAAGCCGCGCAAGGCCGAGCGACAGCAGATGGCCGCGTTTGGAGGTGACCAGCGAATGCAGCTCGTCGAAGACGACGTAGCGCAAATTTCCGAAGAACCGCTGCGCCTCGCCGTTGGCGAGCAGCAGCGCCAGCTGTTCCGGCGTCGTCAAAAGGATGTCGGGCGGATTGAGTTTCTGTCGCTGGCGCTTGGCGGTCGGCGTGTCGCCGGTGCGGTTTTCGACGCGCACCGGCAGGCCCATCTCGCTGACCGGCTTCATCAGGTTGCGCTCGATATCGACGGCGAGCGCCTTCAAGGGCGAGATGTAGAGCGTGTGGATCCCGACAAAAGCCGATCCCGGCGGGATCTTGCCGCGGCGGGTGAGGTCCACCAGCGACGGCAGGAAGCCAGCCAAGGTCTTGCCGGCGCCCGTCGGCGCGATCAACAGCGTGCTTTCGCCGGCCTCGGCGCGCGCGAGCAGATCCAGCTGGTGGGCGCGCGGCCGCCAGCCCTTTTCGCCGAACCAGCTGAGAAAGGGGGCGGGCAGGGTCAGGGCATCGCCCTGCGGCTCTCTGGAATCGATCCTGTTCACGGAGAACAAAGGTAGATCAAATCCGGCAAAAGAGAAGCCCGCCCGCAACACGAGAGCAACCCGGTTGACTCGCGTTTAGATCGTAGATAAAAATTATCCACGATTAAGGAGGTCGTCATGAAACTCGGAGATGGGGTCGAGCAGGCCATTCACAGCGTGACGATGCTGAGCTGTCTTCAGTCGGGCAGCACGCTGTCGGCGGCAGCCCTTGCCGAGTTCCACGGCGTGTCCACGAGCTACCTGTTGAAGCATCTGCAGGCGATGTCCGGGGCAGGGTTGCTGGAGGCCGTGCCGGGCCCGAAGGGCGGTTATCGCCTTGCCCGTATGCCGGAAGGGATCACCCTGCTCGATATCGTGCTCGCGGTCGAAGGTCCCGAGCCGGCTTTCCGCTGCAACGAAATCCGTCTGCGCGGCCCCAACCCCTATGCCTGCAAGCCGACAGCACCCTGCACGATCAATGTCGCGATGCTGAAGGCCGAGCAGGCCTATCGCGCCGAACTCAGGCGGGTCACCATCGCCAGCATCCTGGACGACCTCAATTCCAAGGATGATGGCAGCATTTCAGCAAGGACAAACGCCTTTCTGGCGATCCACGAACGCAAGTCGGCCGCCAGCGCCTGAAAAACAAATCCATTTCAACCCAAGGAGAAGTCCATGCAGCCGCGTTTCAACTTCGTCAAAGCCGCTCCCGATGCCTACAAGGCTGCTGCGGCTTTCGACAGCTACATCATCAAGGAATCGGGCCTGGAGCCGCGCCTGATCCACCTGATCAAACTGCGCGCCTCGCAGATCAACGGCTGCGCCTATTGCATCGACATGCATGTGAAAGAGGCGCGCCACACCGGCATGAGCGAACAGTGGATTCACCTGATCTGCGCCTGGCGGGAATCGCCGATCTATGACGCGCGCGAGCGGGCGGTGCTCGCCTGGACGGAATCGCTGACCAACCTTGCCCAGACCGGTGCGCCCGATGCGGATTTCGAGCCGCTGCGCGCGCATTTCAGCGAGGCGGAGATCACCAAGATCACCATGGCGATCGGCGTCATCAATGTCTGGAACCGGGTCGCTGTCGGCCTGCGGTCGCAGCATCCCGTCGATCAGCCGGTCATGGCTGCCTAACGCCGCGTGCGTGAAAATCCAGATAGCCCCGAGGTCCGCTTCGGGGCTATCTGCGTCGCGCTGGAGCGCCACGTGCGTTCATGGGAACGCACGGCGCTTCAGAGCGCGATGTAGCGGTCGGCGCGGTGGTTGATGGCGACGAACAGGTTGAGCACGACCGCGCCAAGCACCGACCAGGCGACGACCGTGGGCGAGGTGACGCCGAAGGCGATCACCAGCACGACCATGTCGATTGCGAGCTGCACGAGGCCGGCGCGAATGCCAAAGCGCTCCTGCAGGTAGATGCCGAGAATTCCGACGCCGCCAAGGCTGGCGCGGTGGCGGTAGAGCGCAAGCAGCCCGTAGCCGAGAAGCAGCCCCCCGAGAAGCGCCGCCCAGGCCGGATGAATGTCGCCGATCTGGAAGAGCCGCGACTGGATGTCGGTGAGGAACGAGGTGACGCCGATGGCGATGAAGGTTTTCACCGTGAAGGCCGGACCGAGCCGCTTCCAGGACAGATAGAAGAACGGCAGGTTCAAGAGGAAGAAGGCAAGGCCGAAATTGATGCCGAAGGCATAGTGTAGCAGGAACGCGACGCCTGCCGTGCTGCCGGTGAGCAGACCGGCGCTGGCGAGAAAATAGAGCCCGAGTGCCGCAATCAGGCTGCCGGTGAAGATACCCTGCAGATCCTCTACGGCCGTGTGCCGGGTCGGGCTGGTGTTCCAGAGACCGAAAACGCTGCTGAGCTGGGCCATGGCAAATCCTCGATTGCGATGGCAAAGCAATGCTGCAACGCACAAAAACAATCAAGAAAAATATGTCAGTTATGCTGACCTATTTTTGCGACCCTGCCTTGCGTTTTATGCAGGCTTGCGCGCCAGGAACAGGATGCCGAAGACCGGTTCGCCCGCGTCCATGCGGATGACGGCGCGTTCCGTCGCCATCAGGTCAAGTCCATGGTTGGCGCAAAGAGAGCGGACATAGGCGTCGCTGTGGGCGTAGCGCAACGATGGCCGCAGCACGAAATCCTCGACGTCGCCGGCATCTTCGACCGAGAAGGCGAAGTATCCGTTGCCGGCGAGCAGTTGTGTCGTGATGTCGAAGACGCTGTCGAGATTGCCGAGATACATCAGCACGTCGGCGGCGCTGACGAGGTCGGCGCGCCGGGCGGCAAAATTGCCGAAGATGCCTGAGGCATCGGGTGCAAGCGAAAGATCGGCACGGGCCAGCCGATCGTAGGTGGATTTCGCCTCGGCCTTGGCGAGCATGTTGACGGAAATATCGAAGCCTTCGAGGAAGTGCGCCTGATCCCGGATGCGTTCGCCGAAAAGGCCGGTGCCGCAGCCGAGATCGGTCACGTGCTCGAAGATCAGCGCCCCGGTGTGGCTTAGGATCAGGGCTGCGAGCTTCTGCGGCACGGTGTAGCCGAGCTTTTCGACCAGCGCCTGGTCGAAGCGGTCGGCATAGTCGTCGAACAGGCGCTCGACATAGAGGCTCGGTGGCTGCTCGGGGACCTCGACCGCACCGAGCAGCGCCAGTTTGAGGCCAGCGCCGAAGATATCTTCGGGTGTCAACGCCAGGGTTTTTCTGAGCGCTTCGATCGCCGCCTCTTTCCGGCCAGATTTTTCCTCATAGTCCGCCAGCCGAAACCAGCCGGCAGCCCAGTCCGGCGCCCGTTCCAGCGCCTGCGCCATGAGTTCGGCCGCGCTGTCGGGCTCGCCGCCCTCGGCAAGCATTTTTGCGTAGTCGGCGCGGCGGTCGGCGATCAGGTCGCCGGAGGAGAGCTGGTTGAGCGTCATCAATGTGAGATGTTGGTTGCGATCAGCGCTTCTGACGCCGGATGGGGCAAAATACAAGCGGAATCTGGCGTGACCAGGGGCTTGAGCGCAGCGTGCCGTGTCCCGCGACTTGCGACCGCGCCGATCGCGGCTTATGTGAAGACAAACAGGAGAAGTTCGCGGATGTCGGACGGAATGAACAGATTTTTGGGCGACTCGCCGCTGCGCGTGCTGATCAAGCTCATCGTGGTGTCGATCCTTGTCGGCTTCGTGATGAGAATGTTCGGCTGGTATCCGACCGATATCTACTTCGCCGTGAAGAACTTCCTGCTCGACCTCTGGTACACCGGGTTTTCGGCCCTCGGTCGGGTCGGCGACTACCTGCTGCTCGGCGCCGTGATCGTCGTTCCGGCCTTCGTCATCCTGCGCGTGCTGAGCTTCAGGCGTTGACGATGCAGGACCGTTTTCTCCTGATCGAACGCCGCGGCCTGCTGCGGGCGACCGCCATCTTCTCGATCGCGGCACTTGCCGGCTGCACCACGTCGCAGGTGCTTTCGCCCGAAAGCGGCACCGGCAGCGACCAGACCGAGGCGAGCCTCGGCTACGTCAACAAGCTCAGAAAGGGCAGGGGGCTGACGCCGCTCGTCCCGGACCGCGCAGCCTCGGTCGCCGCCATGAGCCAGGCCGCGCGCATGGCCAAATCAGGCAAGATGCAGCATCTGATCGGCTGGAACGACAGTTTCTACGACCGGATGAAGGGCCAGGGCGTGACGCTTCCGGCTGCCGAAAACATTGCCATGGGCCAGGACGACGCTGAGCGCGCCTATGACGCCTGGTACAAGTCGCCCAAGCATCTCGAAAACATGCTCGGCAACTACCGTGGCCTGGGCGTCGCTGTCGCCCAAAATGCGGCCTCCGGCAACCGCCCGTTCTGGGCGATGGTGCTGTCAGGCTGATCCGGCCGCGACCAATTTAGACCTCTGCCCCTCATCCCCCTGCCGGGACTTTCTCCCGACCAAGCGGGGAGAAGGCGGATTGATGCGCTCTTTCGATCCACCATGACAGCTGGCGGGACTATCCTCCGACCAGTGTCAGGGGTGTGACGTTGCGTTTGTCACGTTCCTCTCCTCGCGTGCGGGTAGAGGGTTAGGGTGAGGGGCCTTGGCGGACACTGATCGGGACATGTGTCCGTTGCAATTCAGCTGCCAGCACGACTTGCATCCTCCCATGATCATTCCCTAAAACGGTCATCACTTACCCAACACGCCGGACCGTTCGATGACCGCCGCTTCTCCCGCTTCGCCGAGCGAAACCGCCGGCCCCTTCCACGTCACCCACCGGCTGATCCTCGCGATCGCGCTGCCGATGACCCTCGGTTTTTTGACCACGCCGCTGCTCGGCCTCGTCGATACCGCCGTCGTCGGGCGGATGGGTGAGGCGAAACTGCTCGCCGGGCTTGCGATCGGCGCCATCATCTTCGACCTGATCTTCACCACCTTCAATTTCCTGCGCGCCGCCACCACCGGCCTTGTCGCCCAGGCCTATGGCCGCGGCGATCGGCGCGAACAGCAGGCGGTGTTCTGGCGCTCGCTGATCATCGCGCTGATCTGTGGCTCGGTCAGCGTTCTCGTCTCGCCCCTGCTTTTGTCCGGAGGCCTGTGGCTGATGGGGCCTGAGCCGGAAGTGGCTGCCGTCACCAGCACCTATTTTCTCTGTCGCATCCTCTCCGGCCCGGCGGCGCTCGCCAACTACGCCATCCTCGGCTTCGTGCTCGGGCGCGGCGAAGGCACGATCGGGCTGATGCTGCAGACGTTGATCAACGGCATCAACATCGTGCTGTCGATCCTGCTCGGTCTCGTTCTCGGCTGGGGCGTGATGGGCGTTGCGCTCGCGACGGTGACGGGAGAGGTGATCGGCGCGCTCGTCGGCTTTGCCATCGTCTATGGCCGGTTTGACGCCAGGGACGCTCCTGGTTGGGCCGAGATCTTCGACCGCGAACGGCTGAAGCCGCTCTTCGGGCTCAACCGCGACATCATGATCCGCTCCTTCGTGCTATTGGCGGCCTTCACGCTGATGACCCGCATCGGTACTGCCTTCGGACCGGTGACGCTGGCGGCGAATGCCGTGCTGATGACGATCTTTCTGGTTGCCGGCTATTATCTCGACGGTCTCGCCAATGCCGCGGAGCAATTGATCGGCCGCTCGATCGGCGCCCATTATCGCCCGGCCTTCGACCGGGCGCTCAGGCTCACGGCCGCCTGGTCGCTGGGGTTGTCGCTGGTGACGACGGTTGCCTTCCTCATCTTCGGCGACGCGCTCATCGATCTGCTGACGACGGCGCCTGATGTTCGCGCTGCGGCCTACGAGTATCTGCCCTGGGCGGCCGTCACGGCCATGACGGGCGCGCTCGCCTTCCTGATGGACGGCGTCTTTATCGGCGCCACCTGGTCGCGCGAGATGCGCAACATGATGATGGCGGCCTTTGTCGGCTATGTCGCGGCCCTCGCCGTGCTGATACCCGCCTTCGGCAATCACGGCCTGTGGGCGGGCCTCAACCTGTTCCTTTTGATGCGCGGCCTGTTCCTGCTGTCGCGCATTCCGGCAAAGGCCCGTCAGACGTTCCGGCCGGACCAGTAATCGAGGCGGCTGTCGCGGATGTCGCGGATCGAGGTGAGCTTCTCGCGATCGCAAAGAGCGGAGAGGCCGCGCACGATGCGGCCGGGCAGCGCCGGACCCTCGTAGACCATGCAGGAATAGAGCTGCACCAGATCGGCGCCGGCACGGATTTTCTCGGCCGCCGTCTCCGCTGAGCTAATGCCGCCAACGCCGATGATCGGCAGCTTCGGCCCGACGCGCTTGCGCATGCGGGCAAGCACAGCGGTCGATATTTCAAACAGCGGCTTTCCGGAAAGACCGCCGGCTTCCTTCGCCTGGGCCTGGTCCTTCAATCCGTCGCGCGACAGCGTCGTGTTGGAGACGATCAGGCCGTCGAGATCGTGGGCAAGCACCTCGGAAGCGATATCGTCCATGCCCTCTTCGGTGAGATCAGGCGCGATCTTCAGGAACACCGGAACGCGGCGGTTGCTGCGCAATGCCTCTTCGTCACGCGCGGCAATCACGGCCGAAAGCAGGGCTGCGAGGCTCTCGCGCGCCTGCAAGTCGCGCAGACCCGGCGTGTTCGGCGATGAGATATTGGCGGTAAAGTAGCGGGCGACCGAATAGAACGTATGGATGCCGCTGACATAATCGGCGATGCGATCGGCGCTGTCCTTGTTGGCGCCGATGTTGACGCCGATCAGCGCATCGCGCGAGCAGGCTTTCAGCCGCGCCAAGGCTGCGCCATGGCCTTCATTGTTGAAGCCGAGGCGGTTGATGACCGCTTCGTCCTCGACCAGCCGGAAGATGCGCGGCTTGTCGTTGCCCGACTGCGGCTTCGGGGTCACGGTGCCGATTTCGGTGAAGCCGAAGCCGATCTTCAAAAGCGCTTCCGGTACCTCAGCGTTCTTGTCGTAGCCCGCGGCCATGCCGACCGGGTTCGGGAACGTGATGCCGGCAATCGTCTGGGAAAGCCGCTTGTCGGTCCCGGCGGGACAGTTCGGGACCAGCCCGGTCTTCAGCGCCTTGATCGACAGGCCATGCGCGGCCTCTGGGTCGAACAGAAAAAGGCCGCGACGGGCAAGATTGGTAAATGGGTTCATGCGTCTAAGTCCGGGAAGATGTGCAGGCCGTCGGTGCCAAGCGGCAGGGGCTTTTCCCAGACGACGGCCGACAGGAAGAGAGGGGCATAGAGATGGGGGAAAAGGGCGCCGCCGCGCGAGGGTTCATAGACCAGTTCCTCGCCGAGTGCGTCGCCATCGATGGCAACGAGCAGCAGGCCTTCCTGTCCCTCGAAATGCCGGGCCGCGGTCTCGATCGCCTGATCCGCGGTCGAGAAATGGATGAAGCCGTCGGCAAGGTCGACGGGTGCACCGTCGAAACGCCCGCTGCGCTTGGCTTCCTGCCACAGCGAAGCCGGAACGATCTTGTAGATGATGGAACTCATGGTGCCCGTCTGTCCCCGTAATCTTCTGTCGTGGCCTTGCCGCAAATATCGGCGATTGTCCATCGCGCAAGGACGTCGATTCGCGCATAATCCTTGGTGAAGATCAATTTCGCTCTTCCCGTCCATGCGTCGCAAGACGTTCCGCAGCCAATCGCAAGGGAGAGGAAGTCATGAAACGTGCTATTGTCCTGCTTCTGATCGGTACGAGTTTTGCCTTTGCCGGCAGCGCCGGCGCTGAAGGTCCGGCGCCGGGTCGCTACAGCATGCAGAAGTCGGAAACCGGCATAGCCCGGCTCGACACACAGACCGGCGAAGTGTCGCTCTGCCAGGAAAAGGATGCCCAGCTTGTCTGCCGCATGGCCGCCGATGAACGTGCCGCGTTCGAACAGGAACTGGACCTGCTGACGAAGCGGGTCGAGGTTCTGGAAAAGGCCGCGAAATCCGGTGACAGCGTTGCAAAACAGGATCTTCCGGCAGAGGAAGAGATTGACCGCGCAATGGGCATCATGGAAAGAATGATGCGCAGGTTCATGGACATCGTGAAGGACCTCGAAGGCAGCGATCCCGCACAGGAGCCGCAAAAGACCTGAGAAGCCGGATCGGCCATGCGGACGCAGATCGGTGCGTGGGGGCGCATGGGTCTCGGGCCAAGCTCTTGGGAGGGAGCGGCATGACACCGGACACGACCATCATCATCGCGGATGACCATCCGCTGTTTCGCGGCGCGATGCGCCAGGCGTTGAGCGGTGCCGAGGGCGCTCCCGGCATCGTCGAGGCCGGCGATTTTGCCGCCGCTCGCAAGGCGGCCGCCGATCATCCGGACGCCGACCTCATCCTTCTCGATCTGACCATGCCCGGCGTCAGCGGCCTATCGGGGCTGATTGCGCTTCGTGCCGAATTTCCGAGCCTTCCGGTCATGGTCGTTTCCGCCCATGACGATCCGGCTACGATCCATCGTGCGCTCGACCTCGGCGCATCCGGCTTCCTGTCGAAGTCGGCGGGGATCGAGGAGATCCGTGATGGCATCGAGAAGGTGATGGCCGGTGAGGTTTTCGTACCGGCCGGCTATGATCAGGCGCAGGACTACGAGCCCGAGGTCGCCGACCTGCTTCAGCGCCTGCAGACCCTGACCCCACAGCAGTCGCGGGTGCTCAGCATGCTCGGCGAAGGGCTTCTCAACAAGCAGATCGCTTACGAGCTCGGTGTTTCCGAGGCCACCATCAAGGCGCATGTCTCGGCCATTCTCCTGAAGCTGAACGTCGACAGCCGCACGCAGGCCGTCATCCAGCTGTCGAAGATCGGTACTGTCGCTGCCGCCTGAACAGGCGGCTTTGCGCATTTTGTCTCTTTTTTGCTCGCTTACAGCCGGTGCCGCTACTCCGCGGCAGCCCGCGCTGCCGTTGAAAGCTGCGTCAGCCAGGCGCGCATCGCCGCGGGTCTCACCGGCTTGTTCTGGATCGCGACCCCGTCCCGCTCGGCTGCCGCGCGCACTTCCGGTGAGCGATCGGCGGTCACCAGGAGGGCCGGCATGGCCTCTGCGCATTGCGCCCGGATTTTTGCGATGGCCTCGATCCCAGTGCCGTCGTCCAGGTGATAATCGGCGATCACCGCGTGCGGACGCCCGCCCGCCTCCATCACCAGGTCGGCGCAGGCGGCGACCGATTCCGCCGTCGTGACGACGCAACCCCAGCCGGAAAGCAGCACCCGCATGCCTTCGAGGATCCGCGGCTCATTGTCGATGCAAAGCACACGCAGGCCGTTCAGCGCTTCGCTCGCCTTGCTTGCGGAAACCGGACGGACGGCGACGCGTTCGCCGGCGGTTGCGTCGAGCGGCAGGGTGACCTTGAAGCCCGTGCCCTTGCCCAGTGTCGACTGCAGGCTGACCGGGTGGTTGAGCACGCGCGAGATGCGGTCGACGATCGAAAGGCCAAGTCCAAGGCCGGAGGCTGTCCGGGCGCCCTCGTCGAGGCGGGCGAATTCCTTGAAGACGGTGCGGAACTTGGACGCGGGAATGCCGATGCCGGAATCGAGCACTTCGATGGTCGCCACCCCTTTGTGCCGGCGCACTCCGATGAGCACCTTGCCTGTGAGCGTGTACTTGATGGCGTTGGACACCAGGTTCTGCACGACACGGCGCAAGAGGTTGGGGTCGCTGCGCACGACCAGCGATGTCGGCATGACGACGAGCTTCAGGTCCTTGGCTCGTGCCATCGGCGCGAAGTCGGTCTCGACGCGCCTGAGCAGGTCGCCGAGCGGGACCGATTGCACCCGCGCCTTCATCGCGCCGGTGTCGAGGCGCGAAATGTCGAGCACGGCACCGAGGATCGCCTCGACCGATTCGAGCGAAGAATCGATGTTTTCGACCAGCGTGCTGTTGTCGGATTCTCCGAGCCGCTCGACCAGCGATGAGGAGTAAAGCCGCGCGGCATTGAGCGGCTGGAGGATGTCGTGGCCGGCGGCCGCGAAGAACCGTGTCTTGCCGATATTGGCTTCTTCCGCCGCTGCTCGCGCCTCGGCCAGTTCCTTGTTGACCCGGGTCAGCTCGCCGGTGCGCTCGGCAACACGAAGCTCCAGCGTCTCGTTCGCCTGCTTCAGCGCCATGTCGGCGGCAACGCGCTGGGTGATGTCGGTATAGGTGGTGACGATGCCCTTGTCCGGCATGGCGTTGGTGCGCACTTCGATGATGCGTTCGCCGTTGCCGAGCTCGAGCAGGAAGGGTTTGTCGAGCGTCAGGAAGTTGGCGATCAGCCCCTTCTCCTCATCTTTGCGGATATCGCCGCGCCTGGTGAGGATCGCGACGATCTCTGCGAGTGGCACGCCGACCTGGCCGGCAGCCTCGGGCAGATCGAGGAGCTGGCGGAAGCGCCGGTTCCAGATGATCAGGTTGTTGCCATTGTCGAAAACGGCGACGCCCTGGTCCATCTGCGCAAGGGCCGTGTTGAGCATGTCCTGATTGTACTGCAGCGCCTCGCTCGCCTGGTCGAGCAGCCAGGCGGTGTCGGACGAAGTGTCGTCGCCGCGCTGCAAGAGCAGCGACAGAACCAGGCGGGCCGAAGACGAGCCGATGGCGCTTCCAAGCAGCTGTTCGGAGAAATGCACCACCGCCATGTCGGCCGGCGCATTCTCGTCGAGCCAGCGGCCGGACTGGCGCTCATAGGTGTGGAACGAGCGCTGCATGCGCTCGGCCCCCATGTAGCGGGCGATCGTCGCCTTAAGATCGCGCACCGTCACCTTGGTCTTGCGGCCGCGAAAGGCGCCTTCTGTGCGCGACCGCCGTGTGATGAAGACGCCGGCCTGGAACCGTTCGATCGGCTTTGGCGTGCGCGTCAGCGACGCGAGAACATAGGTGGTGCAGTTGACGAGCAGGCTCAGCATCGTCGCGTTGACCAGCGGGTCGGCGTCGCTGCCGGAGAACATGTCGGTGAACGGCAACAGGAAGCTCAAGACCGTCGTTGCCACATGCGAGTTGTCGGGCCCGCCGAGGCTCGGCAGGAACAGCAGATAGGCCCAGACGAGGAAGCCTGAGACCATGCCGCAGATGGCGCCGCGTGCATTGGCCTGGCGCCAGACGAGGCCGCCGAGCAGCGCCGGGGCCATCTGCGAGATGGCGACGAAGGACAAGAGGCCGAGCGAGGCGAGGCCGGCGCTGATGTCGGCCGAGCGGTAGTAGCCGTAGCCGAGCAAAAGCACGGCGAAGATCGCCGAGCGGCGGATGTTGAGCAGCGTTCCCGCCAGGTTTTCCTGCAAGCCGCCGCGCTGGCTGAGATTGCGGCGCAGGAACACCGGCATGACGATGTCGTTGGAAATCATGATCGACAGCGCAACGGAGGCGACGATCACCATGGCGGTCGCTGCCGAGAAGCCGCCGATGAAGGTGATGAGCGTCAACACCGGCAGGTCGTTGGCAAGCGGCAGCGTCAAGAGGTAGAGATCGGAGTCGCCGGTGCCGGAGAAGGTCAGAATGCCGGCAATCGCGATCGGCAGCACGAAGAGGTTGATCGCGACCAGATAAAGCGGAAAGAGGATGCCGGCGGTGCGAAGCTCCCCTTCGGTGCGGTTTTCGACGACGGTCACATGGAACTGCCGTGGCAGCATGATGATCGCAAAGGCCGAGGTGACGATCAGAAGGATCCACCGCGCGATCGGGGTCTCGTAGGACAATGCCTGCTGGACGGCCGGGCTCTGCTGGGCGAGCGACCACAGATGGGCGGGACCGTTGAAGATCACGAAGACGATGTAGAAGCCGGCGGTCACGAGCGCGACGAGCTTGACCAGCGATTCCATCGCGATCGCCAGGATCAACCCGTCCTGATGTTCGGTGGCGTCGGTGTGGCGGGTGCCGAAGACGATGGCGAAACACGCAAGGAACAGCGTAACGAGCAAGGGCAGGTCGATGAAGCTCTGCCCGGCGCCGATGCCGTAGTCGCTGGTGTTGATCATGGCTGCGACCGAGCTCGAAATGGCCTTCAGCTGCAGCGCGATATAGGGAATGGCGCCGACCAGCGAGATCAGCGCGACGATCGCGGCGACTGCCGGGTTCTTGCCGTAGCGCGCGGCGATGAAGTCGGCGACCGATGTCAGCTTTTCGGTCTTGGCCAGCCGGACGATCTTGCGGATCAGCGGCATGCCGAGCGTGAACATCAGGATCGGCCCGATATAGATGCCGGTGAATTCGAGCCCGCGCTCGGCTGCGAGCCCGATGCCGCCGAAATAGGTCCAGGAGGTGCAATAGATCGCAAGGCTCAGCGCATAGACGAGCGGTCTGCCCTTCAGCGCAGCGCTGTTCCTCCTGGCCCGCCGGTCGCCATAGCTCGCCACCGCAAACAGCAGCAGCAGATAGGCGAAGGCCGAGGCAAAGATGACCGAACCCGAAAGCATGCCTCACTCCTCCGGGGACAAGCATAGGATAAGTGCGCCGGGTTGAGAATTGCCCGCGCATGAGTCTTAAGTCCAAGGCCCGGCACGCGAAAGCCGCCCACGCCGGCGCATGCCACCTGGCGCGCGCATCTTATCGGGTGCGATTTGATCAAAGGCAAAGAAAGGTTTTCTCGCTGACGGCTTTGGTTTAGTTTCCGTAAACGGTTGCAGCGCGGGACAGCGCCGGCGGTCGTTTTCAACGGGGATACTACGGAGAGACGCATGCTGAATGAGTTCAAGGAGTTTATTGCCCGCGGCAATGTGATGGATCTCGCGGTCGGTGTGATCATCGGCGCCGCCTTCAACAAGATCGTCACATCGGTCGTGGAAGATCTCGTGATGCCCATCGTCGGCGCGCTCACAGGCGGCGGCTTCGATTTCTCCAACTACTTCCTGCCGCTTTCGGCCAACGTGACCGCGACGTCGCTCGCCGCCGCCCGTCAGCAGGGCGCCGTCTTTGCCTATGGCAACTTCATCACCGTGCTCATCAACTTCCTGATCCTGGCCTGGATCATCTTCCTGATGATCAAGGCCGTGAACCGCATGCGCGCTTCGATGGAAAAGAAGAAGGACGAAGCGCCGGCCGCACCGCCGCCGGAAGACATTCTGCTTCTCGGCGAAATCCGCGACCTGCTGAAGCAGCGCGCGTGATCCTTTCATCGCGGCCCCGCCCCACGGGGCCGCGAAACATCACAGAAATCGATAAACCGGTCAGATAAAGTCGCGTGATCGCCCTAGCGAAAGCGGCTAGAAGCGATGGAAAAGCGCAAGGAATGGGCGGCCGCAGGCGGTTCTACCATGTTCTAATCCATTGAAATCTTTCACGATGATCTTGGGGATCCGGGATCGATCTGATCCGGAGCCCGTCGATGACCTTCATGAGCACCATCAGCCCCCGCGCGATCGCGGCTCCGGAAAGCGGCATCGTCGAGGTGGTGAACTATGCCCGCGGACGCGACGGCCTGATCCCGCTCTGGGTCGGTGAGGGCGACCTGCCGACGCCGGCCTTCATCAGCGACGTTGCGCGCGAAGCGCTCACCGGCGGCGAAACGTTCTACACATGGCAGCGCGGCATCCCGCCGTTGCGCGAGGCGCTTTCGCGCTATTATCAGAGGCGTTTCGAAAAGACCCTGTCGCCGGAGCACTTCTATGTCGTCGGTTCGGGCATGCAGGCGATCAAGCTTTCGATCGAGGCGATCGCTTCACCGGGCGACGAGATGGTGCTTTTGACGCCGGCCTGGCCGAATTTCGCTGCGGCTGTCGATCTCTCCGGCGTGCGACCGGTCTCTGTCGAACTGCGCTTCGAGCACGGCAAGTGGCAGCTCGACCTGGAGCGGCTAGAGGCCGCGATCGGACCGAAGACGAAGGCGCTGTTCATCAACACGCCGTCGAACCCGACGGGATGGACGGCGACGCGCGAGGAACTGGCTGCGATCCTGGCCCTGGCGCGCAGGCACGGCCTCTGGATCGTCGCCGACGAGATCTACGCGCTCTACTGCTATACCGGTGCCCGCGCGCCGTCCTTCCTCGATGTGATGGAGGAAGGTGACCGCATCCTCTTCGTCAACTCCTTCTCGAAGAACTGGTCGATGACCGGCTGGCGCGTCGGCTGGATCGTGGCTCCGCCCGAGATCGGCCAGGTGTTCGAGAACCTGGTGCAGTACTCGACGTCGGGTGTCGCCCAGTTCATGCAGCGCGGCGCCGTGGTTGCGCTCGATGAAGGCGACGCCTTCGTCGATGCCAATGTTGCCAAGGCTGCCGCGAACCGCGATGTCTTTTGCGACGCACTGATTGCCACCAACCGGGTGGAAACGCTCAAACCCGATGGCGCGCTCTACGCCTTCCTGAAGATTGATGGGGTTACGAATTCGCGTGCCGCCGCAATCGACATCGTCGACAAGACGGGTGTCGGCCTGGCGCCGGGAACGGCCTTTGGCGACGGCGGCTCGCTGTTCATGCGCGCCTGCTTCCTGCGCGATCCGGGGCACGTGCGCGAGGCGGCCGACCGCCTGCAGCGTTACATCCTCGGTCGCTGACCTTGGATCGCCGTTCGAAGCGGGTGGCTACGCGTCGCCCGTTTCGCCCAGCAGCTTCTGCTCGTGGGCGATCGCGTGGGTAATTAGCCGCGCCCAGATATCCTCGTAGAAATCCGGGTCGAGATTGAAGCGCGCGGCGTTCTTGCGCGCGTTTTCCCGCACTTCCATGACACGCGCCGGAATGTCGGCTTTCAGCTTCAGCGGACGTTTGATTTCGGCCGCCCGGTCGATGTAGCCCCAGCGTTCGGAAAACAGCGTCATCAGCGCCTGGTCGAGCCGGTCGATCTCGGCACGAACGTCGGCCATGGTGTTGCACTGCGCGGGGGTCTTTTGCATCTGTCTCGTCCGATTGCCCGAGCCGCGACCCTTGCGGGCGGTTCAGGATGTTCGAGCGTCCCTCGGCTCGGCTAAGCGGGGCGCTCTTGCGGCGCACTGCTAACAAACGTCGAGCTTTCTTGGAAGGGGCAACAGGGTCGCAGCTGGCGCCCTGGAAGATGGTCACCTCAGCAGGCGATCGCGTGGCAGGGGAGGAGGGTGCGGTCCTGTCTCCGTCTGTGGCGATCGCCTGCTGACGTGTTGAGAGAACTTAGCCGGCCAAGCTTGAGCGAGGCTTTTTCGGGTCTCGCTTACGTGCCGATCATCAGCTTGATGGCGAGGCCGACGACGGTGACCGCCGCCACGCCTGCGCACCAGAGGCCGACAAACCAGAGAAGCTTGCGGCCGGTTCCGCTTTCACCGGTCAATGATAGCCCTCCTCTGGATCGATCTTGCCGCGGAACACCCAGTAGGCATAGGCGGTGTAGGCAAGGATGATCGGCACGAGCACGAGGGCGCCCGCAAGCAGGAAGGACAGGCTTGCCTCAGGGGCTGCCGCGTCCCAGATCGTCAGCGAGGGCGGCACGATGTAGGGGTAGAAGCTGATGCCTATGCCCGCATAGCCAAGCACGAAAAGCCCGAGCGCCGCGATGAACGGCCGTCTGTCGTGGCGATTGCGGATGCCCGTGATCAGCGCGTAGAGGCAGCCAAGTACGAGGGCCGGCACGATCACGCTGAAGATCGCCGTCGGAAATCCGAACCAGCGTTCCAGGTATTGTGGCTCCAGGAACGGCGTCCACAGGCTGACGATGCCCATGGCGCCAACGGTGGCGAAGGAGCATTTGAACGCCAGATCGCGGGCCCGTTCGGCGAGATCGCCGTGGGTCTTCATGACCAGCCAGGTGGCGCCGAGCAGTGCATAGCCGACGATGACGGCAATGCCGGTCATGATCGAAAACGGCGTCAGCCAGTCCCACCAGCCGCCGACATAGGCACGGTTTTCGACCGGGATGCCCTGGACGAGAGCGCCGAGGGTGATGCCTTGCGCGAAGGCGGCCAGCATCGAGCCGCCGGAAAAGGCCCAGTTCCAGAGATATTCCGCCCGCCGCGTGCGCCAGCGATATTCAAACGCCACGCCGCGGAAGATGAGGCCGATGACCATGGCGATGATGGGGGCGTAGAGCGCCGGCAGGATGGTGGCGTAGGCGAGCGGAAACACCGCCATCAACCCGCCGCCACCGAGGACCAGCCAGGTTTCGTTGCCGTCCCAGACCGGTGCGACGGAATTCATCATCACGTCGCGATCGTGTTTTTCCGGAAAGAACGGGAAGAGAATGCCGACGCCGAGGTCGAAGCCGTCGAGAATGACATAGGCGAGCACCGCAAAGGCGATGATCCCGGCCCAGATGAACGGCAGGTCAAACTCCATGACGGCCTCCCTGTGTGTTGGCGTGGCTGCTGTGGATGGCGGGGCCGGGCATGATGCCCGAACTGCGAAGCGGTCCCTCATCGAGATCGGGCATCGGATCGCGCGGCAATCGCGCCATCAGCCTGAGGATGTAGAAGGTGCCGGCGCCGAAGACGAAGAAGTAGACGATGATGAAGGCGATCAGCGAGGCGGCAACGGCGGGAGCCGCGATCGGTGCCACCGAATTGGCTGTCAGCAGGTGGCCATAGACGGTATAGGGCTGGCGCCCGACCTCGGTGGTGACCCAGCCGGCGAGCACGGCGACGAAACCGGCCGGCCCCATGGCGATTGCGGCCCGGTGAAGCCAGACATTGCTGTCGAGCGTACCGCGGTATCGACACCACAGCGACCAGAGCCCGATGCCGAGCATGGCAAAGCCGAGGCCGACCATCACCCGGAAGGACCAGAAGACGATGCCGACCGGGGGATGAAGTTCTTCGGCGATGGTGTCGAGCCCGGCAAGCGGCGCGTTGAGGTCGTGTTTCAGGATCAGGCTCGAGAGCTTCGGGATCTCGATGGCGTAGTCGACGCGCTTTTCGGGCGAGTTCGGGATGCCGAAAAGGATCAGTGGCGCGCCGTCGGGATGGCTCTGGTAGTGACCTTCCATCGCCATCACCTTGGCCGGCTGGTGTTCCAGCGTGTTGAGGCCATGCATGTCGCCGGCAAAGATCTGGATCGGCGCGACGATCGCCGCCATCCACATTGCCATCGAGAACATCTTTCGCGCCCGGCGCGGCGCCGTCTTGCGAATGAGATGCCAGGCGCCGCAGGCGCCGACGACGAAGGCTGTCGTCAGGTAGGCGGCAAGCACCATGTGGGTCAGGCGGTAAGGGAAGGATGGGTTGAAGACGATCGCCCACCAGTCGACAGGAACGAACTGCCCGGCCTCATTCATGGCGAAACCCGCCGGCGTCTGCATCCAGGAGTTCGCCGAAAGGATCCAGGTGGCCGAAATCAGCGTGCCGATGGCGACCATGACGGTCGCGAGGAAATGCAGTTTTGGCCCGACGCGGTTGAGGCCGAAAAGCATGACGCCGAGGAAGCCTGCTTCGAGGAAGAAGGCGGTCAAAACCTCATAGCCCATCAGCGGCCCGATGATCGGTCCGGCCTTGTCGGAAAAGACGCTCCAGTTGGTGCCGAACTGGTAGGACATGACGATGCCGGAGACGACGCCCATGCCGAAGGCGACGGCAAAGATCGTCTTCCAGAAATTGAAGAGTTCGAGATAGACCTCGTCCTTCTTCCAAAGCCACAGCCCTTCGAGCACTGCGAGATAGCTCGCGAGCCCGATCGAGAAGGCGGGAAAGATGATGTGGAACGAGACGGTGAAGGCAAATTGGAAGCGAGCGAGCAGGGTCGCATCGAAACTTTCAAACACGGGCGCAATCCTTTCAGACATACGGACGCGTCGCGTCGCTGACGCGGGCCGTATCGCTCTGGCTGCTGCATCATTCGTCCGGTGATCGCTCGTCGATCAGGGGACTTTTCTTGGCCGACGTCCGGCGCAAACCTGGTGTCTGCACTGGCGTTTCAGCATGCGCTTGAATCTGCTCCAAATTTGTCAAACGTCAATGACGGCGCGGCCGCCACGTTGTCACACTGCGGCAATGTTGCGCTGCGGCATATTGGTGCGGCGCTTCTCGCCGCTCAGCGCACCGGCAGATAGGCTTCCGCAAGCTCGGTCCAGAAGGCTGCACCGATCGGCAGCAAGCCGTCGTTGAAATTGTAGCCGGGGTGGTGCAGCGGCCTGTCGTCGTCACTGACCTTCGAACCGAGGAAGAAGTAGGTGCCTGGCCGTTCCTTGAGCATGTAGGCGAAGTCTTCGCTGCCCATGAAGGGACGGGCGAGATCGACGACCTTGTCGGCACCGGCAAAGCGAACGGCAAGATCGCGCACGAAATCGGTCTCCGCCTTGTGGTTGATCGTCGCGTCGTAGCTGCGCTGGTAGTCGACGGTCGCGCGCATGCCGAAGCTTGTCGCCTGCGCCTCGGCAATCATCCGGATGCGGCGTTCCAGTTCGTCGCGCACGTCAGGCTCGAAGGAACGGATGCCGACGACGATCTCGGCGCGCTCGGGAATGATGTTGCTGGCCGAGCCCGCATGGAAGGCGCCGACGGTGACGACGGTCGGGTCCATCGGGTGGATGTTGCGTGAAACGATCGACTGCAGCGCCATGACGATCGCCGCGCCGCAAACGATGGGATCGGCCGTTTCCTGCGGCTCGGCGCCGTGTCCGCCGCGCCCGTGCACGGTGATGCGCGCTTCGTCGACGGCGGCCATGATCGGGCCTTCGCGAAGGGCAAACTGGCCGAAGGGCAGACCGGGCTCATTGTGGAGCGCAAACACGGCATCGCAAGGAAATTTATCGAACAGGCCCTCGTCCATCATGATCTTGGCGCCGCCGAAATTCTCCTCGGCGGGCTGGAAGATCAGGTGGACGGTGCCGTCGAAATTGCGTCGTTCGGCAAGCGCCCGCGCAGCACCCAGCAGCATCGTCGTATGGCCGTCATGGCCACAGGCATGCATCAATCCTTTAGTCGTGCTGGCATAGTCGAGCCCGGTTTCCTCGAGGATCGGCAGGGCGTCGATGTCGGCGCGAATGCCGATCGATCGCGTGCCCGTACCGTTTCTGAGCGTGCCGACGACGCCGGTCCTGGCAAGGCCTGTCGTCACTTCGTAACCGAGGCTTTTGAGATGGTCCGCGATGAAGGCGGAAGTGCGCGTCTCCTCAAGACCAAGCTCGGGATGGGCATGCAGGTCGTGGCGGATGGCAACCAGTTCCGGCATGGCGTTGGTGATCGAGGGGGAGAGTTTCATGTCAGGCACCACGGGTTGGTATGCGATTTTCGAACGTGCGGAAGGCCACCACCAGGATGCCGGTGAGGCACATGTAGATGAGCGCGAGCAGGAGCAGCGGCTCGTAGGTGAGGAAGGTTTCCTGCCGGACCTTGGAGATGACGGCATAGACGTCGACCACGGTGACCGTTGCGACCAGCGGCGTCGATTTCAGCTGCAACACGGTTTCGCCGTTGAGCGTCGGCAGGGCCCGATGGATGGCGCGCGGCAGCCAGATGCGGCGGAACATCGTCCAGCGGCCCATGCCATAGGCCTTCGCCGCCTCCAGCTCACCCGGCGGCACGCCGGCAAAGGCGCCACGCATGACCTCGCCCTCATAGGCTGCGAACGAAATGGTCAGCGCCGCCACGCCATAGGGCCAGGCCTCGCGCAGATAGGGCCAGAGGAAGGACTGGCGGATCGCCGGAAACTGCGGGAACAGCGAGCCGAGCCCGTAATAGAGCAGCCAGAGCTGCAGGAGCAGCGGTGTGCCGCGAATAACGGTGCAGAAGATTTTTGCCGGCAGCTTCAGGAACCACGGCCCCGTCACCTGGACGAGGCCGATCGGCACCGCCAGCAGGAAGCCGAGGATTGCCGTGCTGAACAGCATCATGAGGCTGACGAGAATGCCCCAGCCGAGCCGCGGCAGGTAGCGCGGCAGCCAGTCCCAGCGCATGAAGACGGCGACGGCGACGACGAAGGCGGCAAACACCAGCATCATGACGATGCGATGCGGCACGAAGAAACTCTTGGCCGTCGGCAGGTCTTCGGGCGTAAAGGCGACGGCGTGGGTGGTTTCGTCGGTCATCGGTTCACCGCAAAACCGCGTCGGGCATGGCGTTCGAGCATGCCGATGAAGACGTTGGAGACGAGCGTCAGCGCCAGATAGAGCGCGCCGGCGGCAAGGAAGAACAGGAGATAGGCCTTGGTCGTGCCTGCGGCCTGGCGCGTGACCAGCGTCAGCTCGCTAAAGCCGACGACCGCGAGAAGGGCGGTATCCTTGGTGGCGATCAGCCAGAGGTTGGAAAGGCCGGGAATGGCATAGGGCAGCATCGCCGGCAGGGTGATGCGTCGCAAGACCTTGGTCGGCGACATGCCGTAGGCGCGTGCCGCCTCGATCTGCCCCGCAGGCACCGCCTTGATCGCGCCGCGCAGCACCTCGGTCGAATAGGCCCCCTGCACCACGCCGATCACGAAGATACCGGCCATCAGGCCGCTGATGTCGACGGGACCGATGGCAAACAGGCCAAGCACCTGGTTGAGCAGGTCGGTGCCGGCATAATAGAGCAACAGGATCAGCACCAGCTCGGGCACGGCGCGCACGATCGTGGTGTAACATTCGAGCAGGTCGCGCAGCACCGGGCCGCCATAGAGCTTGCCGAAGGCGCCGCCGACGCCGAGCGCCAGTCCGAGCGAGAAACCGCCGACGGCGATCTGGATGGAATTGAAGAAGCCCTGCAACAGCACGCCGCCCCAGCCGGGTGCTGAAAGCGAGAGCAGGCCCCAATTGACGAGCGAATCCGCAGCCATGCGTCGTACTCCGATGGCAAGGGCCGGCGGCTGTCATGGTGCACGTGCCCCTGGGACACGAGCGCCATGACGGGTCCATCGCCGGCCGGTCGCGCCTTACTTGCCGTAGACGTCGAAGTCGAAATACTTCTTCGAGAACGTGTCGTAGGTGCCGTTGTCGCGGATCGCCTTGATCGCGGCGTTGACCTTGTCCTTGAGCTCGGTCTCGCCCTTGCGCAGACCGACGCCGACGCCCGGGCCGATGACTGCGACGTCTTCGGCGACTTCGCCCTTGTAGTCGCAGCATTCCTTGCCCTGGTCGGTCGCGAGGAAGGCCTTGAGCGCGATCGCATCCGCCTGTACGGCGTCGAGACGACCGGCGGCGAGGTCGTTGTTGGCCTCGTCCTGCGTCTGGTATTCCTTGACCTCGACGCCCGCCGGCGCGAAGTGCTTGGCAGCATAGGCCTGGTGGACCGTGGAGACCTGTACGCCGAGCGTCTTGCCGTTGAGGCCTTCCGGCGTCGGCTTGATGTCGACACCCTTGGTGCCGATGATGCCGGTCGGGGTGTTGTAATACTTGTCGGAGAAATCGATCGTCTTGAGGCGCTCGTCAGTGATCGACATCGAGCTGATGATCATGTCGATCTTCTTCGAGGTCAGCGCCGGAATGATGCCGTCCCAGGCGACCGGCGTGATCACGCATTCGAGCTTGGCCTCGGCGCACATCGCATTCATGAACTCGACTTCCCAGCCTTCCCACTTGCCGCTGGCATCCGGCGCCGTGAACGGCGGGTAGGGCTCGGCGGCGACGCCGACTTTCAGCGCTTCCGCGGACGCCGCGACGCCGCCGCTGACGGCGATTGCCGCCGCAACGGCCAGGACTTTCAATGCCTTCTTCATGCTGTTCCCCTTTTTGGTTGTTTAGCATTCTGGAATTCAGTGAATGGAACTGATGAACTTCTTGAGCCTTTCCGATTTCGGTGCGCCGAAGATGGCCTCTGGCGGGCCCTGTTCCTCGATGACGCCGTTGTGCAGGAAGACGATGTGGTTGGCGACGTCGCGCGCGAACTTCATCTCGTGGGTGACGAGGATCATCGTGCGCTTTTCCCGGGCAAGGTCACCGATGACCGAAAGCACTTCGCCGACGAGTTCGGGATCGAGCGCCGAGGTCGGCTCGTCGAAGAGCATGACGAGCGGCTGGATGGCGAGCGCCCGGGCAATCGCCGCACGCTGTTGCTGGCCGCCGGAGAGAAAGGCCGGGTAGGCGTCGCGCTTCTCGTAGAGGCCGACGCGCTTCAGAAGCGTTTCGGCCGTCGCGATCGCTTCGGCCTTCGGCTTGCCGAGCACATGGATCGGCGCCTCGATGACGTTTTCGAGGATGGTCATGTGCTGCCAGAGGTTGAAGCTCTGGAACACCATGCCGAGCTGGCTGCGGATGCGCTGGACTTGGCGGCGGTCCTCCGCCACCAGGCCGCCGCGACCGTCGGACTTCATCTTGATCTTCTCGCCATGCACGCTGACGGTGCCAGCGGAGGGAAGTTCGAGCAGATTGATACAGCGAAGGAAGGTGGATTTGCCGGAACCGCTGCCGCCGATGATGGCGATCACGTCGCCCTGCTTCGCCGTGAGCGAAACACCTTTCAGCACTTCCAATGGCCCGAAACGCTTGTGCAGGTCAGTGACCGCGATTGCCTGGGCCGCATCCGTCATCGGCGCGCTGCTCCCATGGCTCTGCGAGCTTTTGTTGTCCGCATCAAAACAGTTCCCCTGTCGTTTTCCGTGCGGCATCTTTGTCCTGTCACGGTTTTGTTGAGAGGCATGGTTGCACTTGTGCAGCTATTATTCAAGCGTATAATAATACGTATCGTCGATTTTTTGACGCCCGCCCCGAGCCCCGATTTCCCGAAGGAGAAGCCCATGTTCCCGTTCCGGCCGAAGCCTTTGCCGACCGTGCCCGCGGCATGAACCGGCGCAGCTTTCATCGCGCCCCGGAAGGCGAACGTCGGCAGGAACTGATCGAGGCGACGCTCGACTGCATTTCGGAATTCGGGCTGAAGGGCGCGACGGTCAGGCAGATCGCGATCCGGGCCGGCGTGACGGCCGGGCTGGTGCGCCATTATTTCGAATCGAAGGACCAGATGGTCGCCGAGGCTTATCGGGCCGTCATCGCCTCCCTGACCGAGAAGGCGAGTGAGGTCGAAGGCGATCCGGAAACACGGCTTCGCGACTTCATCGCCATCAACCTGACCGAGCCGGTTGCCGACAGCCGCAGCATCTCGCTCTGGGCAGCCTTCATCAGCCAGGTCAGGGTCGATCCGGTGCTGTCGGAGATCCACCGCGAAGGCTACATCGCCTTCCGCAATACCCTGCAGGATCTGCTTGCCGACTTTCTGGCGGCAAAGGGCAAGCCTGCGGATGCAGAAACCTGCCGGGCGTTCGCCATCGCCATCAACGGGCTGGTTGACGGCCTCTGGATCGAAGGATGTCTTGCCGGCGACCTCTTTCGCGAGGGCGAACTGGTCGCCATCGCCATGTCGTCGGTCGAAGCGCTGCTCGGCACCTCGATCGGAAACACAAAACAATGAAAACGGGAGAACACCGCATGCGCTACGCGTCCATCACCGAACGTCTCGCCGATCTCGGCTCCGGAAAATGGTCGCTGCATATTCGGGCCCGTCAATTGAAGGCAAGCGGGGCCGACATCATCGAGTTGACGATCGGCGAGCCGGACCTGCCGCCGGACCGCGCCCTTCTTGATGAATGCCAGCGCGCCATGAACGCCGGTCGCTACCGCTACTCCAACGGCCGCGGCGAACACGCCGTCGTGGCGGCGCTCGCCGAAAAATACCGCAGGCGCCGCGCCGACGTGACGGTGGAAAACGTCCTGTGCTTCCCCGGAACGCAGACGGCGCTGTTTGCCGTGATACTCGGCCTGGCGGAAGCCGGCGATGCTGTGCTCGTCGGCGATCCGCTCTACGCCACCTATGAAGGCGTGATCCGCACGACCGGCGCCCATCCGGTGCTGGTGCCGCTCAAACCCGAATTCGGCTTCCATATGCAGGCGGCCGACCTTGAAAAGGCGATCACGCCGGAAAGCAAGGTTCTGCTGTTGAATACGCCGCACAATCCGACCGGCGCCGTGCTGACGGCGAACGAGATTGCCGCGATCGGCGAGGTTGCCCGCCGTCACGACCTCTGGATCGTCTGCGACGAAGTCTATGAAGAACTGGTGTTCGACGCCGTCTTCGCCTCGCCCTTCGACAATGCTGATCTCGCGGAGCGTACGGTCGTTGTCTCGTCTATTTCCAAGTCGCATGCTGCACCCGGCTTCCGCAGCGGCTGGGCGGTCGGCCCGGTCGAATTCACAGAGCGGTTGCTGCCGGTTTCCGAAACGATGCTCTTCGGCACGCAGCCCTTCATCGCCGACATGACGGCCTATGCGCTGACCCATGACATCGATACGGCCCGCAGGATGCGCGATTCCTATAAGTCGCGTGCCGCGCAGATCGTGGCTGCTCTCGCTTCAGCGCCCGGCATCGAGGTGTTCGCGCCGGAGGCCGGTATGTTCATCTTGATCGACGTGTCCGGAACCGACCTCGACGGGGACGCGTTTGCCTGGGCGCTGCTCGAAGAAGAGGGGGTTGCCGTCATGCCCGGCTCATCCTTTGGCGACGAGGCGCAGAATTATCTGCGCGTCAGCCTCACCGTGCCCGATGACGCCATCGACGAAGCCTGCCGACGCATCAAAGCCCTTGCCGAACGGGCCAGCCTGCGCAAGGAGCGCCGCGCATGACCATCGAAAAAACGGTTGGAGAAGTCCTGGTCGATCTGCTCGAGGCCAATGGCGTCGAGGTGGTTTTCGGCATTCCCGGCGTGCACACGGTCGAGCTCTATCGCGGGCTGGCCGCCTCGAAGATCCGCCATGTGACGCCACGCCACGAACAGGGCGCGGGCTTCATGGCCGATGGCTACGCCCGTGTCAGCGGCAAGCCGGGTGTCGCGCTCGTCATCACCGGGCCGGGGCTGACGAACACGATCACGGCGATGGCGCAGGCGCGCCAGGATTCGATCCCGATGCTGGTGATCTCCGGCGTCAACCGCCGCGATTCCCTCGGCCACGGCCGCGGGCTTCTGCACGAGCTTCCCGATCAGCACGGCATGATGAAGACGCTGGCGCTCTATTCGCACACGCTGCTCAACCCGGACGATCTTGCCTTCGTGGTCGATCGCGCTTTCTCGGTGCTCGTCTCCGGTCGCCCGGGTCCGGTGCACATCGAAATCCCGACCGATGTCATGTCGGCGAAAATTGCGCCCCAGTCCGTGCGGCCAGCGACCGCGACGCGGCCGCGCTCCGACAGCGAGACCCTGCAGCGCGCAGCGATCCTCTGCGCCGACGCCTCGCGGCCGGTGATCATCTGCGGTGGCGGCGCGCTGACGGCGGAAGCCGAGGTCACGGCGCTTGCCGAGCAGATCGGCGCGCCCGTCGTCACCACCGTCAACGCCCGCGGCATGCTCGCCGGCAATCCCTTGCGCGTCCCCGCCAGCCCGAGCCTGAAGGCGGTGCGGTCGCTGCTGAAGGAGGCGGACCTGGTGCTGGCGCTCGGCACCGAGATGGGCCAGACGGATTACGACATGTATGCCGACGGCGGCTTCCCGGCGTTGCGCAACCTCATCCGCACCGACATCGACGCGGCCCAGCTGGCGCGCGGACCACATGCGACCCTGTCCATCCTTTCCGGCGCCAAGGCGGCGACCTCGGGCATTCTCGCCTTTCTGCCGGGGCACAGCCGGAGGGATGGCGTTGCCCGCGCCGAAATCGCGCGCAAGGCGGCTCTGAAGGAGCTGACCCCGAAGATGCGGACCGAAATCGGCATCATCGAAACGATCTACGGCACGCTGCCGGACTGCACCGTTGTCGGCGACTCGACCCAGGCCGTCTACGCCGGCAACCTTTACTGCGATGCGCCGCGTCAGCGCAGCTGGTTCAATTCCGCGACCGGCTACGGCGCACTGGGCTATGCACCGCCGGCGGCGGTGGGCGCGGCCGTGGCCGATCCGACGCGGCCGGTCGTGTGCCTCGTCGGCGACGGCGGGTTCCAGTTCTCGCTCGCCGAAATCGGCTCGGCCGCCGATGCGCAGGCGAAGGTGATCTTCCTCGTCTGGAACAATGACGGCTACCAGGAGATCGAGAACTACATGGTCGATGCCGGCGTCACGCCTGAGGGCGTGAAGCCCTCGGCGCCGGATTTCCTGCTGGCGGCCAGGGCCTATGGCGTCGAAGGGCAGAGGCTCGGCTCGGTCGGCGATCTGCCGCGGGCGCTCGCCGAGGCGGTAAAGCGTGAAGGGCCGTCGCTCATCGAAATCCACGAGGGGCAAACCAGCGGTCTTTCCGCCTGAACGTCCGCCTGAAGTGACACGGGCCGGGTTTGACTTTTCCGGCCCGGGATGATGTTAAGAGCGCTCATGCTCGATTCCGGCCACGTTTTTTCGTTAATGTCGGATCCTCGCGCTGAATTTGGCTCGCTGGCGCATGGCGCCAACGAAAAAGGGACTGCGTCCTCGATGGACCGCTTGGGTGGTGGCAGCAAGAACATGCAGGCCGGCCGGCTTCTCGCCGTGCTGTGGCTGTTCTGTGCCTCCTTTGCCATGCAGGTCATCTCCGTCGGGCAGAGCATTCCGTCACGGTCGTCCTCGGGCGCCCAGGCCGGCAATGTCACCGACACCGGTTCGGGCGACCGGCCGGCAGCCCGGCAGGTCTCGCGGGCGACGCCGCTTTCCGATCTGCGCTTTACCGCCGAACGCAAGGACGCCAAGTCCGCGGCTGACGACGGCCTTCCGGCACTCCTGCCGGTGCTGGCGGAACTGCAATTTCCCAATCTGTCGCAGGGTGGCATCGCGACCCGCGTCGGCCGGCATGTCGGCAGAGCGCCGGATAGCGGCCATCATATTCGCGCACCACCCAGCGCCTGATCCATCCATCGGATTTCGGCGGGATTGGCGGCTTTGGTCGCGACCCTGCCTTGATGAAACAAGTCCTGACGACGCGCGCCCCGTGCCCCGCGCAGGCTCTTTCGGAACCACACCATGCGTACATCCAAATGGGCGATTCTCGTCTATGTCGCCGTGATCATCTTCGGATGCGTCGCGGCGCTCCCCAACGTGCTGACGCCAGCACAACGTGAACAATTCGCAGCCTGGCTGCCGGTCAAGCCGGTGACGCTCGGCCTCGACCTCAAGGGCGGCTCGCACCTCGTGCTCGAGGTGGATGCCAACGGCCTGCGCAAGGCACGCCTTGAAACCCTGCTCGACGATACGCGCCGGGCGCTTCGCGCCGAGCGCATTTCGGCCTCCTCGGCCCGCATCGCCGGCGATGCCATCACCGTGAAGATCGAAGACCCGGCCGATCGCGAAAAGGTTCTGCCGAAGCTTAAGGAACTGGCCGCTCCGGTCGGCACGCTCGGCTTCGGCGGTTCGGCCTCCGATATCGAGGTCACCGAGGATGGGGACACCATCACCGTCGCCATGACCGAGGCCGGCCTTGCAGACCGCACCACCAAGGCGGTCGAACAGAGCCTGGAAATCATCCGTCAGCGCGTCGATACCGTCGGCGTTGCCGAACCCTTGATCCAGCGTGTCGGCTCCGACCGCATTCTCGTCCAGCTTCCCGGCCTTGAAGATCCGACGGCACTGCGCCAGCTTCTCGGCTCGACGGCACAGATGAGCTTCCACATGGTCGACCAGACCGTGGATCCGAACCAGCCGCCGCCGCGTGGCGTCGACATCCTGCCGGGTGCCCACGACACCAACAAATACGCAGTTGAAAGCCGCGTCGCGATTTCGGGCGAGCGTCTGGCCGATGCCAAGGCCGGCTTTGACCAGCGCACCAACGAACCGATCGTGTCCTTCACGTTCGACACGCTCGGCGCGCGCCAGTTCGCGGAAATCACGCAAGCCGCCGTCGGCCGGCCCTTCGCCATCGTTCTCGACGGCAAGGTGCTGACCGCACCTGTCATCCGCGAGCCGATCATCGGCGGCAACGGCCAGATCAGCGGCAACTTCACCGCACAGGAAGCAACCGTGCTGTCGGCGCTGCTGCGCTCCGGTGCCCTGCCGGCACCGCTGACCGTCATTGAAGAACGCTCCGTCGGCCCGAACCTCGGCTCGGATTCGATCCGCATGGGCATTTACACCGGTCTTGCCGGCTTCGCCCTCGTCGTCACGCTCATGGTCCTGCTCTACGGCGCCTGGGGCATGATCGCCAATGTCGGCCTGGTGCTGCACACGATCCTGACGATCGCGCTGCTCGCCATGCTCGGCTCGACGCTGACCTTGCCCGGCATCGCCGGTATCATCCTCGGCATCGGCATGGCGGTGGACGCCAACATCCTGATCAACGCCCGTATCCGGGAAGAAACGGAAGCGGGTGCCGGCGCGATGAAGGCGCTCGATATCGGCTTCAACAAGGCCTACGCAACCATCATCGACAGCAACGTCACGACGCTTTCGGGCACCGTGCTGCTCTTTGCCTTCGGCTCCGGCCCGGTGAAGGGTTTTGCCGTCACCATGATGCTCGGCATCATCATCTCGATGTTCACCTCGATCACCGTCGTTCGCCTGATGATGCGCGAGGTCGTCGTCCGCCGGAAGATGAAGAAGCTCGAGATCCCGTCGCTGTTCGGCAAGGTTCCGAAGCTTCCGTCCTTCTCGTTCATGAAGGGTCGCTTCGTCGCCATCGGCATGTCGGCCTTCCTCTCGATCAGCTCCGTCGTGTTGTTCTTCACGCCGGGCCTCAACTACGGCATCGACTTTGTCGGCGGCATCCAGGTTGAGACCACCTCGAAGAACACGCTCGACCTGCCGGGGCTTCGCCACAGCCTCGAAGCGCTCAACATCGGCGAAGTGGCGCTGCAGGAATTCGGCCAGGACAAGTCGGTCCTGATCCGCGTTCAGCGCCAGCCGGGCGGCGAACAGGAGCAGACGGCAGCGCTCAACCGCATCAAGGATGCCGTCGTCCAGACGATCCCGGATGCGAGCTTCGAGCGCACCGAAGTCGTCGGTCCGACCGTCAGCACCGAACTTGCCCGATCCGGCTTCCTTGCCGTCGGCCTCGCGATGGTGGCGATCCTTCTCTACATCTGGTTCCGCTTCGAATGGCACTTCGCCGTCGGCGCGATCGCAGTCCTGTTGCTCGACATCACCAAGACGATCGGCTTCTTCGCCCTGACCGGCATCGACTTCAACCTGACGGCCATCGCGGCGTTGCTGACGATGATCGGCTACTCGGTCAACGACAAGGTCGTGGTTTACGACCGCATGCGCGAGAACCTCAGGAAGTACAAATCGATGCCGTTCTCCGACCTGATCGACATGAGCATCAACCAGGTGATCGCGCGATGCATCTTCACCTCGATGGCCACGGCCTTCTCGCTGGTGCCGATGGCGATCTGGGGCGGCGATGCGGTCAAGAGCTTCGCCTGGCCGATGATCTTCGGCGTGATCGTCGCCACGACCTCGTCGATCTACATCGGTGGCCCGATCCTGCTCTTCCTCAATCGTTGGTGGAAGGATCGCGAAGCGTCCCGCACCGGCACGACCACGCCGCAGGCGGGAACGCCGGCGGCCTGATCGATTGTCAGGATCTGACGGAGCGGGGGTTGAGATCTGCCCCGCTCTGCTTGAAAGACATGAAACGTGAAGGGGCGGCTCGTCGAGCCGCCCCTTTTTCGTCCGAATGTGCTGTCTTTATCCCGCCTGTGCCTTGCAGACTGATTCTTCGCTACCTAGATAGCGTGGGTCGCCGGCTCCGGGATGGGGGAATGGATTTTGCGTCCGTGACCCCTAAAATTTGATGGGTGAAGAATTTTTTTCTGCGTCTTCATCTTTTTAATTGACGGAATTGGTAGATTATTCTAGTTTGCCTTCACGTGAAGCGGGGAGTCCGCCTCGCGGTGTTCATCAAACGCTCCGGCATGCTGATGCCGGGCCAGCCAAAGGAGTGTGACATGTCCGAAACCGTCTCGACCGCCGCCTTCTTCGGCACGCGTCTCCTTTGTCGCGCAACAGAGAAAAAACGTCACATTCGCAATCTCTGCCGAATGTGACCTTCGACCCCCTCGAACTTTATCTTTTGCCGAAAATTGAAAGTTTCCGCGCCTTGGCGTGGAAGGAGCGTTATTTGAATGAGCAAGCAAGTTATCGAATTTGGCGGCGAAGCCGTCGGTGTTGTTGTCCCGGATGAAGATCGCTTCAAGTTCCTGGCGGTGAAGTATCACGTCTGGGATCTGGACGCGAAGCGCTTCGGCTCGGCCGACGAGGCGCGTGCCGCGATCCGCCAGTTGCTGGCCCACCAGGCCGTGCAGGCAAGCAGGCAGGGCCACAGCGCTGCCGCCTGAGGCCGGTCCCAAAGGTCGGCCCCAGAGACTGGTCCGAGGTCCCGGTGAAGGTGAGATCAGCGAACGAAAGCCTTTTGGCGGCTTCTCCCGCTGATCTCATGCTTATCTGCCAAGCGGCGTTGCGTCGGTTCGGCTGAAACGACGGCCACGCACCCGGTCAATTCCCCACTATAAATATATGTTGGCAGTAGGTTTCTTGTGCTATGCCAAGCTATATTTGCATTTGCGCGGACGATTCCCGTTTCCTGGGGGTCCGCCGCAGGGAAAGCGTGCCGGAATGCTGACGAAGAAGGGAAAATACGGGCTCAAGGCGTTGGTCGATCTTGCACGGCTGGGGCCGGGAGAGACCGCCTTCATCACCGAGATCGCACAACGCAACAATATCCCGAAAAAGTTCCTGGATACGATCCTGCTCGAACTGCGCAATGCCGGCATGCTGCGTTCAAAGAAGGGCCCCGGCGGCGGCTATTCGCTGTCGCGTCCCGCTTCCGACATTCGCATCGGTCATGTGATCCGCACGCTGGACGGGCCGCTGGCGCCAATCCGCTGTGCCAGCCGCACGGCCTATGAGGTCTGCGAGGATTGCAACGATCCCGATACCTGTCAGGTCAGGGTGTCCATGACCACGGTGCGTGACGCCATGGCCGCGATCCTCGATTCGATGACGCTCGAAGAATTCGCCGCCGACAAGTCGATGCCGCTGGAACCATCGGAAGAAAAACGGGCCGGCTGACGAAAAACGCCTGCGTTTCTGACAGATTTGCCCCGGAACCCGCTTGCAACACTTGGTTTGCCAAGAAAAAGCGCTTATCTGCCCTCAAATGGTCTGCCGCGGCATTGAGGCCTGCGGCAACGTCTTCGCAGAAGTGGGGTCATCATGGGTTTGAGACATGCATCGGTGGATGGGCGCAGCGCGCCTGCGGCCCTGGAATCGATCGGCCGAACGCTGACGACCGCGATGACCGGCATCAAGGCGCTTGCGGACCAATTCGGCTCCGACGACGTCTTTGCCCGCAGCGTTGTCGATGCCGTCGAACTGATCGGCGAGAGCCAGGGTCGCGTCGTCGTTTCCGGTGTCGGCAAGAGCGGCCACATTGGTCGAAAAATTGCAGCGACGCTCGCCTCGACGGGGACGTCGGCCTACTTCGTGCATCCGACAGAAGCGAGCCATGGCGATCTCGGCATGGTCACGTCGCAGGATGTGCTGATCCTGCTCTCCTGGTCGGGAGAGACAGCCGAGCTCGCAAACATGCTCACCTATGCCAAGCGCTTCAACGTGCCGATCGTCTCGATCTGCGCCAACCGCGACAGCGTGCTGGCGCGCAATTCCGAGGTTCCGATCGTGTTGCCGAAGGTGCAGGAGGCCTGTCCACACGGGCTCGCGCCGACGACATCGGCCATGCTCCAGCTCGCCATCGGTGATGCGCTCGCCATTGCCCTTCTGGAGCGGCGCGGTTTCTCTGCCGAGGACTTCAAGACCTTCCATCCCGGCGGCAAGCTCGGGGCGCAATTGCGCCTGGTGCGCGAGCTGGCGCACGCAGGCGCCCAGATGCCGCTGATCGAGACCGGCCGCCCGATGAGCGAAGCGCTGATCGAGATGTCGTCCAAGGGCTTCGGCGTCGTCGGTATCGTCGACAACGGCGGCAAGCTCGCTGGCGTGATCACCGACGGCGACCTACGCCGCCACATGTCGGGCGATCTGCTTCAGCAGCCGGTCGAGGCGGTCATGTCCCGCAATCCGCGGGTCATCCGCAGCGACGTTCTGGCAAGCGGCGCGATGGAATTCATGCAGCAGCACAAGGTGACCGTGCTGTTTGTCGTTGACGATGCGGGCATCCCCGAGAGCATCCTGCATATTCACGACCTCCTGCGCGCCGGCGTGGTCTGAGCGCCCAGCGCGGCCCCGGGGCCGGGGTAGCAGCGTTACGCCCGCGCGCGAGACATCAACCCTTCACGACAGCCGGCCAGTCGCTGGTCGTGCCCGGCTGCACCGGCCGTTCCAGATAGGTTGAAAGCACCACGTAGCTGCGCGTCGCCTTGACGCCGGGCGTGTCGTAGAGGCGCGCCAGCAGGCCCTCGAGTGCATGGGTGCTTTCCGTGCGAACCTTCAAGAGCATGCAGGTGTCGCCTGCCACCGAATGGATCTCCTCGACCTCGGGGCATTCCTCGATGGCAAGCAAGGCCTGCGTCTTGCCCCAGCCCGTCGTGTCGACATGGACGAAGGCGAGCAACGTCTTGCCGACCGCTTCGGGATCGATCAGCGCGGAGACGCGGCGGATCGCGCCCGAGCGCCGCAGCCGCTTCACCCGTTCATGCGCCGCCGGCGGCGAAAGCCCGACACGGTCACCAAGCTCGGCATAACTCGTGGTCGCATCCTCGACCAGAACACCTAATAATTTTCGGTCCATGGCGTCGAGGTCGCGTTCCGGTACGCGCTTGCGCCGAACGTCATCTGTATTTTGATCCATATCGGAATTCCCTGTTGCGACAGAACACCATTCTGCAAAAATGCCCTAATGACGAATAGTGATCAATCCATTTCGATAAACCGGGCCAAGGGCGCGCGAATCCCGCCATTCGCCTATGCGCTGACGGTCTGTGTCGGCGTCATCGGATCCAACTCCCTGGCGCTTGGGCCGATTGCCCCTGCGGTCGCCATCAATCTTGCGACCGACGTCCCGTCGGTCATGATGGCGTCGGCCGCTTTCGGGCTTGGCACCGCGGCAAGCGCCATCTTCCTTGGCCGCCTGATCGATCGTTATGGTCCGCGTCTCATGCTGGTTACGGCTTTGCTGTTGCTGACGGCAGGGCTCGCCGGCAGCGCAGTTGCGCCGGCGCTTGTCTATCTCGTCGCCTCCCAGCTCGTCGTCGGGCTGGCTGCCGGCATCGCACTTCCATCGATCTACACGCTGGCTTCGGTCATCGCACCGCCCGGCCGGGAGAGCGAGACCATCGGCCTGGTGCTGACCGGGTGGACGCTCAGCATGGTCGCCGGCGTGCCGATCTCGGCCGCCATCGCCGATTTCGCCGGCTGGCGCATGGTCTATGCCATTGTCGCCCTGGCGACGCTGGCTGCCTGTGGAGCGGTCAGCCTGGCGCCGGCGCGCGAAGGGCCATCAGGCAAGGCGACGTCGCCGCTGGCAGCGCTTGGCGTGCCGGGCGTCGCGCCGCTTCTGATTGCCTGCGCTGCCTTCATGGCCGCATTTTACGGTGTCTATGCCTATATTGGCGAGCATCTGCATTCAGCGCTCGGCCTGCCCGTCAGCGCCAACGGGCTTGTCGCCGCCTCCTACGGCCTGGGTTTCGGCGCCGCCGCGTTCCTCGACCGATTGATCGACCGTTTTGGCGCCGGCCGGCTGTTGCCGCGCATCTTCGTCGCCGTCGCCTGCGCCTATGGGGCGCTGGCGATCGCCAGCGGTTCCTATGTGGCCATGCTGGTCGTTGTCTTCTTCTGGGGGCTCGCCAACCACTTCGGGCTGAACGTGATGATCATGCGGCTGACGGGGCTCGATCCCTCAAGACGCGGCGCGATCATGGGCCTCAACAGCGGCGTCACCTATCTGTCGCTCTTTGCCGGCACCCTCGGCTTCGGCGCTGTCTATGCCGGACTGTCGTTTGTCGCCTTGCCACTGGCCGCTGCCGGCCTGATGCTTGTGGCGGCCATCGCGGCGGCGGTCGCGCGTCGCTAGACCCGGCAGTGCTCAGGCCAGCAGCCCCGCCGAACGGTGAACATCGCCGCGCGATGAAGGCTCGATCGCCCGCTTTTCCGGCTTGGAGCGCGGTGGAGGATCGACGAAGGCACCGGGCTGATTGAGGCTGTTGTCATTCAGCCGGGAGGCGATCGCATCGGCGCCCGCATCGGTACCCGCCCGCGAATAGAGATTGCCGCGCACCTGGATCGAAGCCGCAAGCAGGCGGAACATCGCGATGCCGAGGTCTGCGTCTGGCGCCCGGGGTGCATTCCAGAAAGCCGCGAGCGGCTGCTGGTCCGTCAAGCCATCGATATCGAACAGCGCCGTACCCAGCACCTTGACCGGCCTTCCCTGCTTGAGCGCGTGGAGGCCGGCTGTCGAATTCACTGTGACCATGCCGGCGCAGCCCTCGCCCAACGTGTCGAGGTTCCCGCCGTCGAGGTAGAAGACGCGTCCTTTCAACCCGAGTTCCAAGGCTTCGGCGTCGATGAACTTGCGCCAGGCAATGAGGTCGTTGTCGAGAGGGTGCACCTTGAAGACAATGCGGGCGTCCTGCGGGGCATTGGCCGCAAAGGACGCCAACACCTCCGCGATCGCGTCCTTCTGGCTGTGGAAGGGCGAATGGGCGCGCAGCTGAAAATCGGTTTCAAGCTGCAGCGGATAGACGAAATAGGGCGCGTCACTGCGCAAGAGCCGGGCAACCGTCTCTTCGGCTTCGGTCGAGCGCCGCTTTTCGCCAAGAAGCCGACGGATCCACCCGGCATATTCGGCAAGCGGATGGAAGATCGCGTGTCGGCGATAGTTGGGGAACAGGAACCAGAAGAAGACGTTCGGCAGATTGTAGAGCAGGTCGTAGCTGGCGTCCGCGAGGAACGTCTGGCTGTAGCGCTTGCGCCAGTCCGGTTCAGGAAGGCCGGCGGCGGCGGCAAGGATCTGCCGGGGGTCGTCAGGAAAATGCGAATTCGAGGACATGCCGTCGCGCTCGAGCGTCAGCCAATCGGGCCGAAGATAGCCCATCTCGACGATCGCGACGTTTACGCCGGCGCGTTTGGCGGCAGCAGTTGCTGCCCGGTGATAGGGCCGCTCCTCGCCGAGCAACAGCATGTCGGTCACACCATGGCGCGCGATGAACGCCTGGAGATAGCCGGGCCATTCGACCGCCGTGCCGCGGAAGTTATGGGCGCCTTTGCGCCGCCACATGATCTGATCGCCGACGTTCAGGTTGATCCTCAGGCAGCGATGGCCGAGCGCTTCGAGCCGATCGGCGATCTTGCGAAAGATCGGCGACGACGGACCCTGCAGGAACAGGAAGACCCGCGGTCCTGTCCGTCCTATCGTTGCCGTTGCTTTGGTCGAAGCGTTCTCCATTCGCCCTTCGCTGCTAGCGCAGCGTGTCCTTTCTGAGGTTGGCGTGCTTGAGCAGGGCCTCGATCAGGTTCCAGGCCTCGACGCCCTGTGGGTCCACCGGACGGTGGCTTGCAGACTTCGCCTTGGCAAGCGGAACGATCAGGTAGTCGGTGCGCGGATCGGGGAAAGGATCGGCGAAGGATTTGAGCAACGGCGCATGGTCGCCGTAAAAGACAAGCCAGACCGGTCGATCGAGCTTGTCGAGGTGTTCGCTCAAGGTGCTGAGCGCCGCATCCGATTGCTCAAGGATCGCGAGGTAGATGTCGACGGGATTGGTGAGGTCGCCGACCCGGCCCGGCTCCCACGGGCCATGATTGGCCATGGAGGCGACGAAGACGAAGCCGCTTTCGTCGTCCGGCAACGTGTCGCACGCTGCAATCACCTTTTCCGTGAGCCTGGCGTCGGAGACATAGGGACCGTCACGCGCGGGGACATGGTCGAAACCGTCGAGCATGGTCAGCTTGGAAAAGCCGAGCTGCGGCATCGCCTTGTGCCGCAGGAAGAAGGTGCGGTCATAGGGATGGATGAAATGCGTGTTCCATCCCGCCCGCTTCATCTTTCCCGGCCAGACCACGTCGGAATAGTGTGAGGCGCGCAGATAGGGGTAGCTGGCATCGACGTGAATGTCGTCGGGCACCAGGCCGCTGATGACGGCGAATTCGGTACGCAGGGTGTAGCCGCCCTCAAAGACGCTGCTGAGCCGGCCCCACTGAACGGCCTCGCGCCGCAGCCGGTCGAGCGTCGGCATCTTGAGGGTGTCGACCCCGAAATGCCGCATGTCGATGAAGGATTCCGACTGCCAGACGACGATCAGCGGCGAGCCGTCGTCGCCGATCAGATCCTGCACCGCGGCCCGGACGATCTCGGAGAGCTCCGCGACGATCTTTTCGCGCCGGACACCGAGCCAGACGATGAAGCGGAAGACGACCGAACCGAAGGTGCCGAAACGCACGGTGTTCATCTTGACGTCGAGCACTTTGAGCAGTCGCTGCACGAGCGCTGCCGTTGGCCGGTTCACCGGCCCGTAAAACAGGAGAAGCCAGGGACCATAGGCGATCCCGAGCATCACGAGGATCCAGAACGCCTTTCCCTTATCGGGAAGGATGGCCGGCTCGAAATACATGTAGAGGCCGGAAACGCCGAAGACATAGAGGAATGCGACGGTCCAGAAGACGACGTTCAGCGAGCTCGCATAGAAAATGGTCTTGTATTTGAAGACATCGACGACGAGCGCGATATCGGAGAAAATCAGCGGCTCGCGGATGAACTTGAATTTGGCGCGGGAAATGCCGGTGAAGATGATGAAGAAGCTCATCGTGCCGGCCGCCGCATAGAGCGGTCGCCAGGAGCCGGCGAAAAAGCCGGCAAACACCAGAGCGATGACGGGCAGGCGGGCGAGCGCGTCCACCACGTCCTGTGTTCGCCCGAACGGCGAGGCATGGGCGCGGCGCTCCCGCTTCGGCAAGGCAAAGCGGTCGGTGAAGAAGATCACCGCACAGGACAGCAGATAACAACAGAGCGTCAGTGTTACCGGGTAGTCATGCAGCTGAAAGGGAAGCAACGCCAAGCGGAAACCTTCATAGTTCATGCCGGCCGACGCCGCATTGTGCGGCACAGCATCCGTTCGACACTTAAATCCTATCGTTGACAGGTACAAGCGCCGTCAGGTTTGTCGCTTCGACACTCCACGATTATGCGCGTCCGGATCGTCCGCCCGCGCAATGGCCCTGTCGAACCACCAGTTGAGAAGTGGGCGGACGGCTGGACCGAAACGCGCAAGCAGGAAAAGCGTGGCGCCGAAATGAACTTCGAACCGCCCGCGTTCGATGCCGTTTGCAATCCTCTTTGCCACCGCATTCGCTGGCCACGGCCGGACGGTGCCCATGATCGTGGCGGCTTGCGGTGGCCGGCTCGCAAGTTCGCGCTGAAACTGCGGCGTCTGGGTGTCCGGGGGGAAACACACCGAAACGCCGACACCAAACGGGCGTGCTTCAAAGCGCAACGCCTGGGCGAAGCCGTGCAGTGCGAATTTGGAGGCGCAGTAGGCTGAGTAGCCGTAGATGCCGATGAGGCCTGCTCCCGAAGAGATCATCATGATGCGGCCGCGCCCGCGCCGCGTCATGCCGTCATAGACGGCACGCACCGCATGCACCGTGCCGGAAAAATTGGTCTCCATCTGGCGCCGAAACGCGCTGCTGTCACTCTCCTCGAAGTGCCCCGGCTCGACGATGCCGGCCGAGGTGATGAGGATATCGCAGGGTCCGAAGGCAAACTCGCAAGCCCGGATGGCTGCAAGGAGGTCCGCTTCGGCAGCGACATCCGCAGCTTCGAGCCTGATGTCCTCGGCGTTGCATCCGCTCGCTCGAACGAGATCGGTGCGCGCCTGTTCGAGAAGATCGTGAGACCGTGCGATCAGCGACAGCCGGGCGCCCCGTGCCGCGTAAAGGGATGCAAGTGCAAACCCGATACCGCTCGACCCGCCGGTGATGATCACATGTGTCATGCAGAGGCCCCGCTCATTGCATGCCCGGTCGGTCGCAGGCTCAGCGCGACGAGAGCGCCTTCATCATCTGGTCGATGTCGATACCGCCCAGTCCGAAGTTGCGCTCGGTCAAGTCAGTCAGACGCTCGGCCGTCAGCGTCACGGTCCGGCGGATCTGTTCCTCCGTGTGGTCGCTGGTGATGAAGAAGCGCAGGCGCGCAAGGCCCTCGGGCACCGCCGGGTGGATGATCGGCAGCGCATTGACCCCTTCGGCAAGCAGGTCGTTCGACAGTTGCACCGCCCGCAGCGAATCGCCGACGAGAACAGGAACGACGGAAAAGCCGCTCGAGAGTCCGGTATCCAGACCCGCTTCCCTGGCAAGCTTCAAGAACAGAGCGCCGTTGCGACGCAGCGCCGCTGTGCGCGCCGGCTCGCGTTCCAGCACATCCAGGCTCGCAGTCGCCGCTGCCGCCAGCACTGGCGCGAGGCCAACGCTGTAGACGAAGCCGCCGGCCGACGCCTTCAGCACTTCGACCAGCGCTTCGCTGCCGGCGATGTAGCCGCCGCAGCTCGAAGTGGTCTTCGACAGCGTGCCCATCCAGATGTCGATTTCGCGCGGATCGACGCCGAAATGCTCGGCAAGGCCGCGGCCGGTCTTGCCGAGGACACCGAGCGAATGCGCCTCGTCGACCATGAGCCAGAAGCCGTATTCGCCCCGAAGCTTCAACAGGGCAGGCAGGTCGGCGACGTCGCCATCCATCGAATAGATGCCCTCGACGATCACCATGATGCGGCGATAGTCGCCGGCAACCGTGCGCAGCACATGCTCGAGATCGGCGACGTCGTTGTGCTTGAACAGGCGCCGCGTCGCACCCGACAGCTTGACGCCTGCAAGCGCGCTGTTGTGGATGAATTCGTCGTGAACGACGAGATCCTTCGGGCCCATCAGGCAGCTGATGGCGGCGACATTGGTCAGGTATCCGCTGACGAAGCAGACGGCGGCATCGACGCCGTAAAAGCCTGCAATCTTGTCTTCCAGCGCGACATGCACCGGGCGTTCGCCGGCAACGAGACGGCTCGCCGACGCGGAAATGCCGAATGTGCCGATGGTATCGCGCGCCTTGGCCAGCACTTCCGCATGACGGTTCAGGCCGAGGTAGTCGTAAGAGGCGAAGTTGATGAGCTTGCGGCCGTCGATCACCGTGGTCGCGCCGGCTGCGGTCTGGTGCGCCCGATAGAACGGATTGGCGATGCCAAGCTGTTCGCTCGCGAACTTCTGGGTCATCACCTGCTTGTATTCCGGCAGGTCCTCGAAGCGGGCCTGCTGCCGGCGGGCCGGCGGCGGCATCTCCCGCTCCGAGCGCGCCATGCGGTTGCGCTCGGAGGATTGATGCGTGTTTCTCATCCGGTCCAGCAGGTTTTCCTTGAGGCTGCTGGTCATCTTGGATGCGCCGGGACCGTTTCCGTTCGTGCTCATTGGCCTTGTGCTTTTTCCTTCGCCGGACCGACGTGCCTCTGTGCGAGTTCGCTGACGATCTTGTCGTCGGCAGGCTCGGCGTCGTCGCTCTGGTCGCGCTTGCTGACCTTTTCATAGAGCTTGCGGGCGACGTCGCCAACCGTCGTGTTGTCGGCGACACCGCTGAGCGGCATGTCGAAGCCGGTATTCTGCTGGAAGCTCATGCCCAGTTCGACCGCCATCAGACTGTCGAGACCGATCTCCTTCAGCACCTTGGCGCGCGTGACGGTGTCCTTCGACACACGCAGGATCGCAGCGATCTCGCCGGCGACGAGGTCGAAGAGGATGTCCTCGGCCTCCTGCGGCGACTTGCCCTCGATCATCGCGACGAGGTCCATCTTGGTGCCTTCGCCGCCCGACGCGTGCTGGTCGGCGCTGCGCAGGATCACTTCGAACAGCGCGTTCTTGGCAACCGGAAGGTTGCGGGCGGCAGACCAGTCGATCTCCGAGATCATCACCACGGCCGCATCGACCGTGCCTGGATCGAAGGCCAGATGGTTTTCGACCATGTCGAGCGCCGTCTGCGCCTTCAGCGCCGTCTTGCCGATGCGCTTGGCAAGCAGGTCGTTCACATCGGTGTTCTGGACCAGGTAGCCCTTGTCTGCGATCGCGCCGAAGCCGACGGCGAGACCGGCAAGGCCGCGAGCGCGGCGGGCGCGGGCGAGACCTTCGAGGTAACCGTTGGCGGCGACATAGTTCGCCTGTCCGGGATTGCCGACAAGTGTGGTTGCCGACGAGAACAGGATGAAGTTGTCGAGCGTGTCATGGCTGGTGAGCGCGTCGAGAACGGCAGCGCCCTTGGCCTTGGTGTCGATGACAGGGCGGTTGCGTTCGCCGTTGAGGTTGCTGATCAAAGCGTCGTCGAGCACCATGGCGGCATGCACCACCGAGCGAAGCGGCGCGATGGCGCGCAACTCGCTGAGAAGCCGCTCGGTTGCTGCCGGATCGGTGACGTCGCAGGCGTGAACCGAGGCGGAAACGCCGGCCTTGGTCCAGCCTTCCATCATCGCGGTGGTCTCTGCGTCGGCCAGACCGCGGCGCGAGCAAAGCGCAATCTTCCGTGCGCCCTTCTCGACCAGCCAGTTGGCTGCGGCAAGCCCGAAGCCGCCGATGCCGCCGACCACCAGATGCATCCCGTCCGGATCGACCGCCATGCCATCGCGCGCACGCGTGGCGACGCGGTGCTGGTCCGAAACCGGCGGCAAGACGACGATCTTGCCGATATGTCCCGCATTCTGCATCAGCCGGAATGCGTTGCCGATCTCGTCGAAGTCGAATGGGCGGTAGGGAAGCGGCGTGAGCTTGCCGGCTTCGAACAACGCGCCGATCTCGGTGAAGATCCGCTTGGTGAGCTTGGGCTGGTTGACCAGCAGCTGGTCCGCGTCGATGCCGAAATAGCTGACGTTGCGACGGAACGGACGCAGGCCGATCTTGCTGTCGGCATAATAGTCGCGCTTGCCGAGTTCGAGGAAACGGCCGAAGGGCTTCACCAGCGCCAGGCTCTGCTCCATTGCTTCGGCAAAGAGCGAGTTCAGGACGAGGTCGACGCCATCGCCGCCCGTCACCGCGCGGACATCGTTGACGAAGCCGAGCGAGCGGGAATCGAACACGTGATCGGCGCCGAGCATCGACAGGAACCGACGCTTCTCGCGGGTGCCCGCGGTGGCGATGACTTTCGCGCCCTTCAGCTTGGCAACCTGCAGCGCGGCAAGGCCGACGCCCCCGGCAGCACCGTGGATGAGGATCGTCTCGTCCGGCTGGATGCGGCCGAGTTCCACCATGGCATAGTAGGCCGTGAGGAAGGCGACAGGAACCGTTGCGGCTGCAACCGGGCTGACCGTCTGCGGCAGGCGCGCGACACCGGCGCGCGACACCACGGCATGGGTGGAGAAGGCGGAGGAGGCGATCGCCATGACGGCGTCGCCGACGGCGAGATCGTCGACACCTTCGCCGACCGCTACCACGTGGCCTGAAAGCTCCATGCCGATCGTGGCGCCGGCAAAGCCGTCTTCGAGCGCCTCTTCGGGCAGCAGGCCCATCGCCCACATCACGTCTCGGAAGTTGAGGCCGGTCGCGGCGACCGCGACGACGACTTCGCCGTGCCCGGCCGACGGGATGTCACTTTCTTCCCAGACGATGCTGCCGACCTGCGAGCTGACGCGCTGGCGGATCGTGGCGGCCTTGAAGGCTGACGTTGCCGCATGGCTGTTGTCGACTGGGCCCGGCACCGCGCGGATTTCCAGCAGCGCTGCCCGGTCTTGCGTCAGCAGCCATTCACGGTTGGCGCCGGCGTTGGCAAGCAGCGGTGCGGCTGCCTTGACCTGTTCGACCGCCGTCGGGGATCCATCGATGTCGAGTGCGTGCACGTCGAGGAATTCGTACTCGTTCTGGAGAACGCGCGCGAAAGTCCAAAGGCCGGCATTCACGCCGTCGCTTGCAACCGGTGCTCCGACCATCCGGCCGGAGATCGGGGCGCCGCCGGGCGCAACCAGCACCAGACGCGGGCGCTTGTCGTCGACAGGCTCCGCCCCACCGAGATGCTGGCGCAACGCTTCGGCGAAGGCGCCAAGGGCGAGGATCTGCTTCTGCAGGGATGCAGAATCTTCCGTGGGTGACGCGGATGTCGGCGAGGCCAGGAAAACAGCCCGCGCCGGCCCGTCGCCGAGCGTCGAAAGGGCTCTGACAAGCAGCGTCTTGTCGGCTGCGATGTCGCCGCTGAGACGAACCGGAACAGCTGAACCTTCGGGCTTGCTGGGCTGGTCGCCAGCGACCTGCAACAGCAGATAGGACCCGGTGGCCGGCACTGCGGCTGCGGTCGCAGCTGCAGCCGCGCCGCGCGCTTCGAGCCAGATGAGATTGCCGCTTGCGCATTCAAGATCGGCAATCTCGATGTCGCGCAGGTCAAGGTCACCGAGGCATTTCTGCCAGTGCGACGCGGCTGCAAGGCTGCCGATCGGGAATTCCGCGGTCTGGCTGCGGGTAAACCAGCCCTCGGAAAGGCCGAGCGCAAAATCGTTGAACAACGACGGCGCGCTGACGGCGGCGATCAGGGCGCCGGTGTCGCGAAGCGTGGCGCGCAATGCCGTTCTCACCGCGACGTCATCCTCGATCAGACCGTAGAGCCCGTCGGAGGCGCTGACGACCAGATCAAAGGGAGCAAGCGTGGCGAGCGCGCCCTTGGCGAGCACATGCACATGGGCGTCGTTCTCGAACGCGAGCTCAAGGCCGCGCTGTGCGTTGTCGCGCGCTTCGAACACGGTCAGGCTTGCGCCATGCTGTTCGCAAAGTGCTGCCAGGCGGCGGGTGAAACCGGCCGAAACGCTGCCGAGTTCCACAACGCGAAGGCGCGTGCCGGCCGGCTGTGCGCAAAGGGCCTTATCGAGCGCGTCGAGGACGAAGGCCATCCGCTGGCGGCTTGCTTCGGAATGCACCGCCTGATGGTCGAGCGTCGCATCGCTGATGAAGCTGGAGCCAGGCGCCTCAACGCCCGTCTGCAAGGCCTTAATGCGCGCCAGTGCTTCGGCGTAGGCGTTGTTGATCAGAACGGCCTCAACCGCCCGCTCAGGTCGCTCGCCGTAGAGTTCGCGCAGGATTTCAGACACCTCAGGCAGATTGAAATCCTGAGCGACGGTCCAGACGCCATCCTTGTGTTGGCTGAGCCCGGCGTCTTCGAGGACATAGAGGCAGCTCGTCACGAAACACTGGAAGGCGAAATCGCCCGGCAGAGTGTTGCCGTTTATCGTCGGTCGGCCCTTGCCGACCTTGAGCGCGATCTCCTGGCAAGCCCGGTAGATGGCCGCATTGAAGAGCAGCGTCGCATTGTCGATGCCGGACCCGTCGTTGGCCGGCACGGCGACCGGTACGGGCGACAGGGTGTTGCGCTGAACACCCGCAAGCACGATGTCCGATTGCACCGCTTCGTAGTGGAACGACAGGGCGTCGAGTGTCTTGTGCTTGCGCAGATAGGTGCGGCGGAAGCGGCAGTCGTCGAAATGGGCGATCGGTTCGCCAGACTTGCCGAAGAAATGGAATCTGGCCTTGATCGAGTTGGCGCTGACGCGCTCGATCTCGATCATCGCGCGGGCGATCGGCAGGCCGCCATTGACCACACGCACCGCACCGAAGCGCACGGGGATGTAAGGTGCGCCGCTCTTGTCGCCGGTGAACCGGTCGAAGAGTGCGACCAGTCCATGGAACGTCGCATCGACCGAGATCGGATTGAGCGCGTAGCGCACCAGCGGGTGGCCGCTGGCATCAGGCGCTTTCAGTTCGACTTCGACCAGTCGGTCGCCGTAAGCCACCGCTCTTGCAAGCAGCTGGAAGCGCGGCCCGTAGTCGAGGCCAAACTGCCGTGCCGTCTCATAGGCGCGGGCAGGCGCCACGGTCGCAGTTTTGGCGAGACCGGCAAGCGACGGATAGACGTGCTCTTCCGCCGGCAGCGGCTTGCGGCAGCGGGCAACGGCGTGCACGGCCCAGTCGTCTTCGGACAGCCGTTCGCGCGAGCGGATTTCAATGTCGCCCGTCTCCGGCGAAAGCACGGTCGACAGTTCCATGATCTTCGTGTCGCTGAGTTCCAGCGGCCGCACGATCTCGAGATTGGTAATCTCGACCTCTTCGCTGCCGTAGAACTGCTGCGCTGCCGCAACCGCAATCTCGATGAAGCCGCTTCCCGGAAGGATCGCCTTCCCGTCGACGACATGTTCCGCAAGGTCGGGAAAGAGGTGGGCGTCAACGTGGTTTTTCCAGTTGCCGCTGTTCGGGTCGCTGCGCCAGCCCGACAGGCGATAGGGCCGTGCGACCCGGCCGAAGAGATCCGTAGCGTCGGTCGTTGCCGCCGGACGCAGTTCAACCGGCTCGAACGGCAGGCTTGGCAGGGCGATCGATGCGTTGCGCTTGCCGAAAACCCGGGTCGTATCGACGACCGCACCATGGGCGACGGCGCGCGCCATCGCCGCCGAGATCGGATCCCGGCCGGTTTCGCCGACGTCGCGAAGCAGCGTCGGCACCACCATTCCGGGGGCGGCTGCGTGCTTGATCGTCTCCTTGACGTAGGATGACAGGATCGGGCGCGGCGAGATCTCGACGAACAGACGGCAGCCCATCTCGATCGCAGCTTCCGCGGCCGCCTGGAAGCGGACCGGCTCGCGAACGTTTTTCCACCAGTAGTCCGGATCGAGCTGGGTTCCCTCGAGCGCGGCACCGGTCACGGTCGACAGATAAGTCAGCTCGGTGCGACGCGGTGCGATATCCGGGATGTCGGAAAGGAAGGCGTCCTTCGCCCGGTCGATGATCGGGTGGTGGAACGGATAATTGATGTCGAGGATCTGGACCGGGATCTTGGCCTTGCGGGCGGCATCGCGGAAGGCCGAAATCTGGTCAGCCGGCCCGGAGATCGTCACGGAGTTGTGGGCGTTGATCGCAGCGACGCAAAGCTGGCCGAGACCGCGCGCCTCGGCAAAGGCGCGGGCAGCCTCTTCGCCGAGCATGGCGGCGGCCATCGTGCCGTGACCGGCGAGCAGGTCCTGGTGCAGCGAGCGCTTGGCGACGATCGAAACCGCATCGACCAGCGAGAGCGCGCCGGCGGCATAAGCCGCAGCGATTTCACCAACGGAATGACCGAAGACCGCGACCGGCTTGATGCCCATGGCAACCAGCGAGTCCGAAAGCGCTGCCTGCACTGCAAAGAGCAGCGGTTGCGCGATTTTGGTGTCGCCAAGCTTCTTGTCGAGATCCGGATCGTTGATGAGGTCGGTGAGCGCGATGTCGGAGTGGAACTTGAACAGCGCGCTGACCGAGGTGAAACACTGGCGGAAATGCAGGTTCTCGCGGAAGGCCTCTACACCCATGCCGGCCCATTGCGAACCGTTTCCGGAGAAGACGAAGGCGACCTTGGCGTCGCGCACGACAGCTTCGCCGACTTCACCGATATCCGAGCCGGGCTTCTCAAGGTGGCTCGCGATCGCGCGCACGATATCCTCGGGCTGGTCACTGCGGGCCGCGAACCGATGGCGCATATGGCTGCGATTGGCGCCGGACGCGGCGACCATCGAGCGGACTTCCCCCTTGGACGCATTGGCAAAGGCGGACTTGTAGTCCTTCAACAGCGCTTCCAGGCTGGAGGCCGTATGCGCGCTCGCCAGGAAGACATGTCCCGACGACGACGGGTTCGACACCTTTTCATCGGCCGCCGGTTCCGGATCGCTGATGACGACGTGCGCATTGGCGCCGCCGAAGCCGAAGGAGTTGATGCCGGCAAGACGCGCGCGCTTGCCGCGCAGAAGCTCGATCGGGTTCGCCGTGACGCGAACATTGAGGCCGTCGAAGTCGATATGCTCGTTCGGCGTGTCGAAGTGCAGCGACGCCGGCAGATAATTGTTCTCCAGCGCCATCACGGCCTTCAGCATGCCGAAGAGGCCGGATGCCGGCTCGGTGTGGCCGATGTTCGACTTGATCGAACCGATCGGCACCGGAGCGCGGCGCCTGGCGCCGATGACCGTTCCGATCGACCAGACTTCGGCCGGATCGCCGACCTTGGTGCCGGTGCCATGGCCTTCGACGAAAGCCACCTGGTTGGCGTCGATGCCGTTGCCCTCGTAGATCGCTTTCAGGAGATTGGCCTGGGCTTCACGTGATGGCAGCGAAATGCCGTTGGTGCGGCCGGCCGAATTCACCCCGGTCGCCACGATCCGCGCATAGCTGCGGTCCTTCTCCCGGCGCGCCCGGTCGGAACGGCGAAGTACGAAGACCACGCCGCCTTCGGCGCGCACATAGCCTGCACCGTCATTGTCGTAGGCGCGGCAGAGGCCTTCCGGCGACAGCATGCGCGCCTGGGCGAAGCCGACGAAAGGCAGCGGATGGGCAAGGATATTGACGCCGCCGACGATGGCGGTGTCGATTTCGCCTGAGGTCAGCGCCCGCATCGCCTGGTCGAGCGCGACCAGGGAGGAGGAACAGGCCGTGTCGACCGTCATGCTGGGGCCGCTGAGGCCGAAGATGTGCGAGATGCGGTTCGATACGATCGACAGCGTATTGCCGGTCATGAAATAGGGGCCGGCGGCCGCCGGATCTTCGACCGTCAGGTTGGCATGGTCGAGGCTCGATGCGCCGATATAGACGCCGACATTCTCGCCGTGAAGGGATGTCGCCGAGATGTTGGCGTCTTCAAGCGCCCGCCAGGCGAGCTGCAACAGCACGCGCTGCTGCGGGTCCATGTACATGGCCTCGCGCTGCGACATGCCGAAGACGGCGGGGTCGAAATCGTAAAGCTGGTCCAGCACGCCGGCTGCGAAGGAGTAAGTCTTTCCTTGCGTGCCCATGACAGGATGCCAAAATCGCGCGACGTCCCAGCGATCCGACGGAATGCTGGTGACGGTGCACTTGCCTTGACGTAGAAGTTTGAACAACGCCGAAGGCGATTCTGCTCCAGGGGCGAGGCATGCCCGCCCAATAATCTCAACAGCCATGTATGATCGAACGCTCTAAACTGCCGTTAAAGTTGCATCTGCGATTGCGTGTCGGGAGACGAATTGCAATCGCCAATCGTCATGCAGCGGGGCTGTCCCCAGCTATATTCGTTCCGCCTCATTAGTCAGCTTTTAACTTAAAGTCCCTAGCTTTCAACCCCTAAAGACTGAAGATATACACGCTGTCAACGCCAACCCAAGGCAGACACGGCAACAAACCACGCTCAAGGTAGAGAAGGTATGACCAGAAAGACGCGGCTCCAAATAATTTGGCCGTCTTGGTCTTCGGGTGACTTGTTGTGGGACGGCGATTGTGCTTTTCAGAGACCGGCGAATTCCCTGCCGGGAGATGATGCGGTGCAGAACTGTGAGCAAAATCATGGCTGTGCCGAATTTGGAGTGTCGTAGTGAAACGAGTCAGTGCCCTTCTGCTTTGTTCCGCCCTCGTGGGATGCCAGGCCGTCCCGGGCGAGGGGCCCTTGGCCGGAGCGATCGTCAAGGATGCCGGCCAGTCTGGCGCCGAGATCGGCCGCCAGAATGCGACCGTTTTTGATATCGTTGATGTGGATGGCCGCTCGGCGCGACTGGTTTCCGACTATGTGTCCTCGACGCTGAACCGGCGCTTCGGCGTTGGCGGCGGTGTCGGGCGGGTCGTCATCGGTGTCGGCGACGCCTTGAAGGTATCGATTTTCGAGGCCGGCAGCGACGGCCTGTTTTCGACCCAGGACTCCAAGCAGACCAGCATCGATCTCGTCGTTCAGCCCGACGGCAAGGCAGCGATCCCCTATGTCGGACCCGTGCGCTTTGCCGGCCTGACGCTGGAACAGGCGCGCCAGGAAATCCTCGAAGCGCTGAAGCAGAAGGCGGTCGAGCCGGATGTCATCGTGACGAGCATGAGCACCGCTTCGCGCAACGTCACGGTTTCGGGTGCCGTCGGCAAGTCTTCGGTGGTTCCGCTCAGCCTCGTCGACGAGACCATCAACGAGGTCATCGCCAAGGCCGGCGGGCCTGCGGCTCAGCCCTACGAGACCTATGTGACGCTGGTGCGCGGCAAGAAGACCGGAACGGTCCTCCTGAAGTCGATCATCGAAAATCCGTCCGAAAACATCCACGTCAAGCCCGGTGACCAGATCTTCGTGACGCGCGATCCGCGCCGCTTCACGATCCTTGGCGCGGTCAAGGCCAACCAGCGCGTCGAATTCGGCGCCAACGATCTCAACCTGCTCGAGGCGATGGGCCTTGCCGGCGGCGGCTCGGACTACGCGCTCGACATGAAGGGCTATTTCGTCTTCCGTTACGAAGAGCCGGATGTCGTCATGAGCCTGCTCGGCCAGCAGCGTTTCAACGAAATGCTGCGCAAGGGCATGAAGACCGACAGCATGGGCCGCTACCCGATCGTCTACCGCTTCGACATGAGCAAGCCGGACAGCCTGATCGTCGGTCAGACCTTCCCGGTCAAGAACCGCGACGTCATTTATGCCTCGCGCCACCCGTCGGTCGATTTTTCGAAGTTCCTGAATTTCGTCGCCCAGCCGGTCGGCATCGCCAATTCTGGCTTCTCGATCGCCGACAACATCAACAGCCTCGGCAACTAGCTGCCCTTGCAGGCATGAACTCAAAGGGGGCGTCGACCGAAAGGTCGGCGCCCTTTGTCTTTGTCCCGTTGACGCGCGTCAAAGCCTCAGGAAGCGGCTTGTCGGCGCCCAATTTCTGTGATTGATCTTGGACTTAAATCGATTTTGGTGATCGATGGAACTTCGTCGATCCGGGGGGAAGCGATGGCGGATAGAGCGTTGATTGTCGTGGACGTGCAGAACGATTTCTGCCCGGGCGGCGCGCTTGCGGTCACAGGCGGCAACGAGATCGTTCCGATCGTCAACAGCCTGATCGGCCGCTACGAGCATATTGTCCTGACCCAAGACTGGCACCCGGCCGGCCATTCCAGCTTTGCCTCCAGTCATCCCGGCAAGGCCCCATTCGAAATGATCGCCATGCCCTACGGCGCCCAGACGCTCTGGCCCGATCACTGCGTCCAGGGAAGTGCCGGCGCAGATTTCCATCCAGCACTTGAATGGACCCGTGCGGAGCTTCTGATCCGCAAGGGCTTCCGGCCCGAGATCGACAGCTATTCGGCCTTCTTCGAGAATGACCGACGCACGCCGACCGGCCTGACCGGCTATCTGCGCGATCGCGGTATCCGCAAGGTGGTGCTGTGCGGACTGGCGACCGATTTTTGCGTCGCCTTCTCCGCGATCGATGCCGTTGCCCAGGGTTTTGCGACATCGGTCAATCTCGAAGCCTGTCGGGGTATCGACCTCAACGGCTCGCTTCAGGCCATGATCACGCGCATGTGTGATGCCGGCGTTGAACTGAACTAGAGCGTCCTTTGTGCGTTCATGCCAACGCACGGCGCTCAAGGGTCGATACCCTCGTCTCGAGGAAGGAGCAGTTTTACCGATGACCAAGACCGATATTGCCAGGCGCGTTTACAATCATACCTGGAAGCTCGACCCGATCGTGCGCAGCCTGCTCGACACGGACTTCTACAAGCTCCTGATGCTGCAGATGATCTGGCAGCTCTACCCGGATGTCGATGCGACCTTTTCGCTGATCAACCGCACGAAGACGGTGCGCCTTGCCGGCGAGATCGACGAGCAGGAACTGCGCGAGCAGCTCGATCACGCGCGCGAGCTGCGCTTTTCCAAGAAGGAGATGATCTGGCTCGCCGGCAACACGTTCTACGGCCGCAAGCAGATCTTTTCACCGGAATTTCTTGCCTGGCTTTCGAAATTCAAGTTGCCGGACTACGAACTGAAGCGGCGCGACGGCCAGTTCGAGCTGACTTTTCGCGGTCGCTGGGCCGAGACCACCATGTGGGAGATCCCGGCGCTGGCGATCATCAACGAGCTGCGCTCGCGTTCGGCGATGAAGGGTCTCGGTCCCTTCACCCTCGATGTGCTCTACGCCCGCGCCAAGGCGAAGATGTGGTCCAAGGTCGAGCGCCTCAGGCAGTATCCGAACCTCCGGATCTCCGATTTCGGCACGCGCCGGCGTCACAGCTTCCTGTGGCAGCGCTGGTGTGTCGAGGCGCTGAAGGAAGGCATCGGCAGTTCCTTCTCCGGCACGAGCAATGTGCTTTTGGCCATGGCCAACGATCTGGAAGCGCTCGGCACCAACGCGCATGAGCTGCCGATGGTGGCCGCAGCGCTCGCCCGCAACGACAAGGAACTGGCGACAGCTCCCTACAAGGTGCTGCAGGACTGGAACCAGCTTTACGGCGGCAACCTCCTGATCGTTCTGCCGGATGCCTTCGGAACGGCAGCGTTCTTGCGCGACGCGCCCAAATGGGTGGCTGACTGGACGGGGTTCCGCCCCGACAGCGCGCCGCCGATCGAAGGCGGCGAAAAAATCCTGGCGTGGTGGAAGAAGATGGGCAAGGACCCGCGCGAAAAGCTGCTGATCTTTTCCGATGGCCTCGACGTCGACACCATCATCGAGACCTACAGGCACTTTGAGGGGCGTGTGCGCATGAGCTTCGGCTGGGGCACCAATCTCACCAACGATTTTGCCGATTGCGCGCCGACGGAGATCCGGGGCCTCAACCCGATCTCCATCGTCTGCAAGGTCAGCGAGGCCAACGGGCGCCCGGCGGTCAAACTCTCCGACAACCCGCGCAAGGCGACCGGTGACCCGGCCGAGGTCGAGCGCTACCTGAAGTTCTTCGGATCCGAGGACTTCGTCGAGCAGGCGGTCAAGGTCTAGGCAGGGAGATCGGATGGACGCTCAGCGATCATTGGTCCGAAGTCAAAAAGAAACCGGCACGAGCCGGTTTCAAAAGGGGATCAAAGATGTTGCGACTGTCCATCATCGCATTATCAAATCTGGCAGTGGAATCTTAAGGTTGCGTTAAGGCGCCGATCGGCTCGCCCAACTCGTTCGTCTAGAAGACGAACATGTAGAGAAGGATGATGACGATGAGCGGCACGCCCATGAGCCAGAGTACGATGCCTTTCATTGGGAAGCCTCCACGTTGCTTTCTTTGCAACGGTAACGCGGCATCGGGGAATACGTTCCCAATGCCGCGAGGCGTTGGGTTCAACGCATTGCCTGAAGGCGGGCTTCACCCTTGCTGAGGAAACAGGCCTTGTCGAAAAGCGCGGTATCGAGCGGGTTGGGCAAGCGTATGTCCCGCATATCCGGAAAACGCTTTGCATCCGCGTCATAGGACCGGTCTATCTGCGAGATGAAGACGATGATGAGGCCGCGTTGTCTGGCGAATGCCCTGAGGCTTCGAACCTGCTCGTCGAGCTCGGGGCTTTCGCGCCGCTGGTCGAGGATCTGCAGATAGTCGACGATCACGAGGGTGCCTGGCGCGGTCGCCGCCAGGGTCCCGATGATGTAGTCGGCTGAAATCGCGTCGGAGCAATCGATGTGAAACAGACCGGCAAACCGGTCGTAGTCCTCGCCGATCGCCGCAAACCGGCCGATCACGTCCTTCAGCGTGTATTCCAGCGTGAAGAACCACGCGCTGTGGCCGTCTCTCATCGCATCGACCGCAAACTCAAGGCTTTTCAGCGTCTTGCCCTGGCCCGGCCGTGCGGCGACGAGGACGAGATCTCCCTTGGACAATCGGGAGTGCAGGCTCGCTGTCGCGTTTCCGGCGGCCGCATGCTTGGCCGCGAGCAGGCTCCAGCTGGCGCAACCTTCCTCGGCGGCGATACGATCAAGCGCCTCATGCAGGGAAATGCTCGCTTCGCGGCACAGGCGCCTCGCCTTGCGTTTCAAGTGATAGATCGGCGCAGACAATTTCATCGGTATCCTCCTGATGCGGGCGATCTGCGCAGTCCCTCCTTGTGCTCAATGCCCGAACAGTCGGTTCGATGATGGAAGTGCGCCCCGTATGAAATCTACTTTCCCAGGCGGAGGGGGGAGGCATGGGCGTGCCCGAATCGAGCATAGCGCAGATCCCGCACGACGGGAATTGCGCTGGCGCCGCATGGGCGAGCGGCGCTGTGCAGACGCATGCCGCGTCCGTCACCGCATGCCGTCCAGCTGTTCACGCACGCAGAAGCGTCACCACGCGCGGCGAATATGCATCCGATTTTCTTGAAGGAAAATGGTGCTGCTAGAGAGATTTGAATTTCCTCTAAGATCTCAGTTTATCTATAAAAATCAAGTGGTTGTCGTTTGTCTGTCGTTGAAGACTGTAACAGTTCGCTGTAACGTCTGCAAGTGGCGATAGTTCCCTTTCGTTCCTTTGGCTGCAATGTCGGGGCGCCCTATTGGTGGGGTTGTCGGGGTGCGTTTCTAAAGAAAGTTCTGGATGGGGGTGATGCAATCCTTCCTGCTACTTGACCGTGTGCGAGCCGTCGGGTGACTGTCTCTCTATCACGGGGGCAAGCCATGGAAGAAACCACTAAGAAGACGCCGGCGTTAACAGTGCACGGTGGGCGGCAGATTATCTTTCTGAGCGCAGTATTCTATCTTCTATCAGTCGCAGTTTGGCTCCTCGACTTGGCGGGAGTTAGCCTTCCAACTCTGTCACTGAGTTTCCCGCTTATCCTTGGCGTCCTGTCCACCGCCGTGGGAGCGTTGATTATTACTGGTGCGCGGCTCGAAGTCTTTGGGCCCGCTGAGAACACACCCTCTGACAACGAAATACTCGCGCTTCGAGAAGAGTTGGGCCGCGTTCGGCAAGCGCTGGCAATGAGTGATCCAAAGGTTGACGATGCGTCGCTCCGAAAAATTGTAAAAGAGGTTGCTACTTCGGAGATTGCCAACGCCGCAAAAGACGCGATCGTAGCGGACTATTCAGTGGCGATCGTGGAGGAACGTAAGACTTCCCTTATCGCAAAGAAGGGCGATGAGTTCTTAACAGGACTGTACCGACAGATCGAGAACCAGCGGATTTCCGCAAATTCGAACCTCGTTTGGGGAATTGCTTTTGGGGTACTTGGGCTGATGTTTATGGGCGGCTTCATTATTTACCCCATCATAAGCGAACCGCCCCGTGTTTGGAATGGTTCGGCATACGTGCAAGCACCTGTTGTAGAGCATAGCTGGACGTACTTCGTTCAACAGTTCTTCCCTAGGTTAACCTTCGTTTTGATCTTTGAGAGTCTCTCGTTTTTCTTCCTGAGAGCTTATGGGCAAGATCGAACGATGATGCGCTTCTTGAGGAACGAGGCGACTAACGTAGAGGCCAAGATAATGGCGCTACTTACTTCCCTTCACTTTGGAGATCCGTCGGCAAAGACGCACTCAATTAAGGCCTTGATGGCCACAGAACGAAACTTCACCATAGGTAAGGGTGAGAAACTGATCCATGAGGTATTCTCCGATGAGCAATCGATGTGGATCGAAAAAATAGGTGATCGGCTAATTCCAATGATGGAAAAGGCCGTAGCCAAGAGTAGTCCTAGCAAGTCGCGCAGCAAGGCTGTCGCTGCTCAAGCAGAGATTGTTTGACATCGCCGATCTGATGCTAGGTAAAAAACACCGGTGGAGGATTTGACGAGGAAGGTAAACCGACCCATCCCAGCCGCCGAGGCTCTTGTTTGAAAGCCGGGGCGGGCAGGGAGTTGTGCTCAAAGGACGCGGCGTGAGGCCGTGCCTTTCGCGAGGAGCGATCTCAGGCTCCTCAGGTATTTGCAACGCCTATCGGCTCTGAATTGCCTCTACGGCGTCAGGATACGAACGATATTTCTGGACACGTATCGACCTCGCTTCGCTCTCTACGCAATCGAGGTCAGCCCAAGTCCTGAGCGCTCGGTCTCGCTGGAAGACGGGAATATGTCCGTTCCCGTCGAGGGCCTTGCGGATGATGTGGGCCTTCCCCCTCGGATCATGCCCAAGGTCAACGAGCTTCCGACACAACGGCGAGAGCGGCCCCTTGGTGGTGCTGCGGTTTCGACGGGAGGTGAGATCGACCGTGAGGCCGCTTTCGACATGACGGGCGACATACGAGCCGATCAGTTCGATGGTGTGCATGGCGGTCATGACCGCTGGGATCAATGCAGGATACCTTTCCTGTTGGTGGTGATTTGATGATGAAGGGGGCGCACTGGCGACGCCGCCCCGAGACCGGCATTCTTTCTGGTGCGGTGAAGGCGATTTACGAGCGCTGAGGGTTTGGCTGGGCGTTGACACCGGAGACGAACCGAAGCGCGTCTATGGCTGTTACCGGAAACATTGTCTGAGGCTGTCACAGATCGCCCTGGGCGAAGACGACAGCGCAACTCCAGTTGATCTCAGGCTGACTACTGGTCGGGAGGAGATCGTTGATCCTCCTCATTACGGATCAGACATCGGTGCGAGCGATGGAAGGCTCTCGCGTGGAAGCCACGGTGGATCACCTGCGAGAGGGAGTCTCAGGACAGCCCAAGGCAATGCCGCAGGTGTGGACCGTGGATTACTGCAGTGAGGCTCTGGTCATGGGAAGGAGTGGTGATGACACCCTCCCCCTCTCTCGGGAGTTGTGGCCCATGCTTCAGGGCTACCTAGGTTATAACCATAGTTTAACCTAAGGGGCTCCGCCCAAGGCGCCTACTGTTGCCCCTATTGCCCGAGGTGGTGCGAGGAGCGACAAGCACTCCTCGGGTATCTCAAACGAGTGGTCGTTCTCGTAGGCCAACTACCACGATCCATTGGCGGTCGCAGTCTTCCCGCTCATAAAGTGCGCACAGTTCCTCGAACTCTGCGTCGTGAACCTCTTCGATATGCACTTGCAGATCATCCATCGGGCCGCTCACATTGGCAGCCTGACGTGCCTCGTTGAGGGTTGGAGCGACGATCAGACGTTGATGGCCATCGAAGAAAAAGTCGCCGAGGAAGTACGCGGCATGGAAGAAGCGGAACGGTGCGACAGGATTGGCATTGAGAGTAGCAGCGGACATGAGAAGCCTTTCGAGGTGAGCGTGAGTGGGTGCAAAATCAAAAAAATGAAATTGCTCCTGTTGCCCCTATTCGACCCCGCTTCATGACGCCGTACGGGCTCTTCTGGGCGTGTTCCGCAGTTCCGGCTAGGGTGGTGGCAGAAAACGCTTCCGCCTCCAGGGTGCCTCTACCGCAGCAGAATGCGGTGATCCGCTATGAAGACTGGGCGGAGGCTCGATCTAAGACCCTCGACACTTGCGTCGGCGTCCACTTGCCGCCTCGGGATGTCGGAATGTTCATGCTGTCCAACGTCTCGGCTATGGCGCTCAGGGTCTGCCCCGACGCTCTCAACGGCCCGACGATCTTCATGACCTTGGCTGCTTCGGCGCCGGCCTTCTGCTGGATCGCTTCGTTGCGCTTCATCGTCTTGTCGCGTAGACCACCGAGGCGGACGCCCCGTCCCTTCGCTGCCTTCAGTGCCGCCTTGGTCCGCTCCGAAATGAACGTCCGCTCCTGCTCGGCAAGGGCCGCGTAGATGTGAAGCTGGAACTTGTCAGCCTGTGGCATCTGGGCGACCCGCAGCTTCACCTTCTTGTCATCCATGAGCGTGGCAATGAACGACACCTTGCGGCTCAGACGATCCAGCTTGGCGACCAGCAACTCGGCCCCGGTCTTGCGCACCAGTTCTAACGCCTTGGCCAACTCGGGGCGTTCGCTGTCCGCACCGGACTGGATGTCTTGGAACTCGCCGACGATCTCGAAGGGGATGTCGGAGAACTTCTCGAGGAAGATGTCGATGTCCCGCTTCTGAGCCTCCAGCCCGAGACCGCTGCGGCCTTGGTCCTCGGTGCTCACGCGGGTGTAGATGGCGTACTGCAGCATGTCTGATCTCCTGCGCTGGGAGGAGTGTGTCAGGGTAATTATCAAATGTCAACGAACGTTGTGCATGATAATTCGCTCGACGAGATGGAGCGGACCTGCGTCATTTCATCCCTGGTGCGATTTGGGCCTAACGTGACGTTTCCGCGCCCCAAAACCCGCTAGTTCGCCTTACGCACACCTCTTGGGGACTGTTTTGATGGACCAATGGCTGCAACCGTGGATACCCCGCCAAGAAGCGTTCCCAGAAAAAACGACAAAAATGTCACCCATATTAAACAGATGATTTACACTATAAAGCGCATTTGCTATTTGCGGAGGCATGATGATTAAGAATTTGTCTGAACTCGCTTCGAAAGAGCGACTGGAAGGGCTCCGGATTTCAGAGCGATGGGGAGCGATAGCGGGCGCGGGATATCAAGCGCTTCCGGACGTCCTGCTGTTCGCTCAATCTGAGCTGCGCCTATCCAGTGAGGAGTTGAATGTGCTGCTAAACTTGCTTGCTCATTGGTGGCGGCCGAAGGATGTCGTGTTTCCCCGGGCGACGACAATCGCGGAACGAATGGGTGTGAGCCAACGCACGGTTCAAAGGATCACGAAGTCGCTTGAAGCGAAGGGTTTCATAGCCAAAAGCCGCACCGAAGATGGGCGGCCCTACTACGATGTGACGCCGACCAGAAACCTCCTCGCGCCCTACGCCGAGAAACGGCTGGAAGAGAAGCGGCAAGCGAGGCAACTGAACGATGCGCAAAGCCGCAGTGAACATGCCCGAGCGGGCGCCGAGGCACTCCATGGAACGGAAAGGGCGGCTGGTGGCCACTGGGAGTAACGGAGCAACCGATGGACTTGGCGATGCCAAGCCCACCGGAACAATGGTTGAAATGGGAGGAGGTGCGAATATGGAACCGCCTTAGCCCTATTTCGTCCCGGAGAAAGCCGTTGCAGCGGCCCAATCCGGCAGCCCCGTAGGGGTGCAAAGGGTCGAGGCGCGAATGCCTCGGCTCCGACACACGCACAGGATATCATGCGTACATTCGCAGGGTCAAACTTGATGAAGATGCCGTGTGGTTTTTCGGTAGGAGGGTACCCCGAGGGGGGAAGTTCGAGCTTGCCATTCATCCGATGGGTGGCGCACATTTCTGCACCAAACATTCCGGCGTTGCTGACTGCAGACCATCAGCAGGCTTTTCTCACTGGACTGTGGCTGTCTCCGATCCACCCACGTACTTCTCGAACACCCACTGGTACGTCCGCTCGACCTTTTCATCGAAGATGCCTTGCCCATATGCCTGAGGAAGACCGTCGTCGTAAAGCTGCTGGATGGTGGCTTTGACTGCAGCTTTCGCCCGTTCCTTCAGTCGCCAGTCCAGAACCAGCTTCTCAGTCTTCAGTTTCTCCAGCAAGGATTTCGCCACGCGTTTGACGAGGTCCTCATCCTCGGGACCGAGCTTCGGTTCCGGCTGCGTCAGGATGTCAAAGATCGCCAGTTCTTCCTCAGTCAGCCCTTCGCGGATCGCTCTTTGATCCTCCGCGTTCATGTCGCCAACTAGGGCGAGTAGCTGTTCGAAAAAGTCGGCGGCTGTGAGGCTTCCGGCGTTATATGCGGCAATCAGCGTTTCAAAGCGCTCAACGAGGCCACGTCGCGTAGGGTTTCGCGCGGCCAATTCCTCTAACCGATCTTCGACGGCCCTACGGAGGCGCTGAGTTTCGGTGCGCTGTCGGTTGCCCTGTCCGAACATCGCCCTCAGCCGCTCAATGTCGAGGCGGGACAGATTGAACAGCCCTTCGGTATCGCCATTCTCGCGGATAGGTGCAGTGATCTCGACACCCGCGATGGAGTTGTCAAGGAGCGCTTCGATCCGGCTGGCTACCTCGGAGATGTCCGGGCGCTCAGCAAGGGAGCGAATGCGTTCGGCTATCACCTCTATGGCTGCGGAGATTTTTCGGTAGGGCTCGGCTCGGGCATCGGGAAGGACGGCCTTGAACGTGCTCCAGACATTCGAGGCGAGTGCAAGGAAAGTGCGCCGCTCGGGGTCCGTGCCGTTCAACGCTTCCACAGCATCGCCGAGCCTCGCCAGCCGATCGAACCCCGTCACCTCAAGGATCGCGCCCGGGTCGACGCTCCGGGCACGGCAGAAGGCTAGGGCCTCGTCGATGGCTTGGGCGAGGTCCTCGACAAGAGCGGTCTTGTCCTCGATTGGCTTGGCATTGGTCGCGCCGCCCACGGCGTAGATCGCAAGGGCGCGTTCCAGATTTCGAAAGATCCCCACATAGTCGACGATCAGGCCCGCCTTCTTCCCTGGGGCATTGCGGTTTGCCCGAGCGATGGTCTGCATCAGGGTGTGGTTCTTCATCGGCTTGTCGAGATAGATGGTCGAGCAAGTCGGCACATCGAAGCCGGTGATCCACATCGCGCAAACGAAGACCAGTCGGAGCGGGTCGTCACCCTTCTTGAACCGGGCATCCAGGTCCTCCTCGTTCATCCGCTTCCTATGGGTGCGAATATCGAGACCCTTGGCCTCCATGTCGGCGATCTCGTTCTGGCCTTGGCTGACGACCACCGCCATGTTTGTCTCGCGCATGAAGGCGATGACGGCAGCCTGTGCCTCACGCTGCTCGGCTGGAACTGAGGCAAGGACTGCTTCCCGGTGGGCGACTTCCACATCCCAAGCCCGGCGAACCTTGTCGTACATTCGAACTGCCGTTGCCTTGTCGATGGCGACGAACATGGCCTTGCCGCGATAACCGCGACCGACGAAATGGCGAACGAGATCTTCGGCAATGCGGTCCAACCGGTCTTCGCGCGTGATCAGGTGATATTGCTTACCGAGGCGCTTCTCGAGTTCGCGCTCCTGCTCTTCGTCGAGATCGGCCTCTTCGATGACGGCCTCCAAATCCTCAGCGAACGTCTCGTTGGCGAACTCTAGCTCCGGGATGCGGTTCTCGTAATAGAGCGGAACCGTGGCTCCATCCTCGGTCGATTGCTGGTAGGTATAGGTCGAGACATAGTCGCCGAAGACGTCGCGGGTCTTCTCCTCTCCGGCCATCAACGGGGTTCCTGTGAAGCCGATGAAAGCCGCGCTCGGCAAGGCCCGGCGCATGTTCGCAGCGAGGGTATCATATTGCGAGCGGTGCGCCTCGTCGGCGATGACGATGATGTCCGACCGTTCGGAGAGGACCGGAAAGGTTTCGCCCTTGGCCGTTCCGAACTTGTGGATCAGCGTAAAGACGAAGCGCTCATTGCCCCGCAAAAGCGTCTTCAGATGCTCCTTCGTTCCGGCGCGAACTTCGCGCACATCCTTGGTCACCGCGCCACAGGCGGCAAAGACGTCCGAAATTTGCTTGTCCAGTTCCTCGCGGTCGGTGACGATCACGAAAGTCCAGGCCCCGGGGATCGTGCGCAGAACTTTCCGAGAGAAGGTCAGCATGGAAAGGCTCTTGCCGGAGCCTTGTGTATGCCAGAAGACCCCCAGCTTGCCCCGGTTCTCGCCAAGATTGGCGACGGCCTGAACCGCCTTGTTCACCCCGAGGAACTGATGGTTCTGGGCAATCTTCTTAACGAGGCCGTCCTTGGTCTCCTCGAAGAGGAGGAAGTTCTCGACAAGGTCGATCAGGCGCTCAGGCGTGGCAGCAGCTCGGATCGCGGTTTCGAGCGACACGCGGCCAGCCTCGGTTTCGTCATCGATCCGCTTCCACTCCTTATAGGTGTCCCACGGTGAATGGGCCGAAGCGCCGATCCGGGTGTCGAGCCCGTTGGAGACCAGAATGAAGCCGTTGGGCCGAAAGAGTTGCGGGATGGTATCGCGGTAGTCGCGAACATTGTCGCGATAGGCATCCTCGATCCGTTTGTGTCCGGCCTTCAGCTCAATGAAGAGAAGCGGTACCCCATTGACGAAGCCGATCAGATCGGTGCGCCTCCGGTGGAGTTCGCCCGAAATCCAGACCTGCGAGATCAAGGTGAAGTCATTGGCGGATAGGTTGCGCCAGTCGATGACCCGGACCCGTTCCTTCGCCATGCCGCCGTCTTCATCGCGATACTCGACATCGATCCCGTCGCGCACCAGTTCCAGAACCTGTCGGTTCGCGGCAATAGGCACCATCGCGGCGCGGTCTTGTGTCAGGGTATCGAAGGCAAGGTCGAGGCCTTCCTGTGGCAGATCGGGGTTCAGTCGGGAGAGCGCGGCACGAAGCATCTTCGTCAGATAGGGATCGCGCAGGGTGTCGCGGAATTGCGAGCCGTCAACGCCGAAGGTTTCCTCAAAGAGATCGTGGTGGGCCCAGCCGAGGGTTTCGAACAGCTCAATGGCCGGTTTCTCGACAAGACCACCCTCGGAAAAGCCGGTCAGCGTGGCGCGGGTGCCCTCGGGAATGCCGTAGTGGATGTCCTTCGGCGTATCGGCCATGGGCTATTCCGCAGCCTCTGCGAATTTCTCTTCCGCTGTCGAGAGGTCAATCTCGCCGGAGATCAATTTGGGCAGAAGTAGATCGCGGGCGTCGCGAAGACGATCACTCTGACGAGAGATCACAGCCACCTGCTCCATCAGCGGCGTAACAAGTCTCTCAAACCGTTGCACAAGGTGTTCGGGAGGCAATGCAAACATCAGTTCGCCCAGGGCACCCTTTGTAATCTCTTTAAAGGTAGCTCCACTCGCCACTGCTTCCATGCGAGGGAACTCTCGCTTTAGCATGTGGTAGAGGAAGTAACGAGGTGTTCGACCGCCCGGGATAAAGGTGATGAAGCCTTGGTTCGTCGTCGCCGGTGTCGTGTTGATAGCAAAGACGCCAAGTGTCGCACGGCTCGTCATCATGATTGAAAACGGAGGAAACAGACGCGCTGAGCTTTTGGCTAAACCGGCTTCGGTGATCATGAGAGATGAACTGTCGAGGAATGTTCGTCCTGTTCTTGTTAGATCGGTCGGCGTGAACCACGCCACACTTCCGTTCTGCCAATAGCTCGTCTCAGATTTGGAAGGAGTGCCGCCGCCTGTGTAAGACAACGCGTTTCGGGCAGTCTCCAAGTCCCATCCGTCCGGCAAAATTCCTAGCTCTGTCTCTACCATGGGCACAATTTCGTGGCCGGGGAAACGGAACCGGACGAACCATTCATCGAACAGTCGCCGCGCCATCTCCGCAAGGATCGCTATGCGCCGCTGGTTCACCTCGATCAATTCGTCATAGGTCGAAAGAACATTGGCGATGCGGCGCTGGCTATCTACTTGGATGGGCACTCTGATCGAAATTAAGTGAAGATGATTTCGGTTCAGCGTGGGATTTGATGAGCCAACATCATAGGCAGCCAAATTCATAGACTTAAGGAGGTAGAACACGAATTTCCTGTCGTTGCCCTTGAAGTCCTTCACCCAAAGCGTCGTATCATGCGCCCAATAGGGACCATCGACGTAGAATGCCTTACCTAGAGTTCCTTTGCGACCAATGACGACGCCGGGACCCGCGTCAGTAAAGGCGATGTGGGTTGACGTCGGGCCAGACGAAGACACCACTGGGTAAGGGCCATCACTTTGAGCTTTTTTCGTAATGTCATACCCACGTTGAAGGGTGATCAAGTCCCCCAATACACAGTCTTGCCAGCGGCCGTCATCCATTCAGCACCTCCGCCAGATTTTGTGCTATCGCCGACTGCAATCGGGCTGCCTCAATATCAAGGATTTCCAACTCCTCGTGGAGTTCCTCCAGTTTCTCGCGGAAATCCTCGTCATCCTCTTCACCCGCTGCGACGCCGACATAGCGCCCCGGGTTGAGCGACCAGCCTTGTCCTTCGATGTAAGCTCGGCTGGCGCTACGGCAAAGTCCGGCAACGTCACCATAGATCAGGCCCGGGAAGCGCTCCTGCAGCCACCCCTTGGATTGCGCAAAGAACTCCGGCTCTTCGCCGCGCCAGATGCGTACAATATTAGCGAGCGCCTCGATGTGCTCTTGGGTGAAGTCGCGGTGGGCGCGGTCGATCTGGCGGAAGAGGTGCCGGGCGTCAAGGAACAACACTTCATCAGCCCGTGGTCCTTTCGCCTTGCCCTTATCGAAGAACCAGAGAGTGCAGGGTAGCGTGACAGTCAGGAAGAAATTCGGCCCGACCGAGACTATCACATCCACGCTACCGCTTTCGATCAGCTTCCTACGGATTTCCTGTTCCACTCCTCGGGCATCGGCTGCGGAATTAGCCATGACGAAACCGGCGCGGCCTGTCTCGTTCAGGCGCGACCAGAAAAACTGGATCCAGAGGTAGTTCGCATTATCCGCCGTCGGGACGCCGTGCGGAAAGCGGTTGGCGGCGTCCAGCAGCTTGCTCTTGTCCAGTTCCTTCACGTTGAAAGGCGGGTTCGCCATGACGAAGTCGAAGCCGCCGGGACCTTCATAACGTCCCTTGTCGTTCTTCTTCGGCATGACCTCTTCAAAGACCGGATCGCGATAGGTGTCGGCGTCGAGGATCTTTCCGGAAAGACCATGGACGGCAAGGTTCATCTGAGCCAGACGCCAAGTCTCCCTGGTGCGCTCGACCCCATAGATCGACAGCTCTTTTTCCGGAGATTTCTGATGCCGTTTCACGAAATCCGCCGAATGCACGAACATGCCACCAGAACCACAGGCAGGATCGAGAATGCGCCCGTGGTAAGGTTCGAGAATTTCGACAATCAGCCGCACAATAGACGACGGTGTGTAGAACTCGCCGCCCTTCTGCATCGTGTCCTTGGCGAAGTTGCCCATGAAATACTCATAGACATGGCCAAAAGCGTCACCGGCAATCTTGAGCGGCTTCAAGGCGCGGAGTAGTTCAACGAGAACGTCATCGGGGATCGACTGATAGGTCTTGGGAAGGACATCTGCCAATTCCGGGTTCTTAGCCTCGATCTCACGCATAGCAGTCGTCAGGGCACGGCCAAGGTTCGAACCTTCAGGAAGACTGAGCAGAAATGAGAACCGAGCCTCGGGCGGAAGGAAGATAGCGCCTTCGGCCTTGTACGCTTCCGGGCCCGGTCGGATGCGCGACCCTTCACGTGGCGCGAGCTTCGCCTCGACCTCGGTGAACCGCTCATCGGCATGACGTAGGAATAGGAGGCCGAGCACGGGCCGGGCATACTCGGCGGGGAGAATGCCTGAGTTGGCGCGGAGTTTGTCCGCAGTTGTCCAGAGCTTGTCGGAGATCGTCTTGAGGTCTGCAGCCATGATGCCCAATTGTGGAATGTATAAGGAATGGAAAGGACTTGCCCAAGGTGTGATGACGACACTGCAAGAACGATCAGTCGCCGTCAACCGATGACCAGCCGAAGCCGGAACTCAGGCTTTTTTCTCGATCAAATGCGACAGGTCGAGCCCATCGTATTGGAGCTTCTCCATCTCCTCACTGAGAAGCTTCAGTCCATAGAGCCCGTTCCCGTAGCGCCCCGCCATGCCTTGCTGAGCGTGTCCCTGGAGAGCGTTGACGAAATCAAGCGGGATACGGCTGTTTCGGCAAGCGTCCTCGAAGGTGTGGCGGAAACTGTGGAACGAAATCTTGTCGTGCTTTACTTCCAGCGCCTTCAGCAGATTGCTGAATTTCCTCGAATAGGCCGTGGAGTAGGTGCCGTCCTTTGCCTTCGGGAAGTCGGGAAACAGCCGTTTGTGTCCGAGCTTCCGCTGTCGTTCGGCGAAGCGAAGGAAGCCGATCTCCTTGAGCATTCTGTGAACCGGTATGCGACGACGCGAGCCGCTGTTCTTGACGCTCAGGTCCTCGCCGTCGTCAGTGACTTCGATGTAGGCGATCCCCCCTTCGGTCTTCACGTCCTCGGTTCGGAGCTGAATGACCTCGCCCGAGCGGCAACCTGTGAATAGACCGACGAGAGGGACCCAGTAGACGCCGTTGTCGTACGGGATCAGGTCGCCTGGACTGTTATGATAACGGACGCTCTGACAGCCCGTGTAGATCGGCGATTTGAAGATCGCGGATAGTTCGGCCACGGTGAACGGCTGCCGTTCGTCACGAGCTTTGCCGCTGATTTTGACGTTGAGGCCGTCGAAGGGGTTACTGGGCACGTCATAGTTTGCCTTCGCCCAGTTCCAGAACGCCCTGACGAAGCCCAGCACCTTGTTGACGTTCTTCCCCGACATCGGCTCCCGGTTCAGCTCCATGGCGCGTCTAGCCGCCTCTTTCATGGCGAGCTTCTCAAGGCCCTTGATCTTGGTCCAGTTTGGCGGGAGCGAGAGCAGGGCGGTCTTGAACTCTCGTGCGTCCGCCTTGCTGTAGCCGTCTATTGGATGGTCACCAGCCATTTCGACAAAGCGCTCAGCCCAGAGCTTGTTCGCTGCGGCCGTTGCTGGGGTCCAGCCGCCTTTCGCGCGGCTCTTCTCCGCGACCCACTCTCCAATCAGCGTCGATGCCAGATGTCTCTCTGCTGGCTTGTTGGCTCGCGGCTCCGGTGGAGTTTCCACGGGTGAGCCTTCGCTACGCTGGCGCCTGGCCTCTGCCGCCTTCACGGTTGCTGTTTGGATTGCCCGGTAGAGCCTTGGCCAACTGGGCGAAGCCTTGTCGAGCTTGAGGTCTACGTTGGACCAAGTCAGGACCTCAGCAGCTTCGCTCTCTGTGAAAGGTGAGAACATTTGGCCCCGGGCAAGCTCGTAGCGTCCAACTTCATCCGCCAAATCGATGAGACTGTTCAGCTCTTCGAAACCGGCATCGTCCAGTCCATCTAGTCGCACCTCTTCATCTTCATCCATCAGGTGCCAGTAGTACACGTCCTCAATGTGTTTGAGCTGTTCCGGTGTAAGCTCCAGCAACGCTGGCTCTTGCTGCCGAGCGAGCATTCTGCGGTGCTCATCGAAACGCTCCAGGACTTCGGCCATTGCCCGAGGAAGGCGCCGAAGTGCCTCCTTGTGATCTGACGTCTTAAGGGAGAACGTTTCTTCGGTCTTCGGGTACGTATCTCGGATGTCACGCGGGATCGGTCCTCGGTGCCACCAAACGCTGCCGCGACGGAATAGACGAGTGTGAGAAGGCATGTCGTTCATGGCTCCGCTGTAACAGTGCGCTGGAACAAACGAAAGCCTAACCCATTGATTTCTGGGCAAACTGTTGATTTCTTTAAGAGAAAACTGGTGCTGCTAGAGAGATTTGAACTCTCGGCCTCTCCCTTACCAAGGGAGTGCTCTACCCCTGAGCTATAGCAGCATCTCGCGGCCGGTTCGTGTGTCAGCCGCATCAAGCGAGGGGGCTATTGCCATAGCTGGACGGGGAGTGCAAGCAGGTTTTCGAAGTTTTTCGTGAAGAGCTGTGAGAAAAGTCCTCGGCGCTTCCGAAGGCCCTGGTTTTGCGCTAAGGCAGGGACATGCAAACAGACGATAAAGATGGCGGCAATGCCGTGCCGGCGCCCGATGGGCTGCAGGCGGATGGCAAGGCGCGTAAGGAAAAGAAAAAGGACACGACCGAGGCGGACCTGAAAAAGGCGCGTCTTGCCAGGAACTTGCGCGACAATCTCATGCGCCGCAAGCAGCAGATGCGGGCGCGCCGTTCGGGTGCAGCCGATGAGGTCAGCGGCCTTCCTGCCGCAAAAACGGACGATTCCCAAGATTAGTACGGGGAAGCGGCGGCGTTTTCCGCCGACTTTCCATTGCAGGCAGCGGGGGCTGTCTGACGTCCAAGGCATGGTTTCCCGGATCAGGACGGATCCGAGGAGATCGACTGATGTGTTGCGGCGACCTTTGCGCTTGCGGGGATGTGCGCCGTTCAAGGTACTTCTAATTTCGCGGCATCTCCACTAAAGAGGCGCCTTCAGACAACACCGGATTATTTTGGAAAGGCGGGCCAAGCCCGTTCAAGAGGCCTCATGGATCGCATCAGGATTGTAGGCGGCAACAAGCTCAACGGCGTCATCCCGATTTCGGGCGCCAAGAATGCGGCCCTGCCGCTGATGATCGCGTCGCTTCTGACCGACGACACGCTGACGCTCGAAAATGTGCCGCATCTGGCCGACGTCGAGCAGCTGATCCGCATCCTCGGCAATCATGGCGTCGACATCTCCGTCAATGGCCGTCGCGAGCGCCAGGGCGAAAGCTACGCCCGCACCATCCACTTCACCTGCCGCAACATCGTCGACACCACCGCGCCTTACGAGCTGGTCTCGAAGATGCGCGCAAGCTTCTGGGTCATCGGTCCGTTGCTCGCCCGCGAGGGCAAGGCGCGAGTTTCGCTGCCGGGCGGTTGCGCCATCGGCACGCGTCCGGTCGACCTCTTCATCGAGGGTCTGCAGGCGCTCAGCGCCAACATCGAGATCGACGGCGGCTACGTCAACGCGACGGCACCCGCCGGCGGTCTCATCGGCGCGCGCTATACGTTTCCCAAGGTTTCCGTCGGCGCCACCCACGTGCTGATGATGGCGGCGACGCTTGCCAATGGCACCACGGTGCTTGGCAACGCGGCACGCGAGCCCGAAGTCGTCGACCTTGCCAACTGCCTGAACGCCATGGGCGCCAAGATCACCGGCCAGGGCACTGCGACGGTCACCATCGAGGGCGTGCGATCGCTGTCCGGCGCCCGTCACCGCGTCCTGCCCGACCGCATCGAGACCGGCACCTATGCGATGGCCGTTGCCATGACCGGCGGCGACGTCATTCTTGAAGACACCGACATGGCGCTGCTCGACACGGCGCTCGAAGCGATCCGTCGCGCCGGTGCCGAGATCACCGCGACCAACAGCGGCATCCGCGTGGTGCGCAACGGCGCAGGCATCAAGCCCGTCGATATCGTCACCGATCCCTTCCCGGGCTTCCCGACCGACCTGCAGGCGCAGTTCATGGGCCTGATGACCATGGCCAAGGGCACGTCGCACATCACCGAGACGATCTTCGAGAACCGGTTCATGCACGTGCAGGAGCTCGCCCGTCTCGGCGCCAAGATCTCGCTTTCCGGCCAGACGGCCAAGATCGAGGGTGTCAGCCGCCTGAAGGGCGCGCCTGTCATGGCGACCGACCTTCGCGCGTCCGTGTCGCTGGTGATCGCCGGCCTTGCCGCGGAAGGCGAAACCATGGTCTCGCGCGTCTATCACCTCGACCGCGGCTTCGAGCGGCTGGAAGAGAAGCTCACCCGCTGCGGCGCGCATGTCGAGCGCGTCAGCGACTGATTTGACCGGTTGCGCCTGATACCGTTGCGGTTTCAGGCGCAACGTCCTATGTCCATTTCAATTGTGGCACGTCAGGATGTGCGGCGAAACGAAAGGGATGGACGGCATGAGTGGATTGAAGCTGCTGGCGCTCGACGAGGAAGATCTCGCGATTGTGTCTGCCCACGTCCAGGACGCCGTGTTCAAGGTTTCGGGCCTGGATTACGATGCCCGCCGCAAGCAGTTTTCGCTCGTCGTCAACCGCTTTGTCTGGGAGACGGCCGAAGGCAAGCGCCGTTCCTTCGAGCGCCGGCGCGCACTTCTTCTGTTCAAGCGTGTGAATGCGGTGCGCTCCGTCGGCTTCGACCGGCGCGACAACGAGGCGGTTCTGGCCCTGTTGGCGCTCAAGTTTACCGTGCGCGGCGAAGCGCCCGAGGGCACGGTCGAGCTGCTTCTGGCCGGCGACGCCTCGATCGCGCTTGACGTCGAATGCATCGAGACGCAGCTTGCGGATACCGGCGGCGCGTGGGAAACCGCTTTCAAGCCCAAGCATCCCGAAGGCGCTTGAGCGGGCTGCTGCAGGTCGCTTGGATCAGCATCGATCCGGGGGGCAGGATACGCAGAAGCTTCAGAGTGGTGCAGCGACCTTGGCGCGTCCTTCAAGGGCGCGCTGCGCTTCAGACCCGAACGACACAGGCATACGAGGATTTCTCCTTTGGCAATCAGGCTCAATTCTCTCGATGGTGACTTCGAACAAAAGTTCGCGTCATTCCTGACGACCAAGCGCGAGGTGTCCGAGGACGTCAATGCCGTGGTCAAGACGATCGTCGACGATGTGCGTGGTCGCGGCGACCAGGCGCTTGCCGATTACTCCAGACGCTTCGACGGTATCGATTTTTCCGCAACGCCGATGGCCGTCAGCGCCGCCGAAATCGATGCGGCGATCCAGGAGGTGGAGCCGGAGGTGCTGGGCGCGCTGAAGGTCGCAGCCACCCGCATTGAAAGTCACCATGCCCGCCAACGGCCGAAGGATGACATCTACGAGGACGCCATGGGCGTCGGCCTCGGTTCGCGCTGGACGGCGGTCGACGCCGTCGGCCTCTATGTGCCCGGTGGCACCGCCAGCTATCCGAGCTCGGTGTTGATGAACGCGCTGCCGGCGAAGGTCGCCGGCGTGCCCCGCATCGTCATGGTGGTGCCGGCAACCGGCGGCAGGATCAATCCGGCGGTGCTTGCCGCAGCAAGGCTCGCGGGCGTCGAGGAAATCTATCGCATCGGTGGCGCACAGGCCGTGGCAGCCCTTGCCTATGGCACAGAGACGATCGAACCGGTCGCCAAGATCGTCGGTCCGGGCAATGCCTATGTGGCTGCCGCCAAGCGCCAGGTTTTCGGCACTGTCGGCATCGATATGATCGCCGGCCCCTCCGAAGTGCTCGTCATCGCCGACAGGCACAATGACCCGGACTGGATCGCCGCCGATCTGCTTGCCCAGGCCGAACACGACGTTGGTGCCCAGTCGATCCTGATTACCGACGATGCGGAATTCGGCCAGGCGGTCGAAGGCGCCGTCGAACGGCAGCTGAAAACCTTGCCGCGGGCCGAAACCGCCGCGGCGAGCTGGCGCGATTTCGGCGCCGTCATTCTCGTGCCCGATCTCGAGGACGCCGTGCCGCTTGCCAACCGTATCGCTGCCGAGCACCTGGAACTGGCGCTCGCCAATCCCGATCCGATGATCGAAAAGATCCGCAATGCCGGCGCGATTTTCGTCGGGCGTCACACGCCCGAAGTCATCGGCGATTATGTCGGCGGCTCCAATCACGTGTTGCCAACGGCGCGCTCGGCGCGATTTTCCTCCGGTCTCGGCGTTCTCGACTTCATGAAGCGCACCTCGATCCTGCGTCTCGACGCCGAGCAGTTGCGGATCCTTGGGCCAGCGGCGATCGTTCTGGCCAAGTCCGAAGGCCTTGAGGCCCATGCGCGTTCCGTCGCCATTCGCCTCAATCTCGGGGATATTGGATGAAGGCGGACCGCAATCTGCGCCTCTGCGATGTCGTTCTGGACGAGACCATCGGCCGCTCGACCCCTGACGTGGAACATGAGCGCGCGGTTGCGATCTTCGACCTGCTCGAAGAGAACCTGTTCGAGCCGGCCGGCCATCAAGGCGGGCCCTACAAGCTCAATCTGTCGCTTGTGGATTCGAAGCTGGTCTTTGCGATCTCCACCGAAAAGGGCGGCGACGTGGCGACCCACATCCTTTCGCTGACGCCGTTCCGGCGGATCGTGAAAGACTACTTCATGATCTGCGAGAGCTATTACGAGGCGATCCGATCGGCGACGCCCAGCCAGATCGAGGCGATCGACATGGGGCGCCGCGGCATTCACAACGAGGGCTCGCAGACCCTGATGGATCGGCTGTCCGGCAAGATCAGGCTCGATTTCGATACCGCCCGCCGGCTTTTCACGCTGGTCTGCGTGCTCTACTGGCGCGGATGAGGGCGGGGACCGGCATGACGGGAGGCGAGGCGACGCAACCGAAAATGCCCCGCTCCGTCCTGTTCATGTGCGGCATGAACGCCATCCGCTCGCCGATGGCCGAGGCGTTGGCAAAGGCGGCACTGCCTCCAGGGACCTATGTTGCTTCTGCCGGTGTGCGGCATGGCGAGCGTGATCCTTTCGTCGACGTGGTGATGGCCGAGGTGGGCTTGAGCATCGGTCGGCACCAGCCGCACACGCTGGACGAGCTTGAGGACGATTACTTCGACCTGATCGTTACGCTGGCGCCGGAGGCGCACCACAAGGCACTCGAATTGACTCGCTCGATGGCCGTCGACGTGGTCTACTGGCCGACACCGGACCCGACCGTTGCGGCCGGCACGCGCGAGCAGATCGTCGATGCCTATCGCGCCGTTCGCGATCATCTGTCGGCGTTGATCAACCACCGGCTCGTGGGTCCGCATCACCACCAGAAACCCTAGGCGGCTGACCGAAATGCACCGGCTCGTGTCGGTGCCGTCACAAAAGCGCAAAAGCCGGCGTTAGACGGTTCACAAATCCTCGTCGATTGTGTAGTTTCCGGCAAATTTTTCGGGATACTTGATGGTTCCCTAATCAAAGATAGAAAGAACAGTCCTACATGGCGAAAGAAGAAGTCCTTGAATTTCCGGGCGTGGTCACTGAATTGCTTCCGAATGCGACCTTCCGCGTGAAGCTCGAAAACGAGCATGAGATCATCGCGCACACGGCTGGCCGCATGCGCAAGAACCGCATCCGCGTGCTTGCCGGCGACAAGGTTCTCGTTGAAATGACCCCGTACGACCTCACCAAGGGTCGCATCACCTACCGCTTCAAGTAAGCCGCACCTCGCACTCCGCAATTCCTGGAGCATTTCCGCGTTCCGATGACAGTGGCCAAGAAACTGATATTGGCGTCCGGTTCGCCGCGTCGCGTCGAGCTTCTCGCGCAGGCGGGCATCGAGCCCGCGCGCCTGATGCCGATGGATCTCGACGAGACACCCAAGCGCGCCGAACACCCGCGTTCGCTCGCACGGCGCCTGTCGGCCGAAAAGGCCCGGGCAGCCCTTGCGGCGATCAAGGGCGAAGCGGGCTGGGACGGAAGCTACATTCTTGCGGCAGACACGGTCGTTTGCGTCGGGCGACGCATCCTGCCGAAGCCGGAGCTGGTCAGCGAGGCATCGAGCGCGCTGCATCTTCTCTCCGGTCGCAGCCACCGCGTCTATACCGGCGTGTGCCTGATTACCCCGGACAAGACATTGCGCCAGAAGGTCGTCGACACCAAGGTCCGTTTCAAGCGGCTTTCCGGTTTTGACATCGAAAGCTACCTTGCTTCGGGCCAGTGGCGCGGCAAGGCCGGGGGCTATGGCATCCAGGGCATCGCCGGCAGCTTCGTCGTCAAGCTCGTCGGTTCCTACAGCAACGTTGTCGGCCTGCCGCTCTACGAGACCGTGGGGCTGCTTGTCGGCGAAGGCTATGACGTGCACAATCGTTGGCTGGAAGGCTGACGCCGGTGAGCGAAGAAACCAAGAAAAGCGGATCGAACGTTGCGCCCCTGCGCGCGCCGCGCCCCTGTCCGGAATGCGGACGGCCGTCGCACCGCGAACACTACCCCTTCTGCTCGGACCGCTGCCGCAACGTGGATCTCAACCGCTGGCTTTCCGGCTCCTACGCCATCCCCGTTGCCGACGACGAATCGAAGGCGGACGACGACGAACGCTGACGCCGCGTCCACCGCCTGCCGCATTTATTCTCGGCATCTTTTCCAATTCGATAGTCTGTCACGGCCAGGCGCCTCGGCGCTCAGGCTCGTTCGTGATTGTTTGGCAACCGCCAGCGCTCCGCATTGCCGAAAAGCTTGATCGCGCATCTGCGATCTCTCTGAATCCGTTTGTTTTTTCGGCTTTTTTGACTGCCCACAGGATTTCAGTCAAAAAACTTTCATTTGGTGCTGGACACCGCCGAACAAGATGTTATAACCCCGCTCGCTTCCGGGGCACAAACAAGCGCCCCGAGGGTTCCGCAAGGAACCGCTGCCCGAAACGGCAGGATGCCCGGATAGCTCAGTTGGTAGAGCAGCGGATTGAAAATCCGCGTGTCGGTGGTTCAAATCCGCCTCCGGGCACCATCACTAAAATAAACCTTTGATTTTGTTGTGGTTTCTCGCCCTAAACGTCCAGAAAACTTGCACCACCTTGATTGGACCGGCCGTCTGAAATCTGTGACATTAGCGATCTTTGGTAGGGCCGTCTGTGTCGAAGCTCGCCGCATGACTTAAGATATTCTGTTGCAACTCAACGGGGTGACATTTTCACGACCCATAACTAATTGATCGTGGCGCCATCCCGTCGGTAAGCGGTGTGTTTTACTCGCACATTGACCAAGCGCGGTAGCCCCCTCCGAAAGCTACCGCTTCGCCACTGACAGCAACTAAGCGCCAACTCCGGTCATTTGAACAGGTATCTGGCCTTGCGTCGACAAATTCACTTCGGAAACGTCTCTTTCTGACCGATTGGTTTCAGCGCGATCTACTTGACCTTGACGACCTGAGGCAGAGGCCAGGCCCCATCCAAGATTTCGGCGGATGGCTGGTAGAGGCGAAGGAACAGCGAGAATATGCCGTCGGGGGCTGGCAACCAGTTTTCGGCATTTTCCCCGGTGGGCTTGTCATGGGAAATGAGGATCGTGATCGAGCCGTCAGGCGCGGTTCTCAACCCATTGGTCGTGGGACCGATCTTGTAGCGATCAATCGGATTGTCGACCAGCAGCTTGTCTGTCGCCTTGTAGATGGTCAGTGACCAGAAGGCATTGACGGGCGGTGCCGAACCGAGCTTGACCTCGTAGACGCTACCATTGCGACCATCCAGAGCTTTTCCATTGCTGTCGTCGGATCGCGTCGGATACATCGCCTCTTTCTCGCCCTGACCTCCAAGATAAGGCCCAGCGACCATGGCACGAAGCGGATATTTGTAGCCGAAATTGTCGAGGCTCGTTGCCCAGGTCCAGCCATTGCGGATGACCGCATTGCTGGTGAGAGACGAGTACGCGACGCTCGGGCCATCCTTCAAACCATCGAGCATGCCTTTGCGTGTCGCCTCCGGCAGCTTGCTCTGATCGAAGCCGGAATCGGTCAATCCAATTCTGCCGAGCTGGCCATAGAGGGCGGCGTCCTCCGGCTTTACGGGGTTCTCCTTGAGCGCTGCGGCCAGATGCACGAAGAAGCCAAACGGATCATCGCCGATCTCAGGCAGAGGCGGCAATGCTTCCCCGGTATGGGCCTTGCCGCTCAACGGTTCCAGTGTGAACTTCTTCTGCAGGTCGGCCATTGCCGCCATGTCTTCGCCTTCGTTGACCCGCAGGCGGCCCCAGAGCCAGGCTTTGGAGGTACTGACGTCAAGGCGCTTTACATCGGCAGGCAACTCGCCTTTCCACCCTGGAGGTACCAAGGCAAACTTGCCCGGCTTGGTGCCCGTGGTTCGACGTCCGATATAGTGTTCAAGTTCCTGCCACATGTCGAAGACATCGACGACATAGTACCGGTCGTTGGTGTCAGGCACAGTGAGGACATATGGCTCTGTCAGGTTGACCACGGCGCTCATATAGAGCGTGTCGTTGTTGGACGTCGGCATGTCCTTGACATCGGGGTCCGCCAGCGCCTTGGCCCAGCCGATCTGGTTCAGTGGCGCACGATAACTCGTGTCAGGCTGCGGCTTGGAGACGTCGATGTAATCGCGGATGACGCGCTCCATCCTGACGAGCGGGTAGCCCCAGATGTAGCCGTTGACCGTCTGTGTATATCCATCGATTTCCAGGCCTTTCTGGATAACCTCAGGCGTTGGCGGCGTGGATACGAGCGGGTCTGGGAAGTTTCCGTCCGCACGGGCATTCTGAGTAAGCGCAGTTCCCATAAGCAAGGTGACAACGCAAAATGTTCTTCGAATATCCATTGTGCTCTCCTGGTTCATGCCGAAACCGATCAGTTGATGCTGCTCACTTCTCCCGTTTTGCCGGAGGCGGCACCCAGCCGCCTTCATTGATGATGGGCTTCGGCCCGTATGTCCGAAGCGTCACTTCGAACTCACTATCCGGCGCCGGCAGCCAGTTCGACTCCTTGGCCTTTCCAGGCGACGTATGCTGGATGTAGACCGTCAGCGAGCCGTCCTCGTTCAGCGACATGGCCTTCATGTTCTTCGTTCCGACGGAATACCGTTCGATGTCGTTCGGGGCGAAGAAGTGGTTGGGGTCGTACATGGTCAGCGACCAGAAACCATCAACCGGAGGGATTTTGTCTTTCGGAAAGGTGACCGTGTAGGCGTTCTTGCCGTCGAGCCGCTTGCCGTCGCTGTCGACTTCGAGGAAGAAGTAACGCGTTTCCGTGAAGCGGTTCACATACATGTTGGATTTGGCGGTGGCTGTCCGGCTGACGTAGTCGTAACCCCAGTCGGCACCCTTCGGCACGGAATTCCATCCGCCGGGATAAGCGACGCCGTTGGTGCGGAATGCGAATAGAGGAGCGATGATGTCCTTGTCTGCCGATTTTGCAGCTTCCACGATTGTCGCTTTGATATCGGGGTCACGCTTCGCCGCGTCCAGCAGTGCGGTAATCATCGCGTAGCGCGACTGCTCGCCTGGAAGCGGGGGCACATCCTTGAGAATATCAGGAAGCTCGTCAAAGAAGGTTTCGGGATTGACCCAGCTCGTTTCGGCCGCCTTGCCGCCCTGTGAGTCCGAGGATTGCTCGACCGGAAACTTCGGAGTATCCCGCCAGACCACCGTCTTCTTCTGGCCGTCATATTTGCTGAGCGGATAGATGACGACCTGGTTCAGGACGGATTGAATGGCCTCCCAGTCTTCGGCCGTATCATCCATGAAAATTCTGGGTCCCATGGCGATGAGATCGGTCGGTGCCTTCAGGACGCCCGTAATTCCCTCGGGAATCTCGCCCTTCCAGTTCGGCCCGACAATCAGGTAGTTACCGGGTTTCGTTCCGTAGAGCTTCCCGAGATTGGAAAACTCGTCACTTCGTGCGTCGTAAACCGGATAGACCCAGAAGCGGTCACCGAAGTCGGGAACTTGCATGACGACGGGGTCCTTGTCGACCGCACCATAGCCGAAGCCATAAACCACATCCTGGTTGGGATGGGCCACCCACCGCTGCTCTGGCGAGATGTAACCGCTGAGCATGGACACGTAACCAATTGGCGCAACCGGCAGAATCCCCCCGCTTAGGCCAGGTTCGGGAGCCTTGGCAAACGATGCGCGGCGATGGAATGCGTTCACGATGGCATAACCCCAGACATAGGTGTCAGCGGCCAGGACTGTCGCGAATTCCTTGGTAATCACGGTTCCTTGTGGAACTTGGTTGACCGCGTCGGCAGTCATGACAGGTGGGTTTTGAAAAGACTGCGAAAACCCTGAGACAGGTGAACTGGCGACGGTAGCGCATACCAATAAGCAAGCCGACTTCGTTGATAATGCCTTCATTTTGAACTCCCTTGACTTCTGTCCTTGCCGAAACGCTCAGCCACGCGCGGTTGTTGCGCTGCCATCGAAACAGAATGGGAAGACATTGCCTGATTTAAAGTACGTAACGGCAACTTTCGGCGTAAATGATCCCTTCATCACGCTAATTTGCACCGATGGGAGCCGCAGGCACTTCGATCTCGCATTGGAGGACCTGGCAACGGCCATTGCTGGCATCCATCCTTTGCAGTAGTGCTCCGGACCGAGCAAAGAACGCAAGCAGCATCGACGGCATCAGTCTTCGGCCTATTGGCTGGACACTGTTGCGGAAAAACATAATGAAAAGGCTGGACGGTTGAGTGTCCAGCCTTCGCGTAAGTTATTGATTTTGCCTACTTCAGGTGGCTCGCCTCCGGGCACCATTTTTCTCACGGAAAACCTGGTTCTGATAGCTCGGTGAATTGGTCGCCGATCATGTGGCGTCTGCGCCTTTCACATCCGATTCCGACCGGTGGTCATCAGCTGGTCTTGCCAACAGCATTCTTCAGCCGTTGCGTAACGGACATGCCCAAATTTCCGGCACTCTTCACAAGTGCGAAAAAGCGGCGTACTCTCAAAGGATATACTTAAGTAGATATTGTTAATTATTAATCCGGCGGGGCTTTGAAGATGACTGCGGCGGGAGCGCGCGGTGGCAGGCGGGAGCAGATCGACGGGCTTCGCGTGATCGCCATGACCGGGGTGTTGTATGTCCACTATTGGAACGAGCACCCCACACTCGAATCGGTTCGCGTTTCGCTGTTCTTCATCGTCAGCGGCTTCCTGATTGGTGTCATCCTGCTTTCGGCGAAAGACAGCGGTGCGACGGTCAAGGTTGCCAACTTCTACATTCGGCGTGCGTTACGTCTGCTCCCGGCGCTGTTTCTGATGCTGGCGGTCGCCGCGCTGTTCAACATGGACAGGATCAGGGAAAGCCTGCCATGGCACCTGTTTCAGATGTCCAGCCTCTACTTCGCGATGAATGCCAGCTGGAAGCCCTGGATCGTGGCGAACCTGTGGAGCCTCAATATCGTCGAGCAATTCTATCTCGCGGCTCCGCTGATCATCCTGCTGCTGACCCGCCGCCAGATATGTGTGGCATACTGCATCATCTTCGCAATATCCGCCATCGCCCGGACCTACCACGACCAACTCGGCCTTTCCGCCTGGTCCAGCATCGTCTTTGCCTTCGATCCGGTAGCGGCGGGCGTCATTCTCGCCATGGCGAAGGACAATATCGACGTGCGGGCGGTTCTGACCAGCAAGCTCAACAATCTGGCTTCGGTCGCAATCATCGCCTCGCCATTCCTGATCGGCTTCGAGTTCGGCCGCTCGGAAGGCTACCGCCTGCTTTGCATCTACGCGCTGTCATCGATCGTTCTCAGTTCCTACATCGGCTACAGGGGCGTGTCGGCACGCCTGCTGGCCAATCCGCTCACACGGTTCTTGAGCAGGGTCAGCTACGCGACCTATGTCTACCACCTGGTGCTCTGGTGGCTGGTCGCGGAACAATGGCCGATGTTTTACGAGAAAGGGCCGTTGACGTTTCTGGTCATGAGTGCGGTCACCGTACTTGTCGCCACCGTCTCCTGGCACGTGATGGAGCGCCACTTCGATGCGCTGAAGGCATGGTTCCCGGTCACGCCGCAGGCGCCCCGTGCCGGCGAGCCAGCGCCTGCCGTCGCCCATCTCATAAAACCTGCCGCGCCGGTCGCCGGCAATGTCGCGTCGGTGCCCGCATCTCCCACGCCTGCGACCGCGACTGCTGTTTCCCGTGTTCCGGAAAGGGAGCCGCGCGCCTATCACAGCGCGTAGCCGCTCCCGCCGCAATTTTTGTCAAGCGCAGCCTGGCCCGGCGCAATATTTGCAACGCAAGGTCGTTGGAAAGCGTTTTGTTAAGCGGGTGTTAACCATCTGTTTGGTTGTATCGCCACAATCACAGGGCCCATGATGGGCAATTTTCAATTTTAAGATGTCTCTAATATGGTCAGCATTCTTACGAACGCTGGGGCGATTTCTGCGCTCCAGACTCTGCGAACAATCAACTCCGGCATGGCCCAGGCAAGGGAGCAGGTCAGCTCCGGTCTGAGGATCCGCACGGCTGCCGATGATGCAGCATACTGGTCGATCTCGACGACGATGCGATCCGACAGCAAGGCGGTCTCGGCCGTTCAGGATGCGCTCGGGCTCGGTGCGGCGAAGGTGGAGACCGCCTACGCGGCGATGGATTCCGTCGCCGGCATTCTGAGCGAGTTCAAGAAGCGGCTGGTGGCCGCGAGCGAACCGGGCGTCGACAAGGCCAAGATGCAAAAGGAACTCGACCAGCTCAAGCAGCAGGTGCTGAGCATCGTCAACTCGTCGAGCTTCAGCGGCCAGAACTGGTTGAAGACCGAGGTTTCCGACATCTATGACAGCGACCTCAACCGGACATCGGTCGTCTCGTCGTTTTCCCGCAACGGCCGGAACGGCGTGTCGCTGAACACCGCCGACTTCTTCCTGCGAGACTCGTCGCTGTTCAACAGCACCGGCGGCGGCATCCTGCAGGCCGACACGCGCGACATGCGCACTGTCGGCGGTATCCGTTTCATCACCGCGGTCGACGTTGACGGCTACACCGTCAACAGCAACTACAACAACAGGGCCGGCGTTGCCGGCGAGTTCACCTTCAGTTTCAGCGGTCCGATCGCGTTCACCAGTCCGGGCGACGAGATCACCTTTGACGTGACGGTCGACATGGACAGCAGCGCACAAGGCCTGTCGCTGCCGCTGCATCCTGGAAAGACGACGTCGATCACGATTGATCGTACGACCGTTGATACGGTGCTGGGCGTCGCGGCGAATGGCATCATTTCGAACTACACCCAGTATGCAGCCGTTCTCAGTCATGCCGTATCGACGGCAGGAGCCGGAGCGGCCGTCTTGACCTACAATCATCCCAATCCGCCCCACCCACCCATCATCAACCAGATAGGCTTCAGGACCCAGCAAAATTCCGGGCTCAACGGTTCTTACGTCGAGGTCTCCAATCTCGTCGTCAACACGACAACCGGCGGAGCCGGAGGACTTGCGCCCAACGCCAGTTTCGGCACCCGGGGATCGGAGATCACGCTGACGTTCGAGCCCTTCGAGGTCTACAAGGACGTCGCCATTTCCTACAATTTCTCGGTCAACGGCGAAGCGCAAAGCACGCATTCGTTCGACCGCAACTACGTGAACGCGCTTCTCGGCAAGGATACCGGCAAGATCGAAACGGCCGACGAGATGGTGATGTTGCTGCAATCGCTGATCACGCGCCCCAACACCATCATCGAGAACAACGGCTCGGGCGGCGTGTTGATCAAGTCGGATCCGGCCTTCGATCGAAAGAACGGTGCCGGCACCTTTATCGGCTTCAGCAACATCGACGTGAACATCGAGCCGATTGCGCGCAGGAACTTCCTCGACATCGACATCGCCGCCAACCCGCAGTCGGTCGCTTCCTATCTGCAGTATATCGAGGTGGTTTTGCAGCGCACGATCGACGGCGCATCGGCACTGGGATCGCTGCTGTCGCGCATCGACATGCAGACGACCTTTGCCAAGTCGCTGGTGGCCACGATCGACAAGGGTGTCGGGCGCCTGGTGGATGCGGACATGAACGAGACCTCGACGCGCCTGAAGGCCCTGCAGACACAGGAACAGCTTGGCATCCAGGCCCTGCAGATCGCCAACGCCGACGCCCAGAGCATTCTGCAGCTCTTCCGCTAAAGGGCGCCTCGCGACACGCTGACGTTATTGACCGGCATACGGATTTCCGCGCCGCTCATCGCGAGCGGCCTGCCCATCCTCGTGGCTATCGCATCCGAGGTTCTGGCGCTGTCACCTGCGTTACATGTCGGTCACAAGATCTGCGTATTTTGGCGGCGGGAGGACCTGAGCTGCGCAATCAAATGCGGTGCAATCTGAAGCCACGCTACTTGGATGATGGGCCGTGGTGGTCAACTGAGGTCAAGAAAATGAGCACATTCACTAAGCTGTCTTTGGCGACTCTTTTGGTGGCGACGATCGCCGCAGGTGGGACCGCTCCGGCCTTTGCGGCTAACGGCGGCAACAAGGAGAAGGTGGCCAGCAACACGAAGCCCGGTTTCAAGGGCGCCCCGCCGCGAAACGGTGCGTACTACAACGGCATCGAGCGCAACAAGATGAACATGAAATAAGCATGCGGTGAGGCGGGGACGACGTGGCCGGGCCATGTCGGTCGGCCGCCCTTTACGATAAGGCGTTGTGAACAACGAGGGCGCATGTTGCGCCCTCTCTCTTTTCATATCAGCACGTGATTGAGAATATCGCTTTCGCTGACCACCAGGTTCGGCAGGTGCCCCTTGCGGAGGTAGTGCTTGCGGTCGCTGTCGACCGTGACGAACACGGCGGTGCGCGCGATCTCGTCCGGTGTCAGCTGCGTCGTCGCCGGCACGACGGCGATCTGCGAGCGCAGGCCCAGGTCCCGCAGCAACTCCTCGATCGCTCCGTGATCCTCGACACCGTGCAGCACAAGGCGATCGATCTCGGCGACCGCGTTGGTGTGCCACATGACGGTCTGGAGGGCCACCATCAGCGGCAGCACGCCCCTCGTGCGCTGCAGCTCGGGATGATGCTCGAACCCGCCGAGCATGAGCCGGGTATAGAGCTCATAGGCGCGAATATAGTCCTTCTTCTGTATCCACATGCGCAGCGCCACGGTCATGCGGACCAGGGTGAAGTCCTTCACCTGGGCGTCCATATAGGCGCGTCGATCCGGCGTTATCCGGACGGCTCCGCGTTTGGCGCCGGAGTAAAGGAAATACTCGAGGCCGCCGCGATAGCTGTCCCAGGCGGTCAGCACGTCCGCGTGGCCGGCCTGCGGTCGGTCACGGGCGATCTTGGAGCGCGTGACCTGGCGATAGAAGGGTTTGGACAGGAAGACGACCGCGCCCTGGTCCAGGAAGTGGGCGAGGTAGGCGAAGGCCCAGTAGGCGAAGTTGCGCGGCACCCAGGCCGAGCGCAGCGCCGAAGTGCGATAGATGCCGATCTCCGGAAAGACGTGGCCTTCAACCAGAAAGTCGAAGACCGGTTCGAAATCCCGCTTCTTGAATTTCGTGTCCTTGGCCACCGAATAGAACGGCGGGTCGTCGCGCTCCTCCACTTCGTCATGGGTATACCATGGCGCGTAGCAGGCGGTGACCTCCGGATTGAGGTCGAGATAGCGGATCGCGTCGCGCACGCCGTCGTTGATGAGGATGTCGTCGTCGGCAAGGTAGAGAACGTACTCGCCGGTGGCCCGGCTGAAGGCGGAGACGACGTTGGCGCCCGACCCATAGTTTTCCGCCTGGCGCAGATAGCGGATCGGCAGCCCCTTGGCGATGAAACGCTCGACCACGGCGCCCGTGTCGTCCGTCGACGCGTTGTCCGAGATGATGATCTCGTACTTGTAGGAGAACTGGTAAAGGTCGACGAAGTAACCGAGCGCCTTTTCAAGAAAGGCTGCGCGATTGTAGGTCGGAATGCAGATACTCAGCTTAACCTGGCTCACTCGCCTCTCCATGGTCAGTCGTCGCGGGCGGGCCCCGGCCTGCCAGTGCGCGCGTCGCCCGCGCCGTCGGGCCGCAGATGACCCAGGCACGGCGGAACCGCACGCTCAGGCCCCCTCATGCGTCCGTTATTCCGTTTCGATCTTGTGTGAGCCTTGTCTTGCATAGGCGGTCAGGGACGTCCTTTCCACGCGGATGACTGCCGCTCTGTTAAGGTCTTGTTAACCATGTTGGCGCAGGCTGAGTGCCCATGACGGCGGCGCCTTCCGTTACAACGTGCGGCTCCAGGGCCGAGACTGCAGAGGCATCATTCGTTTCAAGGAGCCGAGGCAAGGATGTACGGCATGGCAGATCACATGATGAAGCTGTTGATGAGCATCATGGCCGCGCTGTCGCTCGGCTCGTTGCTGTTTCTCGCGGCTGTTCTCTAGCGCGCCGCGCAAAGATGCGCAGCGCGCTTGCTTTCAACACACAGTAAATCCGAGCGCACGCAGCGGCCCTGAACGATCACGGTGCGCTTCTGGTCATTTCATCGTTGCTATGGATACGCTGGCGGTCCGGTGTGGCCTCAAGGGTAGAGGTAGTGCTCGTCCCAGCTTTCATGCGGCACGAGCTCGCCGATCTTGTATTCGAAGGAGAGGATATCGAGGTGTTCCGCGTCCGTGCGGCACTTGAATTTCAGCTTGTACCATTCGCCCTTGCTGCGGAACACGGCGCCCGGCGCCTTCATCTTGTCGTCCGTCACCACCGGCTCGGCGAAGGTGTAGGCGATGACCTTGTCCGGCTTGAAGCTCGACTTGTCGGTGTTGATGCGCTCCATCGCCTCGGTGTCGCACCGTTGTTCGAGCCGGGTCTGGGGGTCGAGCTTTTCGAACTGGCGCACCAGCGACTGATCCATCGCGAGCGCCGGTGAACAGGTGGCTGCGAGGATCAGGGGATATGCGACAGTCTTCATGCGTAACGAACTCCTTGCCGTGGAAGGGGCCGACCCGGCAAATCACCACCAGGACAGACGTCCGTACTCAATTAAGCTTTGTGGCCATTCGAAGGCACGGGCTTCACGTTTCCGAAACGTCGATCCACTCGGCGCCGGTCAATTCGACGATCCGGGCGGGACTGATGTGCACCGCCGCGTTGGTCGCTCCGGCAGCCGGCACGACGATGTCATAGGCTTTCAGCGACAGGTCGCAAAAGACGTTGTGCGGCTTGGCAAGGCCGAAAGGGCAGACACCGCCGACCGGATGACCGGTTTCGGCCTCCACTTCGTCGAAGCCGAGCATGCGGGCCTTGGTGCCGAAACGCGCCTTGTACTTCTTGTTGTCGAGGCGCGCGTCGCCCCGCGTGACGATCAGGATCACGTCGTCCCCGACCCGAAGCGCCAGCGTCTTGGCGATCTGGGCCGGCTCGACACCGTGACCTTCGGCGGCGAGCGCCACCGTTGCGGTGCTTTGCTTGAGCTCGATGACGTCGATGTCGGGGGCGTGCTGGGAGAAGAAGTCTTTGACGGAGGCAAGGCTCATGGCGAAGGGGTCACATTGTTGAAGCTGTGGCGATCGGTGCCGCGATGCCGAAGGACAGGTGCAGTGTCCCGGGCGTCGGGCGCGCCAATCTCTCAATCGTCGTTTGAGGCGTCAAGCTCTTCCGGACGTCGGCCTTCCTGTTGCGGCGGCAGGTAGCCGTGGCTGGTGAACCAGCTCTCCAGGATCGCGATGATCGCCTGATCGCGTGTCTGTGCGCCCGGATGATCCGCCATGAATGACTTGAGTGCGGTCTCGATCTTGTCCGTGTAAACTGCGTTCATCCTCGCCTCCGTCTGTCGATCTGCCATTGTCCGGCGCGCCCATCCATCCGACAGGTCGGCGTGCTCGGCTGTCTTGGGCGCGGCCGGATGAAGGAGCCCTCGGCTTTCGCAGGCCTGAAGGGCTCCTCGAAACTCCTCGGTCACGCCTGTTTGACGATCCGGATCAGCACCAGAAGAATGACGGCGCCGATCGTCGCGTGCAGGATCGCCGAGAGTATACCGGTGCCAAGGCTAATACCGATTGCCGGGAAGAGGAAGCCGGCGATGAAGGCGCCGATGATGCCGACCACCATGTTGCCGATCAGGCCAAAGCCAAAGCCTTTGACGATGAGGCCGGCAAGCCAGCCGGCGATCGCGCCGACAATCAGGAATACGAGAATGCTTTCGATACCCATGAACGGTTCCCTTTCCGTTGGACCTTCAAGGGAAAGATAGATCAGGAATTGAAATCAGATAGGGGGCAATTTCATCGTGCGACGATTTTTTGAACCGTCGCACGCGATGAAGCTCAGACGATGCCACCTCCGCCGCCGGCAACCGCGGGGCGTTCGGCCGCGACCCTGGCGCGATAGCCGCTCTTGCGATAGGTCGCGACCGGGCTGATGGCGCCGCCCATGTCAAGCCGCGCCATCGCAAGGATCGGCTCGACGTCGGTGCGGAAGGCAGCCTTCAGCGTCTCCGTGGCCATCAGCGCATCGTTGCCATCCTGGTAGCCTTCGAGCGCCGAACGGTCGACGATCAGCGCCTGCGCATAGGCGCGGCAGACCTCGGTGGCGCTGGTCATCAGGCTTTCGATCGGATCGGTGACGTTGTGGCTCTGGTCAAGCATATGCGCCGGCTGGAACCCCTTGGCCTTGCGTGTCTCGGCATCGACGAGCTCGTTGAAAACGAGGAACAGGCGGTAAGGATCGATCGATCCGGTATCGAGATCGTCGTCGCCGTATTTCGAATCGTTGAAGTGGAAGCCGCCGAGCTTGCCAAACTGGATGAGGCGGGCGACGATCATTTCGATGTTGACGTTCGGCGCATGGTGGCCGAGGTCGACGAGGCAGAAGGCCTTGGGTCCCAATTCCTGCGCAATCAGATAGTTCGTGCCCCAGTCCTGGACGACCGTCGAATAGAAGGCCGGCTCGAACATCTTGTGTTCGGAAAAGATGCGCCAATCCTCCGGCAATGCCGCGTAGACCGATTTCATCGCGTCGAGATAGCGCTCGAAGGCACGGGTAAAGTTGCTCTGTCCGGGGAAATTGGAGCCGTCGCCGACCCAGACCGTCAGCGCCCTGGAGCCGAGCTGCCGGCCGATCTCGATGCATTCGAGATTGTGTTCCACCGCCTGGGCGCGCGTGGCTGCGTCGACATGCGAGAGCGAGCCGAACTTGTAGGAATGTTCCTGACCGGGCGCGTCGGAAAACGTGTTCGAGTTCATCGCATCGAAACCGAGGCCGAGAGACGTGCCCTTGTCCTTCAGTTCGGAAATGTCGCCGACCTTGTCCCACGGGATGTGCAGCGAGACGGTGGGCGTTGCCCGGGTCAGCTGCTGGATGACGGCGCAATCCTCGAGCTTGTCGAAGATGTTGCGTGGTTCGCCCTTGCCGGGGAAGCGGGCAAAGCGCGTGCCGCCGGTGCCGACACCCCACGAAGGCACGGCGACGCCGTAGGCGGCGACCTTGTCCTTGATGGCGTCGATCGCGATGCCGCGGCGATCGAGCCGCTCGCCGAGGCTCTCGTAGTCGCGGCGAAGTGCGGTGATGCGGGTCTCGTTCTCGGCCTCGATCGTCGCCTGGCCGATCATCGTCGTCGTCATGAAACTCTCCCTGATCAGCGGGTGAACGACTGGGCGTTGCCCGCGTCGACATTGATGATGTTGCCGGTCGATTTCGCCGACATGTCTGACGACAGGAAATAGATCGCCTCGGCGATATCCTCCGGGAAGACGCTGAGCTTCAGCATTGACCGCTCGCGATAATGTGCCTCCAGATCGTCGACATCCATCTTGTAGGCGGCTGCGCGCTGTTCCTTCCATTCGCCGGTCCAGATCTTCGAGCCGCGCAGCACCGCATCCGGGTTGACGACATTGACGCGGATCTGGGCGGAAGCCCCTTCGAGCGCCAGGCAGCGGGCGAGGTGGATTTCGGCGGCCTTGGCCGTGCAATAGGCAGCAGCGCCGGGGGAGGCGGCAAGGCCGTTCTTGGAGGCAACGAAGACGACGTTGCCGCCGGCCTTCTGTTGCCGGAAGACGCGGAAGGCCTCGCGCGAGACGAGGAAATAGCCCGTCGTCAGGATCTCGATGTTCTTGTTCCAGAGCGCAAGCGTCGTGTCTTCGATCGTGGCGGATGACGCAAGGCCGGCGTTGGAAACCAGAATGTCGAGACCGCCGAAGGCAAGTAGCGTGTCGGCGAAACCGCCTTCGACCGCCGCCTCGCTGGTGACGTTCATGCTGACCGAGCGCACGAAGTCCTTGCCGTAGCGGGCGACAAGTTCGCCTTCGGCAGCGGCAAGCGCCGTCTCGTCGATATCGGCGAGCACCACGCACGCCCCTTCCTGCATCAGCCGGTTGGCCGTCGCCTTGCCGATGCCGCCGGCGCCGCCGGTCACAAGCGCGATCCGGCCTGCGAGGCTCTTCGCCTTCGGCATGCGCTGCAGCTTCGCCTCTTCGAGAAGCCAGTATTCGATGTCGAAGGCTTCCTGTTCCGGCAGGCCGACATAGGTCGACACACCCGAGGCACCGCGCATGACGTTGATGGCGTTGACATAGAACTCGCCGGAAATGCGGGCGGTCGCCTTGTCCTTGGCAAAGGTGATCATGCCGACGCCGGGCACGAGATAGACGACCGCGTTCGGGTCGCGCATGGCGGGGCTGTCGGGACGCTTGCAGCGCTGGTAATAGCCTGCGTAGTCGGAGCGGTAGGCGGCAATCGCGTCGGGAAGGGCTGCAAGCGTCTTGTCTACGTCCGGACTGGCCGGATCGAAATCGACGACCAGCGGCCGGATCTTGGTGCGCAGGAAATGGTCCGGGCAACTCGTGCCGAGCGCGGCGAGCGGCTTCAGGTCCTTCGAGGTGACGAAATCGAGTACCGCCTGGCTGTCGTCGAAATGGCCGACCTTCTTCTCGTCGGCGCTGATCAGGCCGCGGATGACCGGCATCAGCTTGCGCGCGACATCGGCGCGGGCAGTGGCATCAAGCACCGGCGCGACAGCGCCGCCGAAGGCCGGTTTGGTGTTTTCGGCCTCGAACCAGGCAATTGCCTTGTTGATGATCTCGACCGTCGTCTCGTAGGCCTCTTTCGCGGTATCCCCCCAGGTGAAGAGGCCATGGCTTTCGAGCACGACGCCGCGGGCACCAGGATTTTCGAGGCAGAACTTTTCAAGCCAAAGGCCGAGCTCGTAACCCGGGCGCTTCCAGGGCAGCCAGCCGATGTCGTCGCCGAAGATCTTTGCCGTCAGCTCGCGGCTGTTCCTGGCTGCGGCAATGGCGATGATTGCGTCGGGGTGCATGTGGTCGACATGCTTCTTCGTGACATAGGCATGCAGCGGCGTGTCGATCGAGGCGGCGCGCGGGTTGAGGTTGAAGGTGCAATGCGGCAGGTAGCCGACCATCTCGTCTTCGAATGCGACGCCGCGGTAGATCGTCTTCAGCGCGTTGAGCTTGTCCATGTAGAGGGTGGCGAAGCCGTCGAGCTTGATGGTGCCGACGTCACCGCCCGAGCCCTTCACCCAGAGCACTTCGACGGCACCGGCGCCAAGCGGATCCTTCTCCATCACCTTGGCCGAGGTGTTGCCGCCGCCGTAATTGGTGATGCGTTTGTCGGATCCGAGCAGGTTTGAGCGGTAAAGCAGTCGCTCGGATTCGCTCATGCCGGCAGCCTTCGCCTCGTCCCAAAGGTTTGCAAGTCGCGCGCCCTGCTGCTTGTCGAGCATCTCGAATTCCTCCCGGTCTGATGCCGCACGGCTTGGCGGCCGCACAGAGATATGGTTGGCATCAGATCACATTGCTTGAGCGTTATTGTCAATCAAAAACGATCAAGTTCGCGCATATTGCGCTGCACAATGAAAAAATATGATTGATTGTGATTGACAATGGTCGATCGTGATGGAAGCATTGATGCCATCGGAGGAACGCATGCACGAGAAAGAAAGACACCGGATCATTCAGTCGGCGGTTCAGGAAAAACCCGTCGTCACCGTCCAGGAACTGGTCGATCTGACCGACAGTTCCGAGGCGACGATCCGGCGCGATATCGCGGCGCTTCACGTGCAGAAGAAGCTTCGCCGGGTGCGCGGCGGTGCCGAGGCGATCAATCCGCCGCAGTTCGTCGGCCTTGCCGGCCGGCCGTTCAAGGTCAACGAGGGGCTGCATGCCCGCGAGAAGCAGGCGATCGCCAAGGAGGCGGTGGCGCTTTGCGAGGACGGCGAGCCGATCATCATCAACGGCGGCACGACCACCTTCCAGATGGTGCATTTCTTGAGCAACCGCCGGATGCAGGTGTTCACCAATTCCTTCCCGATCGCCGAGCACCTTTTGAAGCATTCGAAGAACACGGTGATGCTGTCGGGCGGCACGATCTACCGCGAGCAGAACATCATCCTCAGCCCCTTCGACAATGACGTGACGCGCAATTTCTATGCGCGCCGGATGTTCATGGGGGCGCAAGGCCTTGGCCCGCTCGGGCTGATGGAGGCGGATCCGCTTCTGATCCAGGCGGAGCAGAAGCTGATCGACCAGGCCGACGAACTCGTCGTGCTCATCGACTCGTCGAAATTTCACAAGCGGTCGAGCCTCATCCTGTGCGGGCTGAAGCGGATCGCCACAGTGATCACGGATTCGGGCATCGAGGACAGGCATGCCGCGATGCTCGAAAATGCCGGCGTGCGGCTGGTTGTGGCCAGCTCCAGAGCGGGCGCGGAAGCGGACAACATTTCCTCGTCCGCCTGAGGCGGACGGGGCGAGGGGAAGGCGGCGGTCACGGGCAAAGGGAGCCGGGCTGTTGCCAATGGAGGAAGCCAGCACTGGTGCGCCTTGATCGTGCACCGGTCAACGGGAGGAAATGAGCATGAAGATCCTGAAGTCACTGATGGTCACGGCCGCCGTTTCGCTGGCACTGATGGCCAATGCCGCGCATGCGGAAAACAAGAAGATCGCGCTCGTCGTCAAGGCGCTCGGCATTGGCTTCTTCGAGGCCGCCAACAAGGGCGCCCAGGAAGCCGCCAAGGAACTGGGCGATGTCGAGGTGATCTATACCGGTCCGACCTCGACGACGGCCGAAGGCCAGATCGAGGTGATCAACTCGCTGATCGCCCAGAAGGTCGATGCGATCGCGGTTTCGGCCAATGACACCGACGCCCTGGTGCCGGCGCTGAAGAAGGCGATGGACCGCGGCATCAAGGTCATCTCCTGGGACTCGGGCGTCGCCAAGGACGGCCGGCTGATGCACCTCAACCCGTCGTCGAACCCCTTGATCGGCAACATGATCATCAAGCTTGCCGCCGACAACCTGCCTGAGGGTGGCGACGTCGCCGTGCTTTCGGCGTCGGCAACAGCGACCAACCAGAACACCTGGATCGCCGAAATGAAGAAGGTTCAGGGCAACTACAAGGGCATCAATGTCGTGGCCACCGTCTATGGCGACGACCTGGCCGACAAGTCCTATCGCGAAACCCAAGGTCTCATTCAGTCCTATCCGAACCTGAAGGCGATCATCGCGCCGACCTCGGTCGGCATCGTCGCGGCCGCCCAGGCCGTCACCGACGCCGGCAAGATCGGCCAGATCAACGTCACGGGCCTCGGCCTTCCCTCGGAAATGGCCGGCCACGTCAAGTCGGGCGCCTCCAAGTCCTTCGCCATCTGGAACCCGATCGACCTTGGCTACTCCGCAACGATGATCGCCTATGACCTGATCGGCGGCGCCGAAGCCAAGCCGGGTGCTGAACTGAAGATGGGCCGCATGGGCGCCGTCAAGCTCGACGACAACAACGAAGGCGCGATGGCCGACCCGTTCGTCTACGACGCCAAGAACGTCGAGGAATTCGCCAAGATCTTCTGATCGGGCGAAATGCTTGCTTGCTCCTCATCCGCGCGGTGAGGGTAGCCCCTCATCCGCCTGCCGGCACCTTCTCCCCGCTCGCGGGGAGAAGGGACAAGCGGCAACGGTTTGTCCTTCTTCTTCCCGACGAGGCGGGAGGATGACGGTGCACTCGTTCCCTCTCCCCGTTTGCGGAGAGAGGGTTAGGGTGAGGGGCATTTGCAGACTGCCCTCAATGTCAGGCACATAGATCAGGCGGAACGGAACTTGCTGCAGGATACGCTCACATCGCGGATGAAGCCCGCCATCGCGCTCGAAGGGATCTCGAAGTCTTTTCCTGGCGTGAAGGCGCTCTCCGATGTTTCGCTGTCGCTCTATCCGGGCTCGGTGACGGCGCTGATCGGCGAAAACGGCGCGGGCAAATCGACGCTCGTCAAGATTCTGACCGGTATCTACCAGCCGGATAGCGGCACGATCCACGTGGCCGACCGGGAGGTTCATTTTCCGACCGCGCTTGCGGCGGCGCATGCCGGGGTCACTGCGATCCACCAGGAAACCGTGCTCTTCGACGAGTTGTCCGTCGCCGAGAACATCTTCCTCGGCCACGCTCCGCGCAATCGCTTCGGCCTGATCGACTGGAAGAAGCTCAACGCTGATGCCCGTGCGCTGCTTGCGCGCGCCGGTGCCGATCTCGATCCGACGATCCGGCTGCGGGATCTCGGCATTGCCAAGAAACATCTGGTCGCGATTGCCCGTGCTCTTTCCGTCGATGCCCAGGTGGTCATCATGGACGAGCCGACGGCGGCGCTGTCGCACAAGGAGATCCACGAGCTCTATGCGCTGGTCGAGCGGTTGAAGGCCGAGGGCAAGGCGATCCTCTTCATCAGCCACAAGTTCGACGAGATCTTCCGCATCGCCGACCGCTACACGGTCTTTCGCGACGGAACCATGGTCGACGAGGGGTTGATCGCCGATGTCAGCCAGGACGAGCTGGTGCGCCTCATGGTCGGCCGCGCCGTCGGTTCCGTCTATCCGAAGAAGCACGTTTCAATCGGCGAGCCGGTCTTGACTGTCTCGGGCTACCGTCACCCGACGGAGTTCGAGGACATCAATTTCGAGCTTCGCCGCGGCGAAATCCTCGGCTTTTACGGCCTCGTCGGCGCCGGGCGCTCCGAATTCATGCAGTCCCTGATCGGCGTCACCCGCCCGTCCGCCGGCGCCGTCCGCCTCGATGGCCAGGTACTGGTGATCCGCAGCCCGTCCGAAGCGATCCGGGCCGGCATCGTCTATGTACCGGAGGAACGTGGCCGCCAGGGCGCGATCATCGGGCTGCCGATCTTCCAGAACGTCACGCTGCCATCGCTGTCGCGCACCTCGCGCTCGGGCTTTCTGAAACTCGCCAACGAGTTCGCGCTGGCGCGAGAGTATACGTCACGCCTCGACCTGCGCGCCGCCTCGCTCGACCAGGATGTCGGCACGCTGTCGGGCGGCAACCAGCAGAAGGTGGTGATCGCCAAGTGGCTGGCGACGAGACCCAAGGTGATCATTCTCGACGAGCCGACCAAGGGCATCGACATCGGTTCCAAGGCGGCCGTGCACGCCTTCATGAGCGAGCTTGCGGCTGAGGGCTTGAGTGTCATCATGGTGTCCTCGGAAATCCCCGAGATCATGGGCATGTCCGACCGCGTCATCGTCATGCGCGAGGGACGGATCGCCGCGCAGTTCGATCGCGCGGACCTGACGGCAGAAAAGCTGGTGCGCGCTGCCGCCGGCATTCAGGGGGCCGCGTGATGGTGAAGTTCCTCAAAAACCGTGAGCTTTTGCTTGTTGGCGCGATCGCCGTGCTGCTTTTCCTCATCACCTGGCGGTTCCCGCCCTTCGTCGCTCCGGCAAATCTCGCGCGTGTCTATAACGACACGTCGATCCTGATCATCCTGGCGCTTGGCCAGATGGCGGTGATCCTGACGCGCTGCATCGATCTCTCCATGGCCGCGAACCTGGCGCTTTCGGGCATGGTGGCGGCGATGCTGAATGCAGCCTTTCCAGGCCTGCCGATCCCGCTGGTCATCCTTGCGGCGGTCGCGCTTGGCACCTTGCTCGGCATGATCAACGGCGCCCTCGTCTGGAAGCTCGATATCCCGCCGATCGTCGTCACGCTCGGCACGCTCACCATCTATCGCGGCCTGATCTTCCTCTTGAGTGACGGCAAATGGATCAATGCCCACCAGATGAGCGACGCTTTCAAGGCGCTACCGCGCGACGCGCTCCTCGGCTTCCCGGTTCTCTCCTGGCTGTCACTGGTGATGATCGGGCTCGTGTTTCTGCTGATGAACCGCACGGCGCTCGGGCGGGCCTTCTATGCGGTCGGCGGCAATCCGCATGCGGCGATCTATACCGGCATCAATGTCGGCCGCACGCGCTTTTCTGCCTATTGTCTTTCGGGCGCGCTTGCCGGGCTCTCCGGCTATCTCTGGGTCTCGCGTTACGCGGTCGCCTATGTCGATATCGCCGCCGGCTTCGAGCTCGACATCATCGCGGCCTGCGTCATCGGCGGCATCTCGATCGCCGGCGGTATCGGCACGGTGGCGGGAGCCGTGCTCGGCGCGCTGTTCCTCGGCGTCATCAAGAACGCGCTGCCGGTGATCAACATCTCACCGTTCGCCCAGATGGCGATTTCGGGCATGGTGATCATCATCGCCGTTGCCGTCAACGCCCGCGCCGAGCGGCGCAAGGGTCGCGTCATCCTGAGAAAAGCGGAGGCCGTCTGATGGCCGAGATCCAACCTGCGCCCCGTCACATTCCAGATCGCCTCGAAGGCCGGGGTACACGGTTGCTGAAGAGCTGGGAGAGCCTGCTTCTTGTCGTCGCCTGCCTCATCTTCCTCGGCAACTCGCTGGCGTCACCCTATTTCCTCGACCCCTGGAACCTGTCGGACGCGACGTTCAACTTCACGGAAAAAGCGATCATCGCCTTTGCCATGGCGCTGGTGATCATTTCGGGCGAGATCGATCTGTCGGTCGCTGCGATCATCGCGCTGGCTTCGACCGCCATGGGCTATGCCGTCCAGCTTGGCTTCGACACGCCGTCGCTCGTTGCGATCGGTCTCTCGGTCGGACTCGTTTGCGGCGCCATCAACGGTCTGCTCATCACCGGCCTCGGGCTACCGTCGATCGTCGTGACCATCGGCACCATGAGCCTGTTTCGCGGGCTCTCCTTCCTCATCCTCGGCGACCAGGCCTTCACCGGCTATCCGGACAGCTTCGCCTGGTTCGGCCAGGGATATGTCTGGTGGGTGTTCTCCTTCGAGTTCACGTTGTTCCTCGCGCTGGCGGTCGTCTACGGCGTGGTGCTGCACCGGACCAATTTCGGCCGCGCGGTCTATGCGATCGGCAACAACCAGACGGCAGCGCTTTTCTCCGGCATCCGCGTGCCGCGCATCAAGTTCATCCTGTTCCTGTCAACCGGGCTGATGGCGGGCCTTGCCTCGATCTGCCTGACCTCGCGCCTTGGCTCCACCCGGCCATCGATCGCGCTCGGCTGGGAGCTGGAGGTGGTGACGATGGTGGTTCTCGGCGGCGTCAACATTCTCGGCGGATCCGGAACCATTCCCGGCGTCGTGCTCGCGGCGCTGATCATGGGCATGGTGACTTTCGGTTTCGGCCTGCTCAACGTGCCCGGCATCGTCATGTCGATCTTCATCGGCCTGCTGCTGATCTCGGTGATCGCGCTTCCCATCCTGTGGCGCCGGGCCCGTCGCCGTCTCGCCCATTGAGGATCCAATGGAAAAATACGCCTTCCGCATGCGGCTGAACCCGGGCATGGCTGCCGAGTATCAGGCAAGGCACGATGCCATCTGGCCGGAACTGGAAAGGCTATTGAAGGAGGCCGGCGTTTCCGACTACTCCATCCACCTGGACGAAGAGACCGGCATGCTCTTTGGCGTGCTGTGGCGAACCGACGATCATCGCATGGCGGATCTGCCGTCCCATCCGGTGATGCGGAAATGGTGGGCGCACATGGCCGACATCATGGAGACACGGCCCGACAACGAGCCGGTCGCCGTGCCGCTCAAGACCGTTTTCCATATGGAATGAGCGGATGCGGATCGTCGCCGTCATCGATATCGGCAAGACCAATGCCAAGGTTGCGGCCGTTGACCTTGACCTGTTTGCGGAGATTGCCGTGCGCAAGACCGCCAACACGGTCCTTGCCGGCGGACCCTATCCGCATTTCGATACCGAACATCTCTGGCGCTTCGTGCTCGACAGCCTCGCGGCGCTCAACGCCGAACACGCCTTCGAGGCGATTTCGATCACCACCCATGGTGCAACGGCGGCGCTGCTCGACGCGGATGGAAACCTCGCGCTGCCGGTGCTCGATTACGAGTTCGCCGGCCCCGACAGCCTGGCTGCGGACTATGACGCCGCAAGGCCATCCTTTTCGGAAACTGGCTCGGCGCGGCTGCCGATGGGGCTCAACGTCGGTGCGCAGCTCTATTGGCAGCAGAAGGCGTTTCCGGACCGGTTTGCCAAGGTCACGTCGATCCTGACCTACGCGCAATACTGGACCTTCCGCCTGACGGGTGTGCGCTGCAATGAACTGACATCGCTCGGCTGCCACACGGACCTCTGGAACCCGAAGGCCGGGAGCTACTCGTCACTGGTCGAGCGCCAGGGCTGGCGACCGCTCTTCGCGCCGGTGCTGAAGGCAGGCGACATCGCCGGCGCTCTGCTGCCGGAGCTGTGCGCGGAAACCGGGATTGCGCCGGGCACGCCCGTCTCCTGCGGCATTCACGATTCCAACGCCTCGCTGCTGCCGCACCTGTTGACGCGCGCTTCGCCCTTTTCTGTCGTATCGACCGGAACCTGGGTCGTGATGCTTGCGGTCGGCGCAGAGCCGACGGCGCTTGACGAGCGCCGCGACACGCTCATCAACGTCAACGCGCTGGGAGACCCTGTGCCGTCTGCCCGCTTCATGGGCGGACGGGCATTCCAACTCCTGCTCGGGGACAACGTCGTCGCCGCATCGCCCGAAACGGAGGCAGGCGTTGCGGTGGCCCGGCACATGCTGTTGCCGTCCGTTCCCGAGGGGTCCGGCCCGTTTCCGGGCTTGAAGGCGACCTGGACCTGCGACGAGCAGGCGCTTGGACCCGCAGAACGTTTCACGATCGTGTCGTTCTATCTGGCATTGATGACGGCCACCTGCCTCGACCTGATCGGCGCGCGCGGGGATGTGGTTGTCGAGGGGCCCTTTGCCGGCAACGCGACCTATCTGCGCATGCTGGCTGCGGCGACGGGGCGACCGGTTCTTGCCGATCCCCACAATGTGACGGGTACGAGCCTCGGCGCGGCGTGCCTCGTCAAGGAAACCAACGTCAGGACCGGGGCCGAACCGCTGACGGGCGCTGTTCCCGCGGGCCTCGTCGACTACGCTCAGGCGTGGCGCATCATGGCGAAGAGGCATGCCGACAAAGAAAATCGGTCGTAGAACGCTCGCTCCCGACCGATAATTCGCGCTGTTTCAGTATAAGTCAGGTCCAGGCTTTGCTCAGAACACAGAGCTGCGCTTGATCGACCGGTTGTGTTCGATATTGAGCACGATCGATACTGCCGTCATTGTCAGGATTGCTGTGAGTGCGGCGCCGATGCCAAGAACAATCATTGTTCGTTTCCTGTAAGCGCACCTTCATGATGTCGCTTTTTGTGATGCGAAGGTTTCTTCGCGCATGCAGCGCCCACTTCACTTTTGCTTCGATACGCGAGCCAAAGTCAAAGTACAATTCTAAACTCTTGTGAGTGAGAACCTGTTGGTTTTTCGCGCTTTTATTACAGTTTTGTTGCGACGCAAAAATGTGCGCGAAAACACCCCGCGAATTTTAGTGAATCCGATTAGAGGCGAGGGACCGTTAACCTTCAAGCAAGGAATTAACCATAAACATGGTCGCACACGTCGGATTGGGAAAAATCTAAAAGTCTCCTCAAGGCATGATGCCGCCCCGCCGTACCGGTCAGGTCCGGTATCCGTTTTTCACCGAATTTACTTGCGGGATGATCGATGGCAGACGCCGCTGGCGGGGGCTGATCTCATCAATGTGGCGTGCACGTCCGGTGGACTGTGGCTCCCTGTGACCTCCCCAGGCAAATTCGAAAACGCGCAGTACCCGGGGATCAGCGTTGAGGCAGGAAACATCGTCAGAACAGGCAAAGAAGGGCCAGGCAGGCAGCCTGCTGGAACGTTTGCGCTTTGCCGGGCTCGACGATGACAGCTGCAACCGCGTCCGCGACAACAGGCAGAAGCTCTCTCCGCGCATCGACCTTGCGCTGCGCGATCTCTTTCAGCGCCTGCAGACCTATCCCGATGCATCCCGCCATTTCGACAGCGACCGCCAGATCGACCGCTTGCAGGACCTGCAGACGTCCCACTGGAACGTCCTGACCGACGCCCGTTTCGACGGCCTTTATGCCGAGCGGGTCAAGGTGCTCGCCGACACCGCCAATCGCATGGGCCTCGACCCGCGCTGGCAGATGGCAAGCCATGCGGTCGTGCTCGAACATCTGCTGGTCGGGCTCATTGAAGACGCCTGGCCGAAGTCCTTCCTGCCGATGGGCAAGACCCGTCGTCGCGAACTCTGCGAACTTGTCGCGGCCCTCGTTCGAACCACCTTTGTCGATACCGAGATCGGCGTTTCGCTGCGCTTCAATGCGCTTCGCCAGCAGCATCAGCGGCAATTGGCCGAGCAGCGCAGCGCCGACGAACAGGAAGTCCAGGCGCTCTTCGGCGAATTCGCGGACGGCCTCAGCCGCGGCGACCTCGGCGTGCGCTTGCCGGAGACTGGAGCCGAAGCCTATCAGCCGATCGTCGCCAGCCTGAACGCGGCGCTCGAGCAGATCCAGGCGAGCCTGCAGACATCGGCTCAGCGAAGCCATGCTGCCGAAACGCTCGTCGATCGCATGCGCGGCGGCGCGGTCGCCTTCTCCGACAAGGCAAGCGCCGAAGCCGATGCGCTTTCAAGCCAGCTTGCAGCACTCTCGGACATGGCAGGGCGCATGGCGACCGGATCCGGGCGGATCAGCTCTACCGAGGAAAAGACCAACGAGACACGCGTCGCCGTCGAGCGTAGCGGCCAGATCGCCGGCCAGGCGATCACCGCCATGGCCGACATCGAGGCATCCGCGGAAAAGATCGGGCAGATCATCGGCGTCATCGACGAGATCGCCTTTCAGACCAATTTGCTGGCGCTCAACGCCGGCATCGAGGCCGCGCGCGCCGGCGACAGCGGCCGTGGCTTTGCCGTCGTTGCCCAGGAAGTGCGCGCTCTGGCGCAGCGTTCCGGCGAGGCGGCGCGCGAGATCAAGCAGCTCGTCACCGGTACCAAGGCGCAGGTCGAGACCGGCGTCGAGATCGTCGGTCGCACCCAGGACGCGATCAGCAGCATCGTCGAGCAGGTGACTGCGATCAACACGGCCGTATCCGGCATCGCCCGCGAGGCGGAAGCGCAGGTCGGCGATCTGCGCGGGGTCACGGCCGAGATCGGAACAATCTCCCAAGGCGTCCATTCGAGCGCCGTTTTGGCCGGCGAGACGGCCCGTTCGTCCGACGACCTCCATACGGTCATCGTCGAGCTCGGAGAAACCATCCGCCAGTTCCGTCTGGAGCGCCGCGAGCCGGTCGCATCGACGCCGGCCGTCGGCCGTCAGTTGACCCGCCAGGTGCCGGAGGCCGCTGCCGGGGAAACGGCGCTGGCGCTCTTCGATGACGGCGAGCAGCGGCGGTTCGCCGGATGGCAGCGCTGATCCCAGGGGCAGTTCAAAGTTAGCAGTCGAGGAAGACAGGAATGGCCAGCAAGAAGACCGCACAAAAGACGCTCAGCCTCGCGCCGGTGTTGGACCTGAATGAGGCGACGGCGCTGCACGAGAAACTGCTCGCGCTCAAGGGCAGTGACATCGTGATCGACGCGTCGGCGGTCGAGCGGGTTGGGACCCTTTGCGTGCAGGTGCTGATGGCCGGCGCCAAGACCTGGCAAGAGGAACATTTGTCTTTCACCTTCAGCAAGGTGTCGGACGCTTTCGAGAAAACGACACAGCTCATCGGGGTCGAGATCGATCATCTGATGGCAAAGGAGATTTGAGAAATGAAGAAGCGAGTTCTGACGGTCGACGACTCCCGGACGATCCGAAACATGCTGCTGGTGACCCTGAACAATGCCGGTTTCGAAACGATCCAGGCGGAAGACGGCGTCGAGGGTCTTGAAGTTCTCGAGGAAGCCAATCCCGACGTGATCGTCACCGACATCAACATGCCGCGTCTCGACGGCTTCGGCTTCATCGAAGGCGTGCGCAAGAACGACCGCTACCGTGCCATTCCGATCCTGGTTCTGACCACGGAAAGCGATGCGGAAAAGAAGAACCGCGCGCGCCAGGCGGGAGCAACCGGCTGGATCGTCAAGCCGTTCGACCCGACCAAACTCATCGATGCAATCGAGCGCGTAACGGCCTGAAGTCCGGGGATAGCCTCCAATGGATATGAACGAAATCAAAGAGATCTTCTTCCAGGAATGCGAGGAGCAACTCGCCGAGCTGGAATCAGGTCTGCTGAAGCTCAATGACGGCGACCGCGACCCGGAAACGGTCAATGCGGTGTTCCGCGCGGTGCACTCGATCAAGGGTGGTGCGGGCGCCTTCGGGCTCGACGACCTCGTCTCCTTCGCACATGTGTTCGAGACGACCCTTGATTGCGTTCGTTCCAACCGGCTCGATCCCGGTCCGGAGGTCCTGAAAGTCATGCTGAAGTCGGCCGACGTGCTGGCCGACCTGACCAATGCGGCCCGCGATGGCGGCAGCGTCGACGAGGCGCGCAGCCGTCAGCTGATCAAGGAGCTGGAGGCTCTGGCCAACGGCGAGGTGCCCCAGGCTTCCGCTGCCGCGGTTGAGCCGGTCGCCAAGCCCGTTGCCGCAGCAGTTCCGCCGCCGGTCAACGACGAGGGCTTCCAGCCGGTCGCCTTCTCCTTCGACGACTTCGATCAGCCCGAAGAACCGCCGCTGATGGACATGCCCATCTACGAGATCGTCTTCAAGCCGAAGTCGGATCTCTACGCCAAGGGCAACGAGGCAACGCTGCTTCTGCGCGACCTCTCGCGTCTCGGCGAAATGAGCATCCATTGCGACATGGAAGCGCTGCCGACGCTCGATCGGCTGAGCCCGGAGAGTGCTTACTTCTTCTGGAAGATCCAGCTGAAGTCCGACAAGGGCGAAGACGCGATCCGCACCGTCTTCGAATTTGCCGAGTGGGACTGCGATCTCGAAATAACCCTGCTCGCCGACGATGCCGCTCCGGCCGGCGAAGAGCTGCCGATGCAGCCGGTGCCGTTCGACCTTTCGATCCTGGACGACGAGCCGGCGGTTTCCGTCGGCGTCATCGAGGAGGAGGAACTCGCAGCACAGCAGCAGGACATCCGCAACGCTGCCGTTTCCGCCGCAGGGACCGCCAGCAACGTACTCCAGATGGCGCAGTCCGCAGCCTCGCGGGCGCCAGCCGAAAAGCCGGCAGCCGCCGCCGCGAGTGCCGCAGCACAGAGCGCCGCCGCCCAGCAGGCTGCCGCTTCCGCCGGCACGCCGACGATCCGCGTCGATCTCGACCGCGTCGACCGCCTGATCAACCTTGTCGGCGAACTCGTGATCAACCAGGCGATGCTCTCGCAGAGCGTCGTTGAAAATGACGCCAACGGCACGTCCTCGATCAACATGGGCCTCGAAGAGCTGCAGCAGCTCACCCGCGAGATCCAGGATTCGGTGATGGCGATCCGCGCCCAGCCGGTGAAGCCCGTCTTCCAGCGCATGTCGCGTATCGTTCGCGAAATTGCCGACATGACCGGCAAGTCGGTTCGCCTGATCACCGAAGGCGAGAACACCGAGGTCGACAAGACGGTCATCGACAAGCTCGCCGAACCGCTGACCCACATGATCCGCAACGCGGTCGACCACGGTCTCGAAACGCCCGAGAAGCGCCTTGCCGCCGGCAAGAGCGCCGAAGGCACCGTCCGTTTGACCGCCAAGCACCGTTCGGGCCGCATCGTCATCGAGCTTGCCGACGACGGTGCCGGCATCAATCGCGAGAAGGTGCGCCAGAAGGCGATCGACAACGACCTGATCGCGGCCGACGCCAACCTTTCGGACGAGGAGATCGACAACCTGATCTTCCACGCCGGCTTCTCGACGGCCGACAAGATCTCCGACATTTCCGGCCGCGGCGTCGGCATGGACGTGGTCAAGCGCTCGATCCAGGCGCTCGGTGGTCGCATCAACATTTCCTCGAAGCCGGGCCACGGTTCGGTCTTCACCATGAGCCTGCCGCTGACGCTCGCCGTTCTTGACGGCATGGTGGTCACGGTTGCCAACCAGACCCTCGTCGTGCCGCTGACCGCGATCGTCGAAACCCTGCAGCCCGAGGCGTCTGCGATCCACTCCTTCGGCTCCAACCAGCGGCTGATCTCGATCCGCAACTCCTTCTGCCCGCTTGTCGACGTCGGCCGGATCCTGAATTTCCGCGCCATCCAGGCAAACCCGGTCGAAGGCGTCGCCTTGCTGGTCGAATCCGAAGGTGGTGGCCAGCGTGCCCTGATGGTCGATGCGATCCAGGGGCAGCGCCAGGTGGTGATCAAGAGCCTCGAGGCCAACTACACCCACGTGCCTGGCATCGCCGCCGCAACCATTCTCGGCGACGGCCGCGTGGCGCTCATCCTTGATGTCGATGCGATCGTCGCGGCCTCGCGCGGCCACTCGCTGAAGCCTGAAATGTCACTTGCTGCAGCCGGATAACGACAATGACCTATGCCGCAAAAAATCTGACCACGGACGGACGGGAGCTGATCGCTTTCCGCGTCGGGGATCAGGAATTCTGCGTAAACATCATGCAGGTGCGCGAGATCCGCGGCTGGACACCCGCGACATCGATGCCGCATGCGCCACCTTATGTGCTCGGCGTCATCAATCTGCGCGGCGCCGTTCTGCCGATCGTTGATCTTTCGGCCCGGCTCGGCATGAAGCCGGCCGAGCCGACCGTGCGCCACGTCATCATCGTCGCCCAGGTGAAAAGCCAGGTTGTCGGCCTTCTGGTGGATGCCGTCTCCGACATCCTGACGATCACCGACGACAAGATCCAGCCGACGCCCGACGTCATCTCGTCGGAGTTCGAAAAGAGCTTCGCCCGCGGCGTGCTCGCGATCGAAGGCCGGATGATCTGCCTCATAGAGCTGGAAGCCATCTTCCCGCAGGAAGAAAGGGAAGCCGCATGAGGAACCAGGTCGCCTTCGAACAGAAGCTCTCGCCGGATGAATGCCTGGCAAGCGGCGAATATCCGCTGACCCGTCGCGATCTCAGCGAGATCGCCGCGATGATCTATGCGGATGCCGGCATCTACTTGAACGAGAGCAAGGCATCGCTCGTCTATTCGCGGCTGTCCAAGCACATCCGCAACCTCGGGCTCAAGGGGTTCCGCGAGTATTGCCAGCTGGTCTCATCGCCCGCCGGTGCCGCTGCCCGCCGCGACATGCTCTCGCATCTGACCACCAACTTCACGCGGTTCTTCCGCGAGAACCATCACTTCGAGCATCTCAAGACCGACGTGCTGCCGGACCTGATCGCGCGCGCCAAGGCCGGCGGCCGGGTTCGCATCTGGTCGGCAGCCTGCTCGGACGGTCAGGAACCCTACTCGATCGCGCTGACGGTGCTGTCGTTGCTGCCGAATGCGGCCGACTATGACTTCCGCATCCTTGCGACCGACATCGACCCGAAGATCCTGGCGCTCGCCCGTGCCGGCGCCTATGACGCAACGGCGCTCGAAACCGTCAACCCGGCGATGCGCAAGCAGTGGTTCTCCGAAGTCAACGTCGCCGGCCGTTTCAAGTGGCAGGTCGATGAGCGGGTCAAGCGGCTGATCACCTTCAACGAACTGAACCTGATGGCGCAGTGGCCGTTCAAGGGGCCGTTCGACGTGATCTTCTGCCGAAACGTCGTGATCTATTTCGACGAACCGACCCAGATGAAGATCTGGTCGCGCTTCGCCGGAATGCTCAACACCGACGGGCATCTTTACATCGGCCATTCCGAACGCGTGTCGGGCGACGCCAAGGCGCACTTCGACAACATCGGCATCACCACCTACCGCCATACCGGCAAGTTTCATGGAGGACGGGCATGACCGCTCCCGCACGTGTTCTCGTCGTCGACGACTCCGCCACCATGCGTGGCCTGATCACCGCTGTCTTGAATGCCGACCCGGACGTGACCGTCGTCGGCCAGGCGGCCGACGCCATGGAGGCGCGCCAGGCGATCAAGCAGCTCGACCCTGACGTCGTCACCCTCGACATCGAGATGCCGAACATGAACGGCCTCGAATTCCTCGACAAGATCATGCGGCTGCGGCCGATGCCGGTCATCATGGTCTCGACGCTGACGCACAAGGGTGCGGAGGCGACGATCGCCGCGCTTGAAATCGGCGCGTTCGATTGCGTCGGCAAGCCGCATCCCGGCGACCCGCAACCCTTCGCCGGCCTCGTCGACAAGGTAAAGGCGGCCGCCCGTTCGCAGCGCAAGTTCATCATCACCGGCAACAAGGCGGCCGCTCCGGCGCCCGCCAATGCGAACGCCGCCTCGGAATATCGGGCCGGCCGCAAGATCGTCGCGATCGGCGCCTCCACCGGCGGCGTGGAAGCGTTGATCACTGTGCTGCAGAAATTCCCGGCCAACTGCCCGCCGACCGTGATCACCCAGCACATGCCGCATACCTTCACCAAGAGCTTCGCCGAGCGGCTGAACCGCCTCTGCGCGCCGACGGTTCAGGAGGCGACGGACGGTGCGCGGCTCGAGATCGGCAAGGTCTACCTGGCGCCCGGCGGCGAGCGCCATCTGCAGGTCGCAAACGCCACGGCACCCTGCTGCCGCCTGGTCGACCGCGATCCGGTCAACGGCCATCGCCCTTCGGTCGACGTGCTGTTCGATTCGGTCGCCGAACTTGCCGGCCGCAACGCGATCGGCGTGATCCTGACCGGCATGGGGCGCGACGGCGCCTCCGGTCTCCTGAAAATGCGGCATGCCGGAGCAAAGACCTTCGGCCAGAACGAAAAGACATGTGTCGTCTACGGCATGCCGAGAGTCGCCTATGAATTGGGCGCCGTTGAAACCCAGCTCCCCCTCGGTTCGATCGGGGAGGAGGTCCTGAAAGCAGCGGCGCTCCGCAAGGAAGGAAGCGAATAATGTCCATCGCCGAAAAAATCAAAGTTCTGATCGTCGACGATCAGGTGACGAGCCGCCTGCTTCTGGGTGACGCCCTGCAGCAGCTGGGTTTCAAGCAGATCACCGCCGCGGGCGACGGGGAGCAGGGCATGAAGATCATGGCCCAGAACCCCCACCACCTGGTGATCTCCGACTTCAACATGCCGAAAATGGACGGGCTCGGCCTGCTGCAGGCCGTGCGCGCCAATCCGGCGACCAAGAAGGCGGCCTTCATCATCCTGACGGCCCAGGGCGACCGCGCATTGGTCCAGAAGGCCGCGGCCCTCGGCGCCAACAATGTGCTGGCCAAACCTTTCACCATCGAAAAGATGAAGGCCGCGATCGAAGCCGTATTCGGGGCGCTCAAATGAACAATGAAGCCGCCGGCAAGCGCGTGCATGTCATCCAGGGCGAGTACAAGGTCTTCAACGATCCCAATGTCGTGTTGTCGACCATCCTCGGTTCCTGCGTGGCAGCCTGCATGCGCGATCCCGTGGTCGGTGTCGGCGGCATGAATCACTTTCTGCTGCCCGGTTCCGCGACGTCACCCGCTACCGGCGGTGACGCGACCCGCTACGGGGTCCATCTGATGGAACTCCTCATCAACGGTCTGCTGAAGCAGGGCGCCCGGCGAGATCGTCTCGAAGCCAAGATCTTTGGCGGCGCCAAGACGATCGCCCGCTTCTCCAATGTCGGCGAGCAGAACGCCGCCTTCGCCCGGCAGTTCCTGCTTGACGAAGGCATCCGCATCGTCGGCGAAAGCACCGGCGGTGAGCATGGTCGCAAGCTCGAATACTGGCCGTCTTCCGGGCGCGCCCGGCAGTACGCACTGACCGGGGTCGAGACCCAGCGCACCGTGCAGCTGGAGGAACGCCCGATCGTCGCGCCGAAGCCTGTGGAAAGCTCGATCGAATTCTTCTGACCCTGCGAGGCAGGCGCCTCGCAGGCCGCACTACGACCTTCTACCGAAGCCCCGAGCCACGTGAGACTTACCGATGCAGACTGAATACCAGGGCCACATGCCGCACGTGGAAGAAGCGCTCCCCGAAGTGCTGATGCGCATCGTCACCGAATTGCACGACGTCGCCTACCTGATCGAGCGGATAGAACCCCAGCTCCTGGGCGACGAGAGCCTCGACGCGCTCGACAATCCCGACAAGATGATGGTGCTGCAGGGGATCGACCTGGCGGTGCAGAAAACCCGTGGGCTTGCCGAATTCATCGACACGATCACCGCCTCCATCCCCGATAGCTGGCTGGTCGACGTCACAACGGCCATAAGCCTGGTCAAGCTTGCGGACATGAAGAAGACGCTTGGCAACGGCATGTTGCGCCACGGCCACTCCCAACCGCTGACCAAAGCGGCCGGCGATTTCGAGGCTTTCTGACCCGCCATTCGCCAGAGCGCGAACCGTCTGCACCCATAATAGTTTTTGATTCAATGCCTTACGGCGTGCTTCTCGGCGCGCCGGCGCTGCCGCGCCGGCCGATGAGCCGGTTTTTGCCGTCGATTTCGCGCCGTGGATAATTCGTCCATCGCGCCTTTTGAGGGGCCAGCAAGGCCCATCAAGCCAAGTTCGCGCAAGTTTCGTTTCCTACGGTCCCGATCGGGGCTGGTAGATTCGTGGGCATTGGAACCGATACGAGGCATGTCGAAAGCCAGCAAACCCGAATGTTGGAACTGCGCAGGGCATACATCCGATGACCGGATCGAAGGCCTTGCGATACTGGGTGCGGAAACAGAATGAGTCTGTTGGATCAACTCTCGACGTTCACAAAGAACCTGAGCAGTCTTGGGCAAGGAAAGCTGATTGCGCTGGCTGCGGCCGGCATCGTTGCGGTCGGCATGGTGCTCGGGGCCGGCATTTACGTCAACAGACCCTCGTTCGAGACGCTTTATGTCGGGCTCGAACGCAGCGATGTCACCCAGATCAGCATCGCGCTGGCTGAAAGCAATATCGATTTCAACGTCGGCTCCGATGGCGCAAGCATCCAGGTTCCGGTCGGCATGAACAGCAAGGCCCGGCTGATGCTCGCCGAGCGCGGCCTGCCGAGCAGCGCCAATGCCGGCTACGAGCTTTTCGACAACGTCGGTTCGCTTGGCCTCACGTCCTTCATGCAGGAGGTGACCCGCGTTCGTGCGCTCGAGGGCGAAATCGGCCGCACCATCCAGCAGATTTCCGGCATTGCCGCCGCCCGCGTCCACATCGTCATGCCAGAGCGCGGCAGCTTCCGCAAAGCCGACCAGAACCCGACCGCTTCCGTCATGATCCGCGCCAGCGCCACGGTCGGCCGCAGCGCCGCAGCCTCGATCCGCCATCTCGTCGCCTCTTCCGTGCCGGGGCTCGACGTCGATGACGTGACCGTGCTCGATTCGACCGGGCAGCTGCTCGCCTCCGGCGACGATCCGACCAACAGCGCCCTCAACCAGTCGCTCGGCGTCGTCCAGAACGTCCAGGCCGAGCTTGAAAAGAAGATCGACAATGCGCTCGCTCCGTTCCTCGGAATGGACAACTTCCGCTCCAGCGTCACCGCCCGCCTGAACACCGATACGCAGCAGATCCAGGAAACGGTGTTCGACCCGGAATCGCGCGTCGAGCGTTCGACCCGCGTGACCAAGGAAGAACAGAAGTCCAGCCAGCAGCAGCCGGACAATGCCGCAACCGTGCAGCAGAACATTCCGCAGGCCGCCCCGACCGGCGGCGCCGGCCCGAAGTCGAGCGACGAGGCCGAGAAGAAGGAAGAGCAGACCAACTACGAGATCAACAGCAAGACGATCGCCACCGTCAAGAACAGCTACACGGTCGAGCGGCTCTCGGTCGCCGTCGTCGTCAACCGCGGCCGTCTTGCCGCGATGGTGGGCGAGCCGGCTGACCAGGCCAAGATCGACGCCTATCTCGCCGACATGCAGAAGATCGTCGCCTCGGCCGCCGGCCTTGATACGAGCCGCGGCGATGTCGTGACCCTGACGGCCATGGACTTCGTCGAGACCCAACTGCTCGATCAGGCGGTCGCTGGTCCGGGTGTCATGGAGACGCTGACGCGCAATCTCGGCGGCATCATCAACGCACTCGCCTTCGTCGTCGTCGCCTTCCTGGTGGTCTGGATGGGCATGCGGCCGCTGGCGCGCCAGCTGGGTCTTGGCGGCGGCGCCGGTCAGGTCCAGGGCGAAGCTGCCGGCCTCGAACTGCCCGACTTTTCTCCGGCCAATGCCGGAGCGGGCGGCGCGCTCATGGAAGGCTTCGGCTCCGACTTCGGCTTCGACAGCACCGACGACCTGCTCAGCATGGGCGGCGACGACAGCGGCGGCTTCAACCGCCGCGTCAAGGAAGGACCGGAGCGGCGCCTGGCCCGCATGGTCGAGATCAGCGAAGAGCGCGCGGCGAAGATCCTGCGCAAGTGGGCCCTCGACAAGGCCGCGTGACAAAGGCGCTCAAAAAACCCGATATCCATGCAAGTCCCGCCCTCGTGGCGGGATTTGCGTTTCTCGCGCCGGCGGGGCGCCGCATGGCCTTCGGCAAATATTGTAGGAGTCCGGTTGGCGGTTGCGCCTGCATGCAGAATTTTCTTCAAGTTTCGAACTGATTCCAGCCGAGTCCCGCAGCATGCCGTTGATGGTAATATTTTAACGATATCTTAATTTATAGATTCGGCTCGCCCGCATGGCGTGCATCCTTTGCCGTCAACTACTATGCCGGCATCATGGAATACAGAGATAATCGAAAATATATTCTTGATGGTTGTTTCTGTTTATTCTGTCAGTTCTACAATTTATATATTGGTGAAATGTTGTTCGGCTAGGAAATCACTGGTGCATTTCAGCAACAGCTGTGAAAACAAAGTATAATTTTGGCGGTTTCTAATTTTCGCAATTGAAGAAAAACGACCCAAATCCGGGATGATTTCGCCTCCTTGCCTGCGCGCCACCCCGCCGATAACCGCGAGGATTGGACCAAAAGGCTCAGCGGATGGAAGAAAAATGCTCGCTCTATCAATGAGTTGGATTGGAGACGTTGTGGCTTTGGCAGTTGCGGACCATGTCCGGCGCCCTTCATTGCCGAATCGATTCATGCGGCTGGCGCGAAGTAAATAGCCAGAAGATGGCGATGTTTTTTTTCTCGCGTCGATGTACATTTTAAACAGTTGATTCGCGTCCTGATCTGCGACTGGTGGTGATACTCGGCTTCGGCCGGCTGTTGGCGGCGACAGTGCAAGTGCAGTTCCGGGATGGGGATCCGGCACAGGGGCTGAACTCATGGACATTTCGCAAGCAGACATTGCTGTCTGGCCTTTGCCGTCGGCGCCGACGCGCGCACGCGGCGGTGGATTTTCACGCGAGCAGCTTTTGCGACGACTGGGCGAGGTCGCCGGGCGCGGCGCACTTGGAAGCGGACTTTCGGCTCTGACCGACTATGTCGGCGCCAGTCACTATCTCCTGGCGCGCTACGACCTGTCCCAGGACACCGGACTTGACCACGTTGTGTGCTCCGATTGGCCTTTTGATGTGGTGCGACGCCTTTCGGGCGTCATCACCGCCCTGCATGCCAAGACGACGGAGCTGGAAAAATGCCTGGCCGTCCTGCAGCCGTGTTTCCATGCGCTTCCAGACGATATCGACCTGCCTCGGGGGCTCAGCCGCGAGTATTGCGCGATCACCTTCAATGTCGGGCGCCTTCGTTTCTCGTTGATGCTGCTGGTTCCCGAGGACGTGATCCTGTCGCAGGAAAGCCTGCGCGACGTCACGCTGCTGGCGGGCTATCTGGCGAGCTTCACCACGCGTGCCGAAGTTCGCCACGATCGAGATTTCGAGCTGACCGAACGCGAGCTTGAGTGCCTGTTCTGGATCGCCGAGGGCAAGACGAGCGAGGAGATCGCGGTTATTCTCGGCATCTCGCGCAACACCATCAACAACTACATCACCAGCGTTATGCGCAAGACCGCGACCAGGACGCGATCGGAAGCCATTGCCTACGCGGTGCGCAACAACCTTGTGTGAGGAACGGGCGCGATGACGCATTTTCTCGGTGGCGGGCGGATAGAAGACGAACAGAAGCTCGCCAGAAGCGGCAATCGCGCGGCTCGGGCCGCAACTCTCGTCACACGCCTGCAGGCGATGCAGCGACAGATCAACGCCAAGAATTTCGCCGTGTTGCGCCTCAACGGCAAGGGAACGGGATCCGGGCGAAAGCTGAATTGCGTACTCGACAACTGGGGCGTGGCGGCGGAGGCAAACGCCCACGACCTCGTCAATGCCTACGGCGAAGAGCTTGTCGCTCATCTCGATCAGTCGCTGCTGCCGGTGCTTTGGGATGGAACGGGTGAATATCAGGCCGCCGAGCTTTCGGATCTGGCGCCTTTCGCGCTCCGGTTCAAGGGCCGCAAGCTGCCCTATTCGGGTATCGCCTTTCCTGTCAGGCTCGGCGCGCAGGGCAACGGATACGTCGTCTTTGCCGGCAGCTATGTCGATGCCTCGACGGAACAGGTGGTCGACCTGCACGGCCGCAGCTGCATGATCATGACCGATCTTCTGGCGGCGGACGAAAGGCGTGTCGCGCCGGCAGAAACCTTGAGCGACCGGGAGATCGCCTGCCTGCAGATGGCCGGCGATGGTCACATCAGCGAAGAGATCGCCGAACGCATGGGTCTCTCGGTCCACACGGTCAACGCCTATCTGGGTGCCGCGACGACGAAACTCGATTCGGTCAACCGCATCCAGGCGATCGCCAAGGCGATCCGCCTCGGCTACATCAGCTAGGAACACGTGCGCCTACCGGCGCGGCGTTTCGGTCTTTTCGGCGGCGGCAGGTCGAAGACGATCACGGCCCTGGGCGAAGCCCGAAACGTCAGTTGTCGCTGACGGTCCTGACCGACGGTGTGATCCGACCGCTCAACTCGCCAGCGGAAGCTCATAGGTGGTGACGAATTTCGCTTCCTCCAGGCTCTTCACCAGGAACGCGGTGTTCTCGTCCGGATCGGACGAGGGGTTCTGGAAGGTGATATGGCTGATTTCGATCCCGGCCGTTTCGTTGCCGAGCGACAGGCGGACATAGATCGTCACGCCCCGCGGCTTGAGTTCGAGATCGAGCACGATCTCCGGTTCGCAGTCCCAATCCAGGTTGTAGTTGCCGCCAAGGCCGAAGTTCACCGTTCCGGGCAGGAAATACAGCTCTGCGGCCGATTCGACGAGATCCGCGAGGCTGGCATAGGACTCGAACCGCAGGAGCGCGATGAAGTCGGCGGCGTCGATCAGACGCAGTTCTGTCGCCACAGGGCGGATTGCTTCAGCTACGATTTGTTCCCGCTTCTCGGAGAATTCGCACTTTTTCATCGGAGTTATGTCATCCGTTTTGGTTGCGACGCATGCACCCTGTGAATGAGTTCGGCGACTGCCTTGTAAAACACGGGTGGAATCACACTATCCACCGAGACTTGTGCAAACATGGAGCGTGCAAGCGGGGGGTCCTCGAACACCGGCACGCCGTTTTTCTCGGCAATTTCACGGATTTTCAGCGCCACGAGGTCCTGGCCCATGGCGACGACCACCGGCGCATCGCTCTCCTCGCGGACATAACGCAAGGCAACGGCATAGTGAGTCGGGTTGGCAATGACGAGCGTGGCGCGCGGCACCGAGGATATCATGCGCTTGCGTGCCCGGTCGCGCTGCATCGAGCGCAGGCGCGATTTGACGATCGGGTCGCCCTGGGCCTGCTTCATTTCCTCCTTCACTTCCTGCTTGGTCATCATCAGTTCGGTGTACCAATGATGCCGGGACCAGAAGAGGTCGGCGATCGCCAGCACCGCGGTCGCCAGCAGGATGACGATCATGATCTGGTTGAGATCGTTGGACATCGTCGTAAACATCGTGACCGGATCGGAGAACATCAGGTCGAGCGTCGCATAATAGTCGTTCCAGAGCACGAGCACGACGACGACGGACACCACGATGATCTTGAACAGCGACTTGGCGAATTCGACCAGGCCCTGGACGCCGAAGATGCGCTTCAGCCCGGCCATCGGCGACACGCGCTCCATCTTCGGCTGGATGCGGTCGAGCACCGGCCTTGGCAGGTTCTGAAAGATCGAGGAACCGACGCCGAAGAGGATCAGCAACACGAAGGCCGGCAGCACCAGGGCGGCCGATTTCCACGCGAGATGGCTGATCAGCGCGACGACGTCCGTCGAGTTTTCGAGGCGCCAGGCCTCCGGCTGTTCGAAAATGTCCTTGAGTGCCGAAGCGATCGTGCCGGCACCGTCCGCCATGAAGAAAACGAAGAAGATATAGATCGCCAGCGTCGAGGCGAACATCGTCGCCTCGCGCGAAAACGGCACATTGCCCTTCTCGGCGGCGTCGGAGATCTTCTTCTCGGACGGGGCTTCTGTTTTGCTGTCTTTGTCCTGATCGTCCGACATGAGCGAGGACGGCTCCCGGTTCCCTCTTGAGCGCGGCTGCGTCCTCTAGGGCCGCAGGGCAAAAGTTGCGCATCCTGTAGTGGACCCGAAGGGTAGGGCAGGCAAGAGTTGAGCCCCGGCATTCGCCGGGGCTCAACAGAAATTAAGGATAGCTGGATCGTTTGCCGGCCGCCTGGCGGCCGGCTGCGCCTCAAAACGGCGCCGTGCCGTCGGTCAGGCCGCCTGCACGTCCTTTTCCTTGAGCTCGAGCTGGCCGCTGGCGGCCAGGCGGATGGCTTCCTGCGTGATCGAGCGGCGGGCGATCGCGATGTCGCGCGGGTTGATGCCGGTATCGCCCATGGAGAGGTCGGACTCGATCATGCGGCGCTGGCGTGCGCCGATCGAGGCGAGCACCGATTCGCGCAATTCCATCGTCGAACCGCGCAGCGCCATGGTGATGATGTCGGTCGAAACGTCGTTGAAGAGCTGTACGCGGCTGCGCTGCGGCATGTAGAGCACGTCGTCGAACAGGAAGATCTTCGGGCGAACCTTGTTGGCCGACGCGGTGCTGAGCGATTCGAGCGAGGCGAGCAGGGTATCGACCTGCGGCTTGTCGAGTTCGTTCATCACTTCGGCGATCTTGGTCGGGCCCGCCGAATTGCGTTCCGCTTCCATCTCGCCAATCATTTCCATGACGCGGTTCTCGATGATCGCGGCTGCCTTGGCGTTGACGTCCTTCATGTTGACGGCGCGCTTCAGGATGTCCGGGCGCTGCGTCTCGGAAAGTTGCAGCAGCACCTTGGCGCCGAAGCTCGACGGCATCATCGAAAGCACGTAGGCGATCGTCTGCGGGTGTTCCTTGGCCAGCTGCACCGAAACGGCTGCCGGGTCGCATTCCTGCAGGCGATCCCAGATGCTGGCTTCGTACGATTGGAACGTGGCGCGGCGTCCGAGCAGACCGTCGACTTCGTCCGGGGTCAGGCCTTCTTCGAGGATGCTTTCGATCGCCTTGGCATTGTCCATGAGGCCGGCACCCTCGGTAAAGAGGTCTTCGAACTCGTTGACGAGGGCTTCCAGTTCATGCGGCGGGATGGCGCGCAGCGACTGCGCCGATGCGATGATCGACTGCAGCTCGCTCTGGGTGAAGAACTTCAGGAGCTTGCTCGCGACGCCTTTTCCCATGGCAAGCAGAACTGCCGCCGCCTTGTCCGTCTGGCTGAGCGGCCTTGATAGCGCCTGAGCCTCGAAACTTTCGAAATCCATCATGGATTCATCCTTTGCCCGATCATCGGGCCTATGACTTCTTGCTGCCCTTGATCTCGATGAGCTTGACGCCGAAACGGGTATCGTCGCCGTCGAGAACGGTAATTTCGCCGCGACCGATCACCCGGCCGTTGACCATGATTTCCACCGGCTCGCCGATGCGGCGATCGAGCGCGATCGTCGCACCTTCGCTGAGGTTCATCAGGCCGGAAACCTGCATCCGGCTCGTGCCGAGCACGATCTGGACGTCGATCGGAATGTCCATGATCAGATCGAGATTGGATGTCATGCCGCTGCCGGGGGGCGTGTCGATGGCGGCGTCGGCGCTGTCGAAGGAGCTCGCAGCAAAGTCGCTGCCGCCGAAGTCGCCGGCTGCAGCGCTGCCGCCGAGATCGGCGCCGAAGTCGCTCGTGCCAAAGTCGCCGCCAAACGCGTCGAGACCGGCCGCCGGTGCTGCGAAGTCGCCGGAAAAGTCGGTCATCGCGCTGGTCGAATCGTCGAGACCGAACTCCGAACCGAAGGCGGCCGGAGCATCCGAGTCCTGCTTGAGGACACCGCGCAGGTCGTTGATCGCCTGGTCGAGTTCCATGTCTCCGACAGCGACTGTCGCCTGCTCGTTGATGGGTGCTTTCTTGGGTGCCATGTGAGAACTATTCCAGTTGAAGCTTGCCTCAGGCATGCTGCGGGGACGCGGCAGGCCGATTTAACTCATGATGTGGCGAAGGATGTCCTGTTCGGACCCGTGGGTGTCCTTGACCCTGACCGTGTATTTCGACCCCGAACGCCCAAATTCGCAGACGTAGAGGTCGCGACCGTTGGCGTTGACATCGACACGCACGTCCTGTGCGTCGTGGAAGGCAATGACGTCGCCCGGCTGCAGACGGCTGATCGTTTCGAGCGTCAGGTTTTCGAGCCGGATCCTTGCCTCGATCGTCACTGCCGAGCGTCGAACCTGCTCCTCGAGCTGTTCGGTCCACTCGGTCTTGGATTTGCGCTGCTGGTTGCTGCCCTTCGGGAAGACGACCGTGGTCTTCAGGAGCACGCTTTGCGGAACGATGATCGAGAAGGTGGACAGAACCGGGCCGAAGCCGATGGTCATGTCGATGGCGCCGGCATGGACGTCCTCGACCATCGGGTCGGGCTTGGGGCGCTGGGTGCTGTTGAGCGGGCGTTCGACCACCGGTTCGAAACCGCCAGGCGCGTTCACGGCGGTGCGCAAGACGTCGGCGATCTTCTCGAAGAGCGGCACGGCGACGTCGATCTCGATCGGGGAAAGGGCGCGCGGTTGCGGCTCCTCGATGCCTGCCGGCTCGGCGCCAAGCAGGGCCTCGACCAGGGTGATGATGATCGGGCTGTCGCAGCCGATCTGGAAATCCGTGCACCAGTTGCGCAGCGAGATGTCGCTGACGAGCACGCCGGTTCCGAGCGCGGCGATCAGGTCGCGCCGCAGTCCCGTCCTGTGGCCCGCATAGCCGATGGCGATGTCGAGACCGGTTTCCGCCCGGCAGATGTCGGGCAGGAATTCGCCAAAGACCTGGCCGAGCTCGAGCGCGAGGCGCCCGATCACCCGGTCGTCGCCAAGCGCGCCAGTCATGCGCGCCAGGAGTTTGCGGTCGAATGCGTGAACGTTGGAGGTCTCAGACGTCATGGGATCAAGCCGCCTTGCTTTCGCCGCCGCCACCGGGGTTCATCATTTCCTGCTCGACCGCGTCGATCGACGGACGCTCGTAGGCCGAAATGGTCTTGCGGCCGTATTCGAGCGCAACCTGCGGCACAGAGCCGTTCATGTAGGCAAGCAGCGTCTGCTTGACGATGATGTAGAGGCGGTTCTGCTTCTCACGCACCGATTTGACGTTGGCGACGAGCGGCGCGACGATCGAATAGGAGAGGAACACGCCGAGCAGGGTGCCGACGAGGGCGGCCGCAATCTTGGCGCCGAGAACTTCGGGCGCCTCGCTGATCGCGCCCATCGCCTTGATGACGCCGAGAACGGCCGCGACGATACCGATCGCCGGGAAGGCGTCGCCCATCGTGTTCAGCGCGTGGTAGCACTTCATCTTGTCGTGGGTGATGGTCTGGATTTCCTCGTCCATCAGCGCTTCGATCTCGTGCGAGCGGGCGTTGCCGATGATGATCAGGCGCACATAGTCGCAGATGAAGGCGGTCAGTTCCTTGTTCTTCAGAACCGTCGGCGCCGACTGGAAGATCGTCGATTCTTCCGGATTGTCGATGTGGCTTTCGATCTCGTTGCGCGACTTGGTGCGCAGGTCGCGCATCAGCGAATAGAGAACGCCGAGCGTGTCGAGATACTCGCGCTCCTTCGGCACCTTGTGGCGAAAGGCTTCGCCGAGCGCCTTGCCGGTATCCTTCACCACCTTCATCGAGTTGGCCATGATGAAGCCGCCGACGCCGGCGCCGCCGATGATCAGCAGCTCGAACGGCTGGTTGAGGACTTCCATGTGGCCGCCCATCGCCAGATAGCCGCCGAGGATACAGCCGAACGTCACAAGAAGTCCGATGATGATGTTCATATTCGATACCTGTCGCGATCTTATTTTCCGCTAACGGGATACGGTTTCAGCCTTGCGTGAGGCTGGCCGGTACCGGCGAAAACCTCCGTCGCTGGAACAGGTTCGCGCAAGGCTCTCGGGTCAGGATTAAGAAGGCAGGCGCATGGTCTGCCTGTCTCATTCCGGCAGGGGCGAACCGACCGTGACCACGACCTATACGAGCTACAAGCTGATAACGGCCGACTTGACGAAGTCGCTCGCCCGCGTTGCCGAGCAGCCGGACGTCGCGCGTGAGACGGAGTACTACCTGTCGAAAATCGGCGACGTCAAAACCATCGACGACTTCTTCGCCGACACCAGGCTCTACAACTATGCCATCAAGGCGCATGGCCTCGAAGAGATGGGCTATGCCAAGGCCTTCATGCGCAAGGTCCTGACCGAGGGGGTCGATAAAGAGGATGCGTTTGCCAACAAGCTGAGCGACAGCCGCTACAAGCAGCTCGTCGAATCGCTGAACTTCGCCGCCCACGGCGCGGCCGCCACGTCCTTTGACCGGGCGCAAAAGGGTGTCGCCGACAAATATGCCCGCCAGACCCTGGAGCAGGACGCCGGCGAGGAAAATGCCGGCGTGCGTCTCGCGCTTTATTTCTCGCGCATGGCGCCGACGATCGACAGCGGCTATGCCATCATCGCCGATGAGGCGCTGGCCCAGGTGGTGCGCACCACCCTGCAGCTGCCTGACGAATTCGCAGCGACGAATGTCGATCGTCAGGCCGAAGCCTACGAACAGGCGCTCGACTTCAAGGACTTCCAGGATTCGAGCAAGGTGACCGAGTTTCTCGACCGGTTCACCGCGCTCTGGGAAGTCAAAAATTCAACGGACGGTTACGATCCGCTCGCAGTCTTCGGCTCGTCGAGCGGCTACGGCATTTCTTCCGATCTTCTCCTGTCCATCAACAGCCTGAAACTCGGGGGCAACTGAACGTGCAAACCGGTCTTTACGTCGCGATTTCGTCGCAGATGGCACTTGAAAAGCGCCTCAACACGCTTGCTGACAACATCGCGAATTCCAGCACAGTCGGCTTCCGCGGGACCGAGGTGAAGTTCAACCAGATGCTCGGCGACACCAAGCCGGTGAAGGTCGCCTATGTCAGCAAGGGCGAGGAGTTCCTCAACACCTCCAACGGCTCGCTGTCGCGCACCGGCTCGGCGCTCGACTTCGCCATCAAGGGCGATGCCTGGTTTCAGATCGAGACGCCATCCGGTCCGGCGCTGACGCGCGACGGCCGTTTCACGCTGACCGATACGGGCGAGCTTGTCTCGATCCGCGGTTATCCGGTGCTCGACGCCGGCGGCGCGCCGATCCAGCTCAACGGCAACAACGGCGAAATCACCGTCGGCGCCGATGGTGCCTTGCATCAGAACGGTGTGGCGATCGCCACGCTCGGTCTCTACGAGGTCGATTTCAGCAAGGGCTTCACCCGCCTCGACAACAGCGCCGTTCTGCCGGCCGCGCAGGCCGAGCCGGTGGTCGACCGTTTCGACGTCGGCGTCATGCAGGGCTTCGTCGAGGAATCCAACGTCAATGCGGTCCAGGAAATGTCGCAGCTGATCACGGTCACCCGTGCCTTCGACAACATCACCGCCCTCTTGCGCGACGGCGAAGGATCGCTCGAGGAAGCAATCAAGACGCTCGGCGGCGCCCGCTAATCTCTGACGGACATCGGCATGCAACGCGAAGGCCTGAAATCAAACACCGGATCGACGTCTCTTTCGGCACTGGCGGGCCTGGTCGAGCGCTACGCCAAGCCCGAATTCTCGATCGCGCCCGGTGGTCACGTCCAGACGATCTCGCCCGGCCACTATACGGTGACCGGCCTGTCGAGGCATGTGCGGCTCGGAGATTTCGTCGCGCACAAGAGCGTGACGGGTACTCATCTCGGCGAGGTGGTCAGGGTTGAGCCGGAGCGCGTGGTGGTCTGCCCCATCGAGCCGGGGGACCCGATCGGCATCCATGACACGGTCATCCGCAAGGGCGCCTTCCGGGTCGCGCCGACCGACCAGTGGTGTGGCCGGGCGATCAATGCGCTTGGCGAACCGATCGATGGCCTGGGTCCACTGCCGCAAGGCGAGGTGCGCCGTTCGATCTCCAACACCGCGCCGCCGTCGATGACCCGCAAGCGGGTCGAGAAGGGCTTCCTGACCGGTGTCAGGGCGATCGACATCTTTTCACCGCTGTGCCTTGGCCAGCGCCTTGGCATTTTCGCGGGCTCCGGCGTCGGAAAATCGACGCTTTTGTCCATGCTCGCGCGCGCCGACGCCTTCGACAAGGTGGTGATCGCGCTGGTCGGCGAACGTGGTCGCGAAGTGCGTGAATTCATCGAGGACACGCTCGGCGACAATCTGGCGAAATCGGTGGCGGTGGTGGCGACCAGTGACGAAAGCCCGATGCTGCGCAAGATGGCGCCGCTGACCGCCGTCACCATCGCCGAGCATTATCGCGACAACGGCGACAACGTGCTCCTGATCGTTGACAGCGTCACCCGGTTTGCCCACGCGATCCGCGAGGTGGCGACGGCCTCAGGCGAGCCGCCGATCGCCCGCGGCTATCCGGCATCGGTGTTCACCGAATTGCCCCGACTTTTGGAGCGCGCCGGTCCCGGCGCCGAGGGTTCCGGCACGATCACCGCCATCATCTCCATCCTCGTCGATGGCGACAACCATAACGATCCCGTCGCCGACAGCGCGCGCGGCATCCTGGACGGCCACATCGTTCTTGAACGCACCCTTGCGGAAGAGGGGCGCTATCCGCCGATCAATCCGCTCGCCTCCATTTCGCGACTGGCGCGCAAGGCGTGGACACCCGACCAGGAAAAGCTCGTCGCGCGTCTGAAGGCGCTGATCCACCGTTTCGAGGAAACCCGCGATCTTCGCCTCATCGGCGGCTATCGCCCCGGCGGTGATCCGGACCTCGACATGGCGATCAAGCAGGTTCCGGTGATTTACGACGTGCTGACGCAGACTGCCGGTGAGCGCCCGGCACAGGATGCCTTTTCCGACCTCGCCAATGCATTGAAGGCGGCAGCGATGGGCAATCAACCGGGTGCGAGAGCGAGGTGATGGCCATGACCGATTATGATGCGGACGAAATGGTTCATCAGCGCAAGCGAAGCCGCATGCCGATGACGGACAAGTTCCTCGCTGCGACCGGCGTGGCGCTCGCCGCTTTTGCAACATTCTTCCCGTGGTACGCTTTCTTCCACCAGGACAAGTTCACGATGCCACCGCTCTGGCAGGGTTCCACCCGGGATCTGCCCGAGCGCGGCGCGCGCAACGTTGTTTCGGTCTCGCCACTGGCCATGCCGGACGCCGACGGCGAGACGGTGGCCGCAATCGACCAGCTGACCACGGCGACCGTGCCGGGCATAGGCGGCGGTCCGGGGCCGGAGGGCGCCGCAGCCGGAGAAGGGCTTTCGCAGCCGTTCCCTTCAAAGTCGGGCTTCAAGTTGATGCATGTTGCCAACGGCCGCGCCCTGATCGAAGACGAAAGCGGCATGTACATCGTGCGCATCGGCTCGGTCCTGCCCGACAATAGCCGTCTTGCAACGCTGGAGCAACGCGACGGACGTTGGGTGATGATCACCTCATCGGGCGAAGTTTACCAGACCAACTGATCGCGGGACGCGTCCTTGAGCCCGCCGACAGCTGCGTATCCGGGCGGATGCGCAGCATTTGCCGTTAAGCCGGCGCCTGCGCCGCAGATTTGGTCATCTTGCGGCACCTGCCTTTGACGAAAGTCCCACGCAAGATTACCGGCCTAGGTTCGCATCACCAAGCATGGAGCTTTTGATGCAACCGATTCAGCTTTTCGATCTCGCGTCCCGGCAGGCCCAGTGGCTGACCGTTCGCCAGAACGTGGTGGCCGGCAACATCGCCAATGCGAGCACGCCGCACTACAAGGCCAAGGACGTCAAGCCGTTTGATAGCGTGCTTGCGGACACCGGCTTCCAGATGGCTGCGACCAACAAGGCGCATTTCACCGATGGCCTGGAAGCCTCCCAGGTGGCTGAAGTCGGCATGATCGACGGCGTACAGATCCAGCAGTCCGGCAACAGTGTCGCGATCGAGCAGGAAATGATGAAGACCGGCGAGATCAAGCGCGATTACGAGCTCTCCGCCGGGCTCGTGAAGGCGTTTCACCGAATGATGCTGATGACGGTACGGAAGTAAGAATCATGGATCCATTGACCTCAGCCCTCAAGGTATCGGCCTCCGGCCTCCAGGCCGAATCGACCCGCCTGCGCGTCGTCTCCGAGAACATCGCCAACGCCCGCTCCACCGGCGATACGCCGGGAGCCGATCCGTATCGCCGCAAGACCATCAGTTTTGCCGCCGAAGTCGATCGGGCAAGTGGCGCATCGTTGGTCGAGATCGAGCGGCAGGGAACGGATGATTCGGACTTCAGCGTCGAGTTCGATCCGGGCAATCCGGCAGCCGACGAGAAGGGCATGGTCAAGCTGCCGAACGTCAACATCCTGGTCGAGATGGCCGACATGCGCGAAGCCAACCGCGCCTACGAGGCGAACCTCCAGACCATCAAGCAGTCCCGCGATCTGATTTCCCAGACAATCGACCTGTTGAGAGCCTCGCAATAATGATCGACGCAGTCAAATCCCTCGGCGCTTTCTCCGTCACCAACGAGATCGGAAGCACCCGCGCCACGTCGTCCTCTTCGTCGGCATTCGGGTTGCCAGCCGCAACCCCCGGCGTTCCGCAGGGCCAGAGCTTCGCCTCGGTTCTCGGCGACATGGCGACCGACACCGTCAACGCGATGAAGAAGGCCGAAGGCGTATCGCTCGACGGCATCCGTGGTCAGGCAAACACCCGCGAAGTCATCGATTCGGTCATGAGCGCCGAGCAGTCGCTGCAAACCGCAATCGCGATCCGCGACAAGGTGGTGACCGCCTACCTCGAAATCGCGCGCATGCAGATCTGAAGGAACGAGACATGAAGGCCCTTTCCATCGCCGCCACCGGCATGAACGCCCAGCAGCTGAACCTGGAAGTGATCGCGAACAACATCGCGAACATCAACACGACCGGCTACAAGCGTGCTCGCGCCGAATTTTCCGACCTGCTCTACCAGACCGAACGCGCCCAGGGCGTGCCGAACCGCTCCAACCAGGCGATCGTGCCCGAAGGCGCGATCATCGGTCTCGGCGTGCAGACGGCCGCCGTGCGCAATCTCCACATTCAGGGCAGCATGGTTTCGACCGGCAACGACTACGACTTGGCGCTGATCGGCCGCGGTTGGTTCCAGGTCGAGACGCCCGATGGCGAAACCGTCTACACCCGCGCGGGCGCATTCAACAAGAACGCGCAAGGACAGCTCGTGACGATCGACGGCTATACCGTGGTGCCGGGCGTGACGGTTCCGCAGGATGCGACCGAAATCGTCTTTACCAGTTCCGGCCAGGTGATGGTCCGGATCGGCAACGATCCGGCGATGCAGGAAATCGGCCAGTTGACCATCGCCAACTTCGTCAACGAGGCGGGTCTCGAGCCGCAGGGCGAAAACCTCTTCAAGCAGACGCCGGCATCCGGCGACCCGATCGTCGGTACACCGGCGGATCCGGGCTTCGCCCAGATCAAGCAGAAGTACCTCGAGGCGTCCAACGTCGATCCGGTCAAGGAAATCACCGATCTCATCTCGGCGCAGCGCGCCTACGAGATGAACTCCAAGATCATTCAGGCGGCCGACGAGATGGCGGCCACGGTGAGCAAGAACCTCAGGTAAAGAAAAGAGGGGGCAAACATGACGTTTCGCCGAACCGCAGACATCAGGCCCCCGAAGGCCGGTCAAGCGCTGAAGCTTTTGGCGAGCGTCCTGCTTGCCAGCGCTTTCCTGTCGCCTCAAGCGGTCTACGCGGAGAAGCCGACGGCTGTCATCCCCACCCAGACCATCTATCCGGGGGAAACGGTCGATCCGAGCCGCGTCGAGGTCGTCGACGTCACCAATCCCGATCTCGCAGACGGTTATATCCGAACCCTGGGCGAGATAGAGGGCAAGGTCACCAAGCGTACGCTTCTGCCGGGCCGGGTCATTCTTGCGAGCGCACTGCGCGAACAGTACGCCGTTGAGCGCGGCTCGACGGTGCGCCTCGTCTTCAGCAATGGCGGCCTGACGATCAGCGCCGCCGGATCTCCGCTCCAGGATGCCGCCGTCGGCGAGCTGATCCGCGCGCGTAACATCGATAGCGGCGTCATCGTTTCCGGAACGGTGATGGCTGACGGCACTGTTCATGTGGTGGCGAAATGAAAATGCTTGCCTGCAAATGGTTCCTGACGCTGGCCGTCGCGCTCTCCGCGGCGCTGACGCCGGCACACGGTGCGTCGAGGATCAAGGACGTCGCCTCGCTTCAGGCGGGTCGCGACAACCAGCTGATCGGCTATGGCCTCGTGGTCGGTCTCCAGGGAACTGGCGATAGCCTGCGCTCTTCACCGTTCACCGATCAGTCGATCCGCGCGATGCTGCAAAATCTCGGCATCTCGACGCAGGGCGGCGAGTCCCGTACGCGCAACGTCGCAGCCGTTCTCGTCACCGCGACGCTGCCGCCTTTCGCCAGCCCCGGCAGCCGGGTCGATGTTACGGTCGGCTCGCTCGGCGACAGCACGTCGCTGCGCGGCGGCACTCTGGTCATGACATCGCTTTCGGGCGCCGACGGTCAGATCTATGCCGTCGCTCAGGGCTCGGTCGTCGTCACCGGCTTCAATGCGCAAGGGGACGCGGCAACCCTCAACCAGGGCGTGACCACCTCCGGGCGGGTTCCGAACGGCGCCATCATCGAACGCGAGCTGCCCTCCAAGTTCAAGGATGGCTTCAACCTCGTGCTGCAGCTGCGCAATCCGGACTTCTCGACGGCCGTCGGCATGGCCGCGGCGATCAACAAATACGCTTCCCAGCAATATGGCGGTCGCATCGCCGAGGCGCGCGATAGCCAGGCGGTACTCGTCGAAAAGCCGAAAATGGCTGATCTCGCGCGTCTGATGGCCGACATCGAAAACCTTGTCATCGAGACCGACGTACCTGCACGCGTCGTCATCAACGAACGCACCGGCACGATCGTCATCGGACAGGACGTGCGCGTCAACGAGGTGGCGGTGAGCTATGGCACCCTGACCGTCGAGGTCAGCGAGACGCCGACGGTCGTCCAGCCGTTGCCGTTCTCGCGCGGACAGACGGCAATGGAACCGAACACCACGATCAACGCCCAGTCGGCCGGCGGCACGGTGGCGATCCTCAACGGCTCGAGCCTGCGTTCTCTCGTCGCCGGCCTCAACAACATCGGCGTCAAGCCGGACGGGATCATCGCGATCCTGCAAAGCATCAAAACGGCGGGCGCCCTCCAGGCGGAGCTTGTGCTGCAATGACTGCAAATCAGAACCATACCTCCGGACGGCTCCATAAGCTGCTGCTCACTGCGGCAGCCGCAGCCACCATGCTCTCGATGCCAGGCGCGTTTGCGCAGGACGTCACCGCACCGCCCGCGGGCGATGCGACCCAGAACGAGATCCAGCAGTTCTGCACCAACATCGCCGATGCGGCGCGCGACCAGCGCTACGTTTTGCAGCGTAAGGATCTCGAGACCCTGCAGAAGGGCATCGACGAACGCATCGCGACGCTTGAGAAAAGGCGCGAGGAATACGAAGACTGGCTGAAACGCCGCAACGATTTCCTCAAGCAGGCCGAACTCGGCCTCGTCGATATCTACAAGACGATGAAGCCGGATGCCGCTGCCGGCAAACTTGAAATGGTGAGGCCCGAGATCGCAGCCGCGATCGTCATGAGGCTGCCGCCGCGCCAGTCGTCGCTGATCCTCAGCGAGATGACCGACGAAAAGGCCGCGATCCTCACCAACATCATCTCGAGTGCCAGCGACCCGAACACCTCGAAGGAACCATCATGAACAAGCGTCTAACGGCCGTGCTGACCGGGGCCGCCCTCCTTGCGGGTTGTCAGAACCAGGCGTTCAACGAGATCGGCCGGGCGCCGTCGATGAGCCCGATCGGCAGCGGTCTGCAATATTCGCAGACGCCGCAGCTGGCGGCGTACCCGAAGCAGCCGCGCCAGATGACGAACGGCTATTCGCTTTGGAACGATCAGCAGGCGGCGCTGTTCAAGGACGCCCGCGCGATCAATGTCGGCGATATCCTGACGGTCGACATCAAGATCAACGAAGGTGCCACCTTCGACAACAAGACCGACCGCAGCCGCAAGAATGCCAGCGGCTTCAACATCGGCGCCAACGGCAAATCGCAGACGAGCGACTTCGATTGGTCGGGCGAGCTGAAATACGGCTCGAATACCAAGACCGAAGGCGACGGCAAGACGGAGCGCTCCGAGAAGCTTCGCCTGCTCGTTGCCGCCGTCGTCACCGGCGTACTTGAAAACGGCAACCTCCTGATCAGCGGCTCGCAGGAAGTGCGCGTCAACCACGAGCTTCGCATTCTCAATGTCGCCGGTATCGTCCGGCCGCGGGACGTGGACGCCGACAACGTGATCTCCTACGACCGCATCGCCGAAGCGCGCATCTCCTACGGCGGTCGTGGCCGCCTGACCGAAGTGCAGCAGCCGCCCTACGGCCAGCAGATCATGGACCTGATTTCGCCGATCTGATCTGATCGGCAGGGAACTGAAGATGGAAGAACTCGACCCCGCCAACGGCCCCAAGAAGTCGTCGAAGGTACTGACAATCGCGGCGATCGCCGTGCTGACGCTGGTCGCCGGCGGCGGCGGTTGGCTGGTCGGCGACCTGCTCGCACCGCCGCCCCCGAAGGAACAGGTCGAGGCCAGCAAGGAGCCTGCGGCCAACGCCACGGGTGAGGAGGGTCTGCCCAAGGTGGCGACCGAGGCCAATGGCGTCGTCCAGCTGGAGCCGATCACCACCAACCTTGCCTACCCGACGGAGAACTGGATCAGGCTCGAAGTGGCCCTTCAGTTCGACGGCGTTCCCGACCCGAAGCTGGCAGAGCAGATCCACCAGGATATAGCCGCCTATCTCAAGACGATCTCCTTGCAACAGATCCAGGGGCCTCGCGGCTTTCAATATCTCCGGGATGACATCCAGGAGCGGGTTGACCTGCGCTCCGATGGCCGCGTAACCAATGTGATGTTCAGAACCTTCGTCATCCAATGATTCGGTAAATGGTCCGGCTAGTCGCCTTTATAGTTGCCATGATGGCGATGTCCGGTATTGCCGGCGCACAGAGCTTTCCCTCTGATATCCTCAATACGCCCGTCGACGGGTCGGTTGCCTCGTGGATCATCCGCACCTTCGGTCTCTTGACCGTTCTGTCGGTGGCGCCCGGCATCCTGATCATGGTCACGAGCTTTCCGCGCTTCGTGATCGCCTTTGCGATCCTGCGCACCGGCATGGGCCTTGCGACCACGCCCTCCAACATGATCATGGTCTCGCTGGCGCTGTTCATGACCTTCTATGTCATGGGCCCGACCTTTGATCGCGCATGGCGCGATGGGATCGATCCGCTGTTGAAGAACCAGATCACCGAAACCGAGGCGATCCCGCGCGTCACCGAGCCGTTCCGCGAGTTCATGCTCGCCAACACGCGCGACAAGGACCTGCAGCTCTTCATCGATATCGCCAAGGAGAAGGGGCAGACCGTGGTCGTCGACGACAAGGTCGATCTGCGTGCCGTCGTTCCCGCCTTCATGATCTCGGAAATCCGCCGTGGCTTCGAAATCGGCTTTCTGATCATGCTGCCGTTCCTGGTGATCGACCTGATCGTCGCGACCATCACCATGGCGATGGGCATGATGATGTTGCCGCCGACCGCCATTTCGCTGCCGTTCAAGATCCTGTTCTTCGTGCTGATCGACGGCTGGAACCTGCTCGTCGGCAGTCTGGTGCGCTCCTTCAGCTGACCAGTCAGGCTGGCCTCGTTCCTTCGAAATATCAGCGACCAAACAAAAAAGGCAGCGCCGTGGGCGCTGCCTTTTGTCGTTGACGGTCCGCTCTTAGCGCTCGAATGAGGCGTTGCGCGCGGGCAGTGCCGGGACATCGATATGGTCAGGCGAAAGTCCGCGTCGGGCGCGGTCAGCCATCATTTCGTAACCCTTTTCGAGATGCAGGCAGAAGCGTTCCGCATCGAAGAGCGGCATCTGGAACCGGTTCGCCTCGAGCGTGCTGCGATACGCGGCGACCTTGTCGCGGTTGTTGTAGAGCGCGACGGCTTCCCGCACGTAATCCTCCGGCCCGGCCGTGACCAGCTCCGGCACACCGATGGCGTTGAGCAGGCTCTCGCTCACGCGCGAGGCGAAGTTCGTGCCCTTGAGGGTGAGGACGGGAAGGCCGGTCCAGAGCTGCTCGGACGTCGTCGTGTGTCCGTTGTAGGGGAAGGTATCGAGCCCGATATCGGCGAGCGGTATGCGGTTGATATGGTCCTGGTAAAGCAGCTTGCCGCAGGTGACGATGCGCTTGGTGTCGATGCCGGCGCCCTTGAACCTGGCAAGGATGTTGGCCCGCGCGTCCGCACGATCGCACAGCAGCCAGAGCAGGCTGTCGGGGGTCTGGCGCAGGATGTCGATCCAGAGATTGATCGTCTGCAGCGAAATCTTGCGGTTCGCATTGAACGACGCGAAGACGAAGGCATCCTCCGGCAGACCGGCCTGCTGCCGGGAGACCGGCTGGGACCGCGGGCGCTCGTAAGGATCGTTGGGCTGGTAGGTCTCCGGCAGACGGCAGTATTTTTCCAGATAATGGACCTTGCTGGCGTCGGGAAGGACGTAGGGGTCGCCGATGATGTAGTCGAGATCGACGTTCACGGTGGTGCCGGGAAAGCCGAGCCAGCCAACCTGAACGGGCGCTGCCGCCTGATTGAAGATCGTGCTCCGGCTTTCGAGCGTGTGTCCCTTCAGGTCGACCAGAATGTCGATGTTTTCGGCGCGAATGACCGCGGCCGCCTGTTCGTCGGTCAGGTCGCCGATCTCGATGATCCTGCCCCACTTCGCCCGCGTGCCGGTGTCGCGGCTCGTGTGGATGCTCTTGGTGTGGCAGAAGAGCGTCACGTCGAAGCGCGCCTTGTCGTGCGCCATCAGCACCGCCTGCAGCAGTTTCATGGTGGCATGGTCTTCCCAGAAGTCCGCGGAGACGTAGCCGATGCGGATGCGCTCGCCCCAGCTGTGCGGTGCGCTGCGGCGAAGGTCCGTCAGGCCCCTCGGATAGGGCTGAAGCTGAGCTCCGGCAATGCGGTTCAGGCGCTCGTCGCCGCACCAGGTCGAATGGTAGTATGGCGCCTCGGCTGCGAGGAAATCGGTCTGCCCTGCCTTCAGCGCCTTCTGGATGTCGCGCTCGTGTTTCTCGACCTCGGCATAGTCGTTGGCTTCCCGCGCATAGACGAGGTAGGCCGACCGCAGCGTCCCGTTCTTCGGATTGTTGCGGAAGAGGTTGGTCAGCGCGTCGCGGTCCTGCAGGTCGTTGATCTCGGCCGTCAGCAGCTTGAAGGCCAATGCGTTGTGCAGACGATTGGTGCTCAGCGTCAGTGGCGCCTTGAAAAGGCCGAGGATCGCCTTCTCGCCACGCTTCAGGAAAATCGAGGCGATAATGAAGGCGATCTCCGGATCGGTCTTGGCCTTGTCCAGAAGCGGCAGGCCGATGCTCAGCGCCTCGTCCTCTTGGCCGTTGGCGAAGTAGAGCTTCATCGCATCTGTGAGGTAGTCCTCCGCCCGCGAGCCGCCGGCCTCGCCGGCGAGCTGGTAGGCGCGCGCGGCTTCTGCCTTGAACCCGAGCTTTGCGAGAACCTTGGCGAGAAGCACGTAGGTCTTGGTGTCGCGATTGAGCTCCATCAGCGCGTTCAGCTGATTAAGCGCGTCCGTGTACTGCCCCTTCTGGTAGTGCCTGGAGGCGGTCGAAAAGATGGCTTGGGCGTTCACTCGGAGCTCCGTCGAAGATGCCCGGCGGATACCGCCGGCTTGCTAGACCTTGTTCGGCTCGAAGTTTAGCCGGGGGAGCTTGCCTCAGGCAGGAGCCATTCCGGCGCCAGGACGCGCCAGGCAATCCCGGCACCGGCGGGCCGCTCCGGGTTCCGATGTTAAAGTGTTGTTAAGTATAAATTTTCTCAGCTTCAGTGACGTGAAGCGCTTAATCAATTCGCAAGCTTTGCCAGCGATAGTCCACTCTACATGACGGGTTTGGTTTCTTCCGAGATAGTTGGAACCGAGTGGCATGAAGCCGATCCGCCATCACCGGTAAGTCCGGTATGTCCCCCAATCGTCTTAAGTAATAAAGGGACACTCTAATGACGAGCATCATCACCAATTCTTCCGCCATGGGCGCACTTGCTACCCTGCGTTCGATCAACTCCTCGATGGAAACCACCCAGGAGCGCATCTCGTCGGGCCTGCGCGTCGGCACCGCTGCTGACAACGCTGCTTACTGGTCGATCGCCACCACCATGCGTTCGGACAACAAGGCCCTCTCGGCCGTTCAGGACGCCCTCGGCCTCGGCGCTGCCAAGACCGACGTTGCTTCGTCGGCCATGGAAAACTCCAAGGACGTCGTCGACGAAATCAAGAAGAAGCTGGTTACCGCCAGCGAGCCGGGCGTTGACAAGAGCAAGATCCAGAAGGAAGTCAAGGAACTGCAGAACCAGCTCCTGAGCATTGCCAAGTCGGCTTCGTTCTCCGGCGAAAACTGGGTCTACACCGACGCCAACAACGCTGCTGGCACCAAGTCGGTCGTCGGTTCGTTCAACCGCGACGCCAAGGGCAACGTCAGCCTGACGACGCTCCAGTACGACACGAACAAGAGCTCGCTCATCGAAGTCGACACCGCTGGCGCCAACGTCACCAACGGCACGGGCCTGCTCTCCAGCAACATCTCGTACACCGACGCAACCGGCTCGACCGTATCGCTGTCCTTCAGCGTTCTGTCGCTCGACATCACCAACATGACCACCGGCGCTCTGTCGCAGGCTCTGTCGGGTGTTGACTCGGTCCTGACGCAGATGACCGATGCTGCCGCCGACCTTGGTGCACTCAACAGCCGTATCGACCTGCAGAAGGGCTTCGTCGAGAACCTGTCCGACTCGATCGAGAAGGGCGTTGGCCGCCTCGTCGACGCCGACATGAACGAAGAGTCGACCCGCCTCAAGGCTCTGCAGACGCAGCAGCAGCTCGGCATCCAGGCGCTCTCGATCGCCAACTCCAACTCGCAGAACATCCTCTCGCTGTTCCGTTAATCGGCAGCGTGAGAGGCGGGCCCCGCCCGCCCTCGATGCTCGACACGAGACCGCGCCTCGAAAGAGGCGCGGTCTTTTGCTTTTCGTGCTGGTAAATGAAAATCTTCAAAAGTTTCCGTGGGTTTTAGGGTTCGTTAACCACGATGGTGTTTGTTGTAACCATCGAAACGGCGGGTTGACCCGAACAGTTTAAAGCGTCAGCAGGCATGAGGCTGACCGCCGTTTCCCGGTAACCCCGGAATGTCCCTTCCTTTTCATTTTTGCCAACAAGGGGCACTCAGCCAATGACGAGCATTCTGACCAATTCCGCCGCAATGGGCGCACTCTCCACCCTGCGTTCGATCAACGCTTCGATGGAAACCACCCAGGAGCGCATCTCGACGGGCCTGCGCGTCGGCACCGCTGCTGACAACGCTGCCTACTGGTCGATCGCCACCACCATGCGTTCGGACAACAAGGCTCTCTCGGCCGTTCAGGACGCCCTCGGCCTCGGCGCTGCCAAGACCGACGTTGCTTCGTCGGCCATGGAAAACTCCAAGGACGTCGTCGACGAAATCAAGAAGAAGCTGGTTACCGCCAGCGAGCCGGGCGTTGACAAGAGCAAGATCCAGAAGGAAATCAAGGAACTGCAGAGCCAGCTCCTGAGCATTGCCAAGTCGGCCTCGTTCTCCGGCGAAAACTGGGTCTACACCGACGCCAACAACCCGGCTGGCACCAAGTCGGTTGTCGGTTCGTTCAACCGCGACGCCAAGGGCAACGTCAGCCTGACGACGCTGCAGTACGACACGAACAAGAGCTCGCTCATCGAAGTCGACACCGCTGGCAACAACGTCACCGGCGGCACGGGCCTGCTCTCCAGCAACATCTCCTACGCCGACGCAACCGGCGCGACCGTAGCGCTGACCTACAGCGTCCTGACGCTCGACATCACCAACATGACGGGCGGCGCCCTGGCGCAGGCTCTGTCGGGTGTTGACTCGGTCCTGACGCAGATGACCGACGCTGCCGCCGACCTCGGTGCGCTCAACGCTCGTATCGACCTGCAGAAGGGCTTCGTCGAGAACCTCACGGACTCGATCGAGAAGGGCGTTGGCCGCCTCGTCGACGCCGACATGAACGAAGAGTCGACGCGCCTCAAGGCTCTGCAGACACAGCAGCAGCTCGGCATCCAGTCGCTGACGATCGCGAACACCAACTCGCAGAACATCCTCTCGCTGTTCCGCTAATAGACAAGAAACGACGGGCCAATCCCGCCCGTCGTCACACGCCATCAAGGGGCCGCACCGTCCGCAGGGACCGTGCGGCCCTTTCTCGTTTCGCGAAGCCCGATCGGTCTCAAGCGAGCCTGCCTGTTCCGGCGGCCGATCGTGGTCCGCCGCGGCTTAACCTTTCATGCATCTTTCCTAACGTCGGTTCACTTTCGTTACCGACTTCCTAACGCCATTAACCATTTGTTAACTATGGGATCGTTAAGTATGGGTTAAGAGCGAAGGGTCGCCCCCAGGGCAAAACAGGGGCGATTCGCATGATGCCAGTCCCGTCGCTGCCGGTGCCGCACTCCGGAATGTCCTTAGAAATTCATTCGGGGCAGGTGACCAATGACCAGCATCATGACCAATACCGCCGCTATGGCGGCTCTCCAGACTTTGCGTTCGATCAATTCTGACATGGCCGAGGTCCAGGACCGGATCTCCTCGGGCTACCGCGTACAGACCGCGGCGGACAATGCAGCCTACTGGTCGATCGCGACCACCATGCGGTCGGACAACGCAGCACTTTCGACCGTCCAGGACGCGCTTGGCCTCGGTGCAGCCAAGATCGATACGGCCTACGCCGCGATGAACTCGTCGATCGAAGTCGTCAGCGAGATCAAGCGCAAGCTGGTCGCCGCCAGCGAGCCGGGTGTCGACAAGCTGAAGATCGACAAGGAAATCACCGAGCTTAAGAACCAGCTCATCTCGGCCGCCCAGTCCGCCTCCTTCTCGAGCGAAAACTGGCTCTACAATGCAAACGCGGCCCCGGTCGGCACCAAGTCGGTGGTGGCTTCGTTCAACCGTGACGCCAACGGCAACGTATCGGTCACCACGCTCGACTTCGACACCTCGCAGTCGATGCTGATCGACAAGAACGCCAGCCGCGGCATCCTGACCAGAAACTACGACGCGTCCCAGCTCACCTCTCCTCCCGGCACGCTCGGTGCACGCATGTACCACCTGATCGGAGCGCCGGTGACGACGCCGATCGGAACGACGGCGGAAATCAAGCTGACCACGTCGACGACGCCGGCCGAGATGTCCGACATGATCAGCGTCGTCGAGCGCATTCTCAATCAGTTGACGGATGCGGGCTCCACCCTTGGCGCGATCACCAAGCGCATCGAGTTGCAGGAAGGCTTCATCGCCAACCTGATGGACACGATCGACAAGGGCGTCGGCCGCCTGGTGGATGCGGACATGAACGAGGAATCGACACGGCTGAAGGCGCTGCAGACCCAGCAGCAGCTGGGCATCCAGGCGCTGTCGATCGCCAACACCAATTCCGAGAACATCCTGCGCCTGTTCCAGCAGTAAGGCGCAAGCGGCGGATAGCGACCGGCAACCGGTCGCCCGATCCGCCGCAACACGGCCGCTGCCTGCGGGCGACGGCGAAAGTTCTGCCACGTCGTCGGTCACGGCACCCGGTGGAAACGGTTGGACCGCGCTATTTGCCCTGGCGCGGTCCAACACATTCATTTTCGCACAAGTTTGACCGAATAGCCTTCCCTCGCAGTCCTGTCGGATGACTGCCGGCCAGAATGATCTTTGCGCCGCCGCCTGCATCGGATCGCACCGGGAAAGACCAATCCCTGATCGCGCCGATGTACGTCAAGAATGCTGGGTTCGCCGTATCCGACGGTCGTGCCCGAGGGAGACATGTCAGCAGTGCCAGCAGCAATGGAAGTCCGCGCCAACGGGCGCCGCCTCTTAAGCAGGCCGAGATCGCCGCATTGCCGCTCGTTTGCTGCAGGGTGCCGGCCATGAGTGCAATGCTCTCCCGCTATCTCAAGGATTTCAGCGCGCCGAAAGTCGAGCTGTCGCTGATGCCGCCGAAATACTTCCCCGATCTGGATGCCGACTTTGCCGAAGGCGATCGCTTCGGCGCGAGACCAGCCATGCCGGAAATCGACATTGATGCGGAGCGCCGGAGAGCCTTTGCCGAAGGGCGCGCCGAAGCCACTGCCGAACTTGTCTTCGAACAGGAAAAACAGCTCGCCGAGTTGCAGGCAGCCCATGCCGCGGAGCTCGAAGCGCTGACCCGCCGGTTCGAAGAGGAAACCGCCAGCCGCCTTGCCGCGCGCTTTGACGAAATGACCGACGAACTCGTCGTCGCGCTTGGCGACCAGGCCGCGCGCGTGCTTGCGCCGGTGATGGGCGATGCGCTGATGCAGCGCGCCGTCGCCGACATGGCGCATATGTTGAAGCAAGGCCTTTCGGCCGGCGAAGGCTGCACCATCGTCGTCAAGGGTCCAGGTGCTCTGTTCGAGGCGCTGAAGCGCCACTTTGAAGATGACCTGCCGTTGTTGCGCCACGTCGAAACCGACGACGTTGATCTGTCCGTCGAAGTCGACGGCACGGTCCTCGTGACGCGCATGACGGCCTGGGCCGATACTGTTCGGAAAGTTCTCGCATGAGCGACGAAAACCACCACAACGGCAAACACGAGATCATCATCGTCAAGCGCCACAGCGGCAGCCATGACGGCCACCACGGCGGCTCCTGGAAGATCGCCTATGCCGACTTCATGACCGCGATGATGGCCTTCTTCCTCGTGATGTGGCTGATCAATGCCGCCAACGAAGAGACGAAGGCCGCGATTGCCTCCTATTTCAATCCGGTGCAGCTGACCGACCAGAAGCCTGCCGAACGCGGTCTGAAGGATCCGGCCAAGGACGCGCAGGGTGAGGAAACGCAGCAGCGCTCCAAGGTCGATGGCGAGCAGGAGAAGTCTGGCGGTTCGGCCAAGACAGGTGATCAGCTGACGGCGACATCGGGCGAAGAAACGAAGTATTCCGACGCCGACTTCTTTGAAAATCCCTATTCGGTGCTGTCCGAGATCGCCCGTGAAGTCGGCCAGCAGGCCAACATCAGCGTCAAGGGCGAGGGCGGTGCGGCCCAGTCGGGGCCGGCGACCGGCGCCGATGGTGGCGAGGCCTATCGCGACCCCTTTGATCCGGATTTCTGGACGAAGCAGGTCGAGTTGAAGGACGCCGGCAACGTGACCGAAAGCGATGTCGCGCTTGCGGCCAAGACCACGATGCCGGCCGGAGCGACCCCGGTGGTCGAAGGCAGGTCCAAGGCCGAAGTCGAAGGCAAGGACAAGGACGCCGAAAAGACGAGCGAGGCCGCCGGACAGCCTGAAACTGATGCCGGCGAGAAGCCGAAGACCGAAGTTGCCGAGGCGGATGCCGAGAAGCAGGCCACCGAACTCCAGGCCGAACTGAAGAAGCAGCTGGCAGGCGAGGCGGGTCAGCTGGCCGAAGGGCTTGTCGTGACCCCGGCTGAAGGCGGCCTGATGGTGACGATCAGCGAACGCACCGACGCCCAGATGTTCGCCGTCGGCTCGGCCGTGCCGCAGAAGGAACTGGTGGTGGCGATGGAAAAGATCGGCCACCTCTTGGCCGGACGCCAGGGTGCGGTCGCAATCCGCGGCCACACGGATGGCCGTCCGTTCAAGGATGGAACCTATGACAATTGGCGGCTTTCTGCAGCCCGCGCCCAGAGCGCCTATTACATGCTCGTCCGTGGCGGCCTGAAGGAGGATCGCGTCAGCCAGATCAGCGGGTTTGCCGATCGACGCCTGCAGATCCCTGACGATCCCTATGCGCGAGGCAACCGGCGCATCGAGATCCTGTTGCAGTCGGCGCCGGGTTGAATGCCATGCTGAGACGCCTGCGATCCGTCCTGATAACCTGCTGCGTGCTCGCGGTCCCGTTTGCAAGCGGATCCGCGCGCGCCAACGACATCGAGGAACTCGCGCCCTTCAAGATGATCCGGTCGCTGCAATATGTGCAGGATTCCGTCGTGCTCGGCGATCACTCGGCGATCGAGATGCAGCGCTTCATGCTGGGTGCGATCGACAAGCGCCTTCGAGCGGCCGACGCCTCCGTGTTCGACGATCCGCGCAATGTCGATGCGGCCCTCGTCTACGCGATGAGCGGCGGCAATCCCGAGACGTTAAAGTACCTCGCAGATCATGACGTGTCGGGCAATTTCGATTCCCGCGTCACGGATGCGCTGCGGCAATATCTGAGCGGCAAGGGCGGCCTGATCGTCGAAAACCTGTCCAAGGCAGCGCCCGAATACCGCAATGGCCGGATAGGGCCTTACCTTTACCTCATCCTCGGCAACGCCACGTCGCAGCAGGATCCGGTTGGGGCGATGAAATACTACGACTGGGCGCGGCTGACCGCTCCCGGTACGATCATCGAAGAGGCGGCCTTGCGTCGCTCCGTGTTTCTCTCCGTGCAGGCGGGCGAGCCGGACAAGGGCTTCCGCTATGCGCTGGCTTATGCGCGTCGCTACCTGACGTCTCCCTATGCCAGCCAGTTCGCCGATGTCTTCGTCGAGCTTGCCGTTGCCCATTTCGATGGTGCGGCACAGGAGAAGATCTCCGAGATCCTCGACTTCATGGACGTGCCGCGCCAGCGCGAGGTGTATCTTCGCGTCGCGCGCAGGGCTGCGATTGCCGGCAAGCAGGAACTTGCCAAGCTCGCCTCGGAAAGGGCCGAAGCGCTCGGCGCGGATGATGCAAGCCAACCGAAGGTGCTTGCAAGCTTCTACGCCGGACTTGCCTCCGTCCCCTCGAATGACGTGTTCGCGGCGACTGCGAGCCTGGCGTCGATCTCCGATGCCGCGCTTTCGCCGCGTGACCGAGCGTTGCGTGACGCCGCCAAGGCGATCGCAGACGCGGTGGTCCGGCCGCCGAGCGGTGAAAGCCTCACGCAAGCGTTTGCAACTAAACCGGATAGACCGGCTGAAACGGATCGTTCGGCCGAAGCCGGAGAGACAGGCAGCGGCATGAGCCCCTTCGGCGATGCTCCGACCCCGAAGGTTGCGGCGGCAAATGTCGCAGCAACGGCGGTGGAGCCGGACGGGGACCCCGCGCACGACGGCTTCGTGGCCAAGGGGCGATCGAAGATCGAAGAGATCGACGCGCTCCTGAAGGGAGAAGGACAATGAGGGCTCTTGACGACACGCTGCGCGGTTTGCCTCAGGCCCTTGCCGGCAATGGTAGCGGTCGCGCCGGTGGCAAGGAGCAGGCCGGAGGACTTCCGGCAAGCGCGTTCGAGGACGCTGTGGCCAATGCCGGCCGGCAGAAGGCGAATGATCAGTCTGGCGCGGCCAACGATGATGCTGCAGCCGGCGACGCAGGAGCACAGGCCTTGATCGACAAGGACAACATTGCCAAGACACTCGCCCGCAAGGCGCACGGATTGGCGCAGCGCGCCGCAGCCATCGGTCAGGGCGATGCGGCTTTCGGTGAGCAGAACGCTGCCGGTCAGCTGCCCACCATCGAACGCGAAATCAATGCGCGACGCCTTGCTTCAAGCAAGACCGACGCGAAGACGCCGGCTGCCGATGCGGGCAGCATCGCCGGTGCGGTCGGCGAGGAAGAGCTTGCCAAGCGGCTCGCCGCCCTTTCTCAGAGCCTTGCCAAGGCGCAGGGCGCCAAGGGCGCCGCCGAGGGCGGCGACGATCCGACAGCGGCTGCCGACGGCGCGCAAACGCAAAAGAGCGAAATGGACGATCTGCTGACGCTGCTTGGCGGCGTCCAGTCGCCGGCAACGACGCAGGCCGGCGCATCCGCTACCGGCCGTGCCATTGCGGATGGCCAGGGCGTCGGCGCTCCTGCCGGCGTTCCGGCGGAACCTGACGCAAAGGCCGAGGCGGCGGCGGCAGGTGAGGGCGAGCCGGATCGGCTTTTCCGTTTCGCCCGCGCCGATGGCAAGGGACAGGCGGTCTCCATGAGCCTGTCGAAGGACGGCGAGGCGGCCTTTGACAGCGCCCGCCAGGGCTCCGCCAAGGTCGAGAACGTCACCGTGCTTGAGGCTCGACGCTATCTCGGCATCGCCATGAACGCCAATTCGAATGCAGTCGCCGACGCGATCGTGGGCGAGGCAGGCACGCCATCGCTGCAGCCAAGTGCGGCGCTGGCCCAGCCAGGCGCCTGGACACAGGCCGGCAAGACGCTGAACACCCTGAAGATCCAGCTCCATCCGATCGAGCTCGGTCTCGTCACGGCCACGCTGCGGCTGAAAGACGACGAGTTGCAGGTCGAGCTGAAGGTCGAGACCGGCGAAGCCTTCCGGCAATTGCGCGACGACCAGAGCGAGATGGTGAAGGCGCTGCGGGCGCAGGGCTTTGCCGTCGATCAGGTCAACATCGTGTTCAATTCCGGTGGCGATGCGTCGCAGGGCGGCGGTTCGCAGCAGCAGGCCCAGGCCCAGCCCGGGCAACAGGGACGCGAACGCGCCGACGGCAATGGTCAGGGACGACAGCAAAGACAGGACGATGGCCAGGCTTCGGGGGCCGAAAGGTGGGTTGGCAATGGCGGGACGGACGATGCGGCTGCCGGCACTGAGCGCTCTCGCACTGGTCACGTCTACATGTAGTGCCCTTGCCAGCGCCAGCAGCGGTGTCTGCGAACGCGAGATCATCAGCGCGGCTGCAAAATACAACGTCCCCGCGGGCATCCTCTATTCGGTCGGATTGACCGAAACCGGCCGCAAGGGCTCACTCCAGCCCTATGCGATGAACATCGAGGGCAAGGCCTATTTCGGTACCAGCGAACAGGACGTTCTGGCCCAGTTCGGCAATGCGCGGGCGCAGGGTGCCAAGCTCATCGATCTCGGCTGCATGCAGATCAACTATTACTTCCATGGCGAGCATTTCACCTCGCCGGCCGAGATGCTTGACCCGCAGAAGAATGTCGAATATGCCGCGCGCTTCCTGGCCAATCTTCACGCCAGGCACGAGACCTGGACGATGGCCGTTGCGCGCTATCACGCCGGCCCGAACAATGACCCGGCGCAGAAGAAATACGTCTGCCGGGTGATCGCGAACCTCGTCGCGACCGGCTACGGCAAGTGGACGCCGAACGCCACGCAGTTCTGCCATTAAACAACCAAAGATTGAATTAGTGAGTCGTTTGCCGCAATGTGGCGACAATGCGCGGAGAATGTGACAGCAAGCGATTTGTCGTATCCCGTTAACTTTTCCACATTATTTTAGTGTCGTTTCGGGCGGGGTGCTACTAGATATAGATCAAATCGGCGAGACATGGTTAATCAATTATTAATTCCACCCATTAACTTCCTCTAGTTGTTCATGAATCCCTCGATTCGTACCTCTCAATCAGTGCGGTGCCATACTGATTCGGAGGCGGACGAATGATCGTAGTGGTTGATGAAAGAGAGCTCGTTAAGGACGGGTACACGTCCCTGTTCGGGCGTGAAGGTATTCCCTCGACGGGTTTTGATCCCCGGGAGTTCGGGGAATGGGTCAATGCGGCGGCTGATTCGGATATCGACGCCGTCGAGGCATTCCTGATCGGGCAGGGTGACGCGACCTTCGCGCTGCCGCGCGCCATCCGCGACCGGTCGATGGCGCCGGTCATCGCCGTCAGCGACACGCCCTCTCTCGAAAACACGCTTGCACTCTTTGATTGCGGCGTCGACGACGTCGTGCGCAAGCCCGTTCACCCCCGCGAAATCCTCGCCCGCGTCGCTGCGATCCGCCGCCGCCTGAAGGCGATTACCAACTTCACCGACATCGGTCCGATCCGCGTCTTTGCCGACGGCCGCGATCCCGAGATCAACGGTGAAGTCTTCGCGCTGCCCCGCCGTGAGCGCCGCATCCTTGAGTATTTGGTCGCCAACCGCGGCCGTCGTGTTTCCAAGTCGCAGATCTTCAACGCGATCTACGGGATCTTCGACGAGGATGTCGAAGAGAACGTCGTCGAGAGCCACATCAGCAAGCTGCGCAAGAAATTGCGCAAGAAGCTCGGCTTCGACCCGATCGATTCCAAGCGCTTCCTTGGCTACTGCATCGACTGGAACTGAACGCCACGCGAAAGTGCGGGCACCGAACCAAGACAGGTTCACGCAAGGCCCGCTTCCTAGTGTCGCCGTAACAAGGAAATGAGGATCCGATATGAGTCTCTATGGCAGCATGAGAACGGGTGTGTCCGGTATGAACGCCCAGTCGAACCGTCTGGGCACCGTCGCCGAAAACATCGCGAATTCGAACACGACGGGCTACAAGCGCGCCTCCACTGAGTTCTCGTCGATGATCCTGCCTTCGGGCGGCGGCAACTACAATTCCGGCGGCGTCGAGACGCAGGTCCGCTACAGCATCTCCCAGCAGGGCGGCTCGAGCTACACCACGTCGGCAAGCGATCTGATGATCAACGGCGGCGGCTTCTTCATCGTTTCGGGCAATGGCGGCCAGAACTTCCTGACGCGCGCCGGCTCCTTCGTTCCGGACAAGGAAGGCAACCTCGTCAACACCGCCGGCTTCACGCTGATGGGCTACGAGTACAAGGCTGGCGTCGACCCGACCGTTGTCGTCAACGGTTTTGACGGCCTGGTGCCGGTCAAGCTCGCGGACGACGGCGTGGTGGCTTCCGGCTCAACCAAGGGCTCGATGGGGGCAACGCTTCCAGGCAATGCGGCAAACGGTGCGCAGGAAAAGTCGTCGCTTTCGGTCTATGACAGTCAGGGGAATTCCCGCCTTCTCGACTTCACCTATACGAAAACCGGTACCGGCACCTGGAGCCTTACAGTTGTCGACCGCCAGACCGGAACCAACATCGCAACTCAGGCACTGGCGTTTGATGCGGCCGGCAAGTTGACAACGACCCCGGCGACGCTGACGACGGCCACCATGGGCCCCTTTGCCGGCAGTGGCGCCACGCTCGCTCCGCTCGCGATCGACTTTTCCAAGACGACCCAAGCCGGCGACAAATTCGAAACCGATGGTGGCACCATCAACGGTAGCAAGCCTTCAAAAATGACGGGCTTCGAGATCGACAAGGAAGGCGTCGTTTACGCCAAGTACGGCGACAACCTGGTGCCGAAGTTCCGCATTGCGCTCGCAAACGTTCAGAGCCCGGACAAGCTGCAGCCGGAATCGGGCAACGTCTACACCCAGGGCGCAGACTCGGGCGTCATCGTCACGGGTTTTGCCGGATCCGGCGCCTTTGGCGACATCAAATCCAAGGCGCTTGAAAACTCCAACGTCGATATCGCCAACGAACTGACTTCGATGATCGAGGCACAGCGCAACTACACGGCAAACTCCAAGGTGTTCCAGACCGCCTCGGACCTGCTTGACGTGCTGGTCAACCTGAAACGGTAATTGAAAGAGATACGGTCCGCGTCATGTCGCTGTCCTCCGCAATATCCATCGCCCAGCAAGCCTTCAGCAACACGGCGCAGCAGACCGCGATCGTGTCGAAGAACATCGCGAACGCGGGCAATGCGGACTATTCGCGTCGCCTTGCCCTCTTGGGCAGCACCGGAAACGGCGCGCAGGTCGTATCCATCTACCGGGCACAAAACGAGGCGCTGCTCAAGCAGAGCATCGCCAACATCGGCGAAGCCTCGGGCCAGGCGCGGCTGAGCGATGGCCTGGAACTTTTGAAGTCGGCGCTCGGCGGCAACAATTACGAAACGGCGCCCGCGAAACTGCTTTCACAGTTTCGCGAGAGCCTGCAGACCCTGGCATCCACGCCCGGCAACAAGACGATCGCAGCTGCAGCCGTCACCAGCGCGCAGGATCTTGCCAACTCGCTGAACAAGACGTCCGACACTGTGCAGAATATGCGCGAGGATGCGGACAAGGAGATCGCTCTCGAAGTCGACAAGCTGAACAGCCTGCTGGCGGACTTCGAAAAGGTCAACAACACCATCAAGGCGACGCCGCAGGGCGGTGATGCCAACGATGCGCTCGACCAGCGCGACAAGATCCTGAAGCAGGTGTCGGAGATCATCGGCATCTCCACCGTCACTCGCGGTAACAATGACACGGTGATCTTCACCACCGACGGAACGGTTCTCTTCGAGAACAGCCCACGTCAGGTCACCTTCGCTCCGACCACCGCTTTTGACGCAACCACCACCGGCAACAAGATCTTCGTCGATGGCGTGCCGATCGCGGCCGGAAGCGGCGCAGATACCACGGCGAAGGGCAAGCTCGCGAGCCTCGTGCAACTGCGCGACGACGTCGGGCCGAAGTTCCAGTCGCAACTCGACGAAATTGCCCGCGGCCTGGTCGAGCTCTTCAAGGAAGGCAATCCCAGCGGCGCGCCGCCGATACCCTATCAGCCGGGCCTCTTTACCTGGGGCAGCCCGGGCGTGCCCGCGGCAGGCACGGTGGTTCCGGGCCTGGCATCGAAGATTACCGTCAACGCGCTCGCAAAGGCCAATCCGCTGCTGTTGCGCGACGGCGGCTTCAATGGTGTGGTGTCAAACCCGGGTGGTGCTGCAAATCCCAGCCCCGGTTACACGGGCCTGATCGACGGCTTCATCAACAAGATGGGCGAGAACATGTCGTTCGACCCGTCGACGGGCCTCGACGGCACCAGCAGCCTCCTGAACTTGGCGACGGGGTCGGTCGGCTGGCTGGAGCAGACGCGCAAGACCGCATCGACAGCCGATGTCAGCAAGCAGGCAATGCTGTCGCGCACCCAGGAAGCGCTCAGCAAGCAGACGGGCGTCAGCATCGATGAGGAGCTGTCGCTGCTGCTCGATCTCGAACAATCCTACAAAGCATCGGCCAAGCTGGTGAGCACCGTGGACGCCATGATGGCGGCCCTGATGGAAGCTGTGAGGTAATCATGAAGACGTCCTACGTTTCTAATCTGGCGATCCAAACCGCCATGCGTCTGACGATTGCGCAAAATCAGTCGGACCTGTTGAAAGCGACCCAGGAACAGACGACCGGCCGGCACTATGACGTCGGCCTTACGCTCGGAGCATCGACGTCCCAGTCGCTCAATATCCAACGCGAGATCGACCGGCTGAAGTCGTTGAAGAGCACGAATTCCGTCGTCACCCAGCGCCTGTCGGGCTCGCAGGGCGCCTTGGAAACGATGGCGAAGTCCGCCGAGAAGCTGCGCGACACGCTTGTCACCTACAAGGGCAACGATGCCGCCAGCCAGCTGAAGATCCAGAAGACCGAAATCATGGGCGCGCTGCAGACCTTCACGGCCGCCGCCAATACCTCCTTCAACGGCGAGTTCCTGTTTTCGGGTATCAACACAGATGCCAAGCCGCTCGCCGACTACAGCACGACACCGCCTTCGGCCGCCAAGACCGCCTTCGACAACGCGCTTTCGACCTTCATGGGAGCGCAGTTGCCGCCGTTGACCGGCATGGACCAGTTCTCCGTCACCCAGATGCAGGACTTCATCAAGAACACGGTCGAACCGATGTTCACTGGCACGGGCTGGGATGCCAGCTGGTCGAATGCGTCCAATCAGAACATGACGAGCCGGATCAGCGCCAGCGAAGTCATTGAAAGCTCGACCAACGCCAACACGGCCGGTTTCCGCAATTTTGCCCTGGCGAGCGTGATCTCCGCCGAACTGATGGACAAGAACGTGACGCCCGAGGTGCGCGCGGCCATCGGCGTCGCAGCTCTCGATTATGCCGAAAAGGGCCTCGCCGGTCTGAACGCTGAACGCAGCCAGCTCGGCATCTCCGAATCGCGCGTGAAGAAGGCGAACACCTCGATCGACGCTCAGCTCACGATCTTCACGAACCAGTTCAACGCCCTCGAGGGGATCGATGTCGAGGAAACGGCGACCCGTATCAACACGCTGAAGGTGCAGCTGGAAACGTCCTATACACTAACGTCGCGACTACAGCAGATGAGCTTGCTCAATTTCCTCTAATGTGAGGAGCCGGACAAACATGAAGGATGTCTGAATGTACCAATTTTCTTATGCCGAGATCATGGAGGACGGCGTCGCCGACTCCAAGAATCGAGAACGGCAGGTACTCGACCGCTCGATCGCGCTCATGGAAGCAGCGAAGCAGCAGAAGGGGTACTCAAGAGAAGCCATCGAGGCCATCTACTTTACCCGACGCCTGTGGATCCGCTTCATCGAGGATCTGCGCGCTCCGGAAAACCAGCTGAACGAAGAGCTGCGCGCCAATCTGATTTCGATCGCCATCTGGATACTCAACGAGACGGAGAAGATCCGCAAACGCGAATCTTCCAACTTCCAGGGCATAATTGACATTACCACCATCATCAGGGATGGACTGAAATGAAGAGCACACTGCGTATTTCGCTGAAGTCGGGCGAACGGATTTTTGTCAATGGCGCGGTGCTTCGCGTCGATCGCAAGGTTGCGGTCGAGTTCCTGAACGACGTGACTTTTCTTCTCGAAAACCACGTGCTTCAGCCTGAAGATGCAACCACGCCGCTGAAGCAGCTCTACTTCATCGCGCAGATGATCCTGATCAACCCGGAAGGTGCGGAACAGTCGACCGCGATGTTCCGCAAGTCGATCGTCATGCTGCTCAACTGCTTCAAGAACGAAGAAATTCTGGCCGAGTTGAAGCGTGTCGACGGGCTTGTCACCAACGGCCGCGCGTTCGAGGCGCTGAAGGCGATCCGCGGGCTCTACGCGATCGAAGACCGCATCCTCAACACCCAGGAAATCACGCCGGCCACGGTCGAGCAGATTCGCAAGGAGATTGCACCATGGCGGTAAGCGGCGTCAGCAACAACGGCTACACTCCGAACGTTTCGGCTCAGGATTCGGGCGGCGACGCCGCCAAGGCATCGCTCAACTACGAGAGCTTCCTGAAGCTGCTCGTCGCCCAGATGAAGAATCAGGATCCGACGCAGCCGATGGACGCCACGCAGCAGATCGCCCAGCTCGCGACGTTTTCGCAGGTGGAGCAGACGATCAAGACCAACAAGAATCTTGAGAGCCTGCTGCAACGCACGTCGCTCAGCGAAGCCGACGCCGTCATCGGGCGGACCGTCACCAGCGAAGACGGCAAGACCACTGGCGTGGTTAAGGAAGTGAAACTATACTCTGACGGAATCATTGCGGTGCTCGACAACGGCAAGGAGCTTGTTATCGGCCCCGGCGTCAAGGTGAAGTGACACATTCATGAATGAGGCGGATGCGCTCGATATCGTACAGGCCGCGATCTGGACCGTGATCGTGGCCTCGGGCCCCGCCGTTCTCGCCGCCATGGTCGTCGGCGTCGTCATCGCCTTCATCCAGGCGCTGACCCAGGTCCAGGAAATGACGCTCACCTTCGTTCCGAAGATTCTTGCCGTCATGGTCACGGTTGCGGTGTCCGCGCCCTTCATCGGCGCCCAGATCTCGATTTTCACCGACATCATCTTTTCGCGCATCCAGTCCGGCTTCTGAGCCCTCTGCGCGTTTTCCCTGGTCCTCGATGCCGGGTGTGAAACCCTCGCGCAAGCTTAGGTCGCTATCTCCGTCTCTATAGTGGGGCAGCGCGTGTGAATGCTGCCTTGTTCTCATGATGAGACGGAAGAGACATGGCACAACAAGCAGCGTTGATTATCCCGAAAGCGGCACCGAAGGGCCGGGACATCGGCTTCGCGCTCGGCATCGTGGCGATCCTGTCGATCCTCTTCCTGCCAATCCCGCCCTTCCTGATCGACATGGGCCTCGCCTTCTCGATCGCCTTTTCCGTATTGATCCTGATGGTCTCGCTGTGGATCCAGCGTCCGCTCGAGTTCTCCTCGTTCCCGACCATCCTGCTGATCTCCACCATGGTGCGCCTGGCGCTGAACATCGCCACGACGCGCGTCATCCTCTCGCATGGTCACGAGGGCCACGGGGCAGCCGGCGGCGTCATTTCCGGCTTCGCCAGCCTCGTCATGTCCGGCGACTTCGTCATCGGTCTGATCGTCTTCCTGATCCTCATCACCGTGAACTTCATCGTCATCACCAAGGGTGCGACGCGTATCGCTGAAGTCGGCGCGCGTTTTACCCTCGATGCGATCCCCGGCAAGCAGATGTCGATCGACGCCGACCTGTCGGCGGGCCTGATCGACGAGAAGGAGGCCCAGCGCCGCCGCCGCGAGCTTGAAGAGGAAAGCTCGTTCTACGGTTCGATGGACGGTGCCTCGAAATTCGTACGCGGCGACGCGATCGCCGGCCTGATCATTACCGCGATCAACATTTTCGGCGGCATCATCATCGGCTATCTGCGCCATGGCATGCCGATCGGCGAAGCGGCCGACGTCTTCGTCAAGCTGTCGGTCGGCGACGGCCTCGTTTCGCAGATTCCGGCCCTGATCGTTTCGCTTGCCGCCGGCCTGCTCGTTTCGCGTGGCGGTACATCCGGGTCAACCGACCAGGCCGTCGTCGGCCAGCTCGGCGGTTACCCGAAGGCGCTGATGGTCGCCTCCGGCCTGATCATTCTCCTGGCGGTCGTCCCGGGCCTGCCGTTCCTGCCCTTTGCCGTTCTCGGCGGCGGCATGGCGTTCCTCAGCTGGCTCGTGCCGCGCCAGATCGAGGCGGCCAACGCTGCCCGGCGCGCCGAGGAAGCAGCCAAGGTCCAGCAGACCAAGGAAGGCGAGCAGGATTCGGTCAAGTCGGTGCTGAAGACCGCCGAGATCGAGCTGCTGCTCGGCAAGCAGGTCTCGACCCGCCTGCTCGGTGCGCACCAGGAGCTCGCCTTCCGCGTCGGCAAGATGCGCCGCAAGTTTGCCGGCCAGTACGGTCTCGTCATCCCGGAAATCAAGGTCTCGGACGATATCAGCATCCCCGACAAGGCTTACCATATCCGCATTCACGGCACGACGATCGCGTCCAACACGGTGCGCGTCGGCGAAGTGCTTGTCGTCACCGGTGGCGGCCGTCGGCCGAGCGTGCCGGGCGACGAGATCCGCGAACCCGCCTTCGGCATGCCGGCCGTCTCCATTCTGGAAACCTTCACCGAAGACCTGAAGCGCGAGGGCTTCCATCCGATCGACAACGTCTCGGTGGTGCTGACCCACCTGAGCGAAGTGATCCGCAACAACCTGCCGCATCTCTTGTCCTACAAGGACGTCAAGGTGCTGATCGAAAGGCTCGATCCGGAATACCGCAAGCTTGCCGATGAGATCTGCACCTCACACATGTCCTATTCGGGTCTGCAGGCCGTCTTGAAGCTGCTTCTCGCCGAACGCGTCTCGATCCGCAACCTGCACCTGATCCTCGAAGCCGTCGCCGAGCTTGCGCCGCATGTGCGCAAGACCGAGCAGATCGTCGAGCACGTGCGGGTGCGCATGTCGCAGCAGCTGTGCGGCGACCTTGCCGACAACGGCATCCTGCGCGTGCTGAGGCTTGGCAACAAATGGGACATGGTCTTCCATCAGGCGCTGAAGCGCGACGCCAAGGGCGAGGTCGTCGAGTTCGACATCGATCCGCGGCACCTGGAAGAGTTCAGCGAGCAGGCGACTAAAGTTATCCGTGAACATCTCGATCGCGGCATGCCCTTCGTGCTGGTAAGTTCGCCCGAATCCCGTTCATATGTGCGCATGATCATCGAGCGCCTCTTTGCCACATTGCCCGTGCTCTCGCATGTCGAGCTCGCCAAGGGCCTAGAGATCAAGATCATCGGCTCCATTTCATGATCACCGACCCTGAGGGCACGGTGCTGGCGCTGTTTGCGGCCTTCTGTCGTATCGGTGGCTGCATCATGATCATACCCGGGTTTTCCAGTGCACGTATTCCCATGCAGATCCGGCTGTTCATCGCCGTGGCCGTTTCCATGGCGATCCTGCCGATCATGTGGACCGACATCTATCCTCAGGTCACCGGAAAGGCGCACACCTACATCTACCTGATCGCCGCCGAAACTGCGGTCGGCGCGGTGATGGGGCTGGTGGCGCGCTATTACGTGCTCGGGCTTCAGTTCGTCGGTGCGACCGTCACCATGCTGATGGGTTTCAGTTCGCCGCCATCGTCCGACGTCATCGAAGACACACCGGAAAACCAGATGACCAGCCTGATCAGCTTTGCCGGGCTGATGGTGCTCTTTATGCTCGATTTCCACCATGTGATGATCGAGGCGATCGTCCAGTCCTATCGCGCCATGCCGATCGGCACAGCGTTTGACCCGCAGGGCGTGCTGATCACGCTCACGGATTCGCTTGCCCAGACCTTCATGATCATGCTGAGGCTCGCGAGCCCCTTCGTCATCTACGGCCTGCTTTTCAACGTGGCGATCGGCATGGTCAACAAGCTCGCGCCACAGATCCCGATCTACTTCATCTCGCAGCCCTATCTGATCATGGGCGGCATGTTCCTGCTCTATCTTGGCATCGCCGCGATGCTGCGCCTCTTCGGCGACGGTTTCGCACCGGTCATGCAGGGAGGATAGCCCACATGAAGACGCGCTCGCAGAAACTCAAGCGCCTGGTCGCGGTCCAGCGCCATCTCGAGCAGATGGCGGAAGCCGACTATGTCGAGATGGTGCGCCAGCGCGAGGTTCTGGCGGAGACGATCGACGTGGTCGTCGACGCGATGGGATCGGCCCATCCGATGCACCGGATGTTTTCCGGGCACTATTCCTCCCAGGTTGGACGCCTCGTGCAGAAGGACCAGATGCTGCACGGCATCCAGCAGACACACGAAGCCCGCATGCTGCGCGAACGCGCAAAGGCCGACCGGCTCGAGGAAAACATGAAGGAAGCGCGCCAGTCCGAAGAGCGCGAAGAAGCCGACAATTCCATCTACGACCTGATCGATCAACACGTTACGGGAAACGCGCCAGCTTCCGGTAAGGTTGACGGGCGATAGTGTGTCATACCGGGTCGCTCCAACAGTGGAGCGGGTCGGCCCAAACTATTGCTCCATGCATTGGCGTTGCACCCGGACGGGTGACCCAGGCACGATTTTGAGAGGATTCGTCATGGCCATCTCTCCGCCCAGCGATCTGGTGTTGGATGTCGTGCGCGCCGCCGACCCGAGCGAAGTGCAGGAAGCGCAGGCACGGCTGAAAGCCAACCGCGCCGCCTTCACGGCGACCAGCCTTGCGGAGAACGGCAACGGTTTTGCCGCCGCCGTCAACGTGCTCAATCTGTCCCCTTCCGGATCGAGCGGGCTCGGTGACATCGATAATCGTGTCGAGCAGAAGAAGATCCCGGAGACCTACCGGAAATTCGAGGCGATGGTGCTGCAGAACTTCGTGAAATCGATGCTGCCGGCCGAGAGCGAGAACGTCTTCGGCAAGGGCACGGCCGGTGACATCTGGAAGAGCATGATGGCCGAGCAGATCGGCGATGTCATCTCCAAGAGCGGCGGCATCGGCATTGCCGACCAACTGGTTGGCGACAACGCTCCCGATCGGGTCCAGGCCTCGCTCGATGGCAACAGCCGGAACCTCGCCGCAAGCCTCGTGCAGGAATACGAGCGCAAGACGCTGACCGGCTTTGCGACCGAAGACGACAAGAACAAACAAGCCTAATTGGGAGTTGATTCATGGAAGCTGTGGCATCCAATGACGTGCGGATCCAGAACGTGCTCGGCCGGCTGGAAATGATCCTCGACAATGAGAACAGCCGCATCGGCGTCGACGTTGATTTCGACATCAAGACGTCGAACGCGCACAAGAGCCGTTGCCTCTACGAACTGACGATGTTGCACCGCGACATGCTGCCGGGCGAAACGTCGCCGGCATTCTCGTCGCATGCGCGTCACCTGCGCGACAAGCTCGCGGTCAATTCGCAGAAGGTCGAAGCGCACCTCGAGGCGGTACGCGCCGTTGTCGATCTCCTGAAGACGGCGGCCCAGGATGCCGATGCCGACGGCATCTACTCCGAGGCGCAGTTCCGCTATAGCGATTTCTGATGCTGAAGCTCATTCTCACCGGGGTCTGGGTCTGCGCCGTCACGCTCGGATCGGTCTATTATTCGATGCAGAGCGCCTCGGCGCCAGCCGTTTCGGACGGCGAGGCTGCAAGGCGCGCATCGGAGCAATATGTTCCAGGTGAGATGATCACCATTCCGGTGATCAGGGACGGCGGCGTCCAGGGTTACTTCCTGACAAAGCTTTCCTTTTCCGCGACCAAGGAAGGGATCAGCAATCTTCGCGCGCCGCTCCGCCAGACGGTGACCGACGAGCTTTACGATCTGCTCGTCGGCGCCAAGATGATCGATGTCGCCGACACCGGCACGTTCGATCTGCCGAGCTTCAAGGCGACGATCAAGGACGGCCTCAACAAGAAGCTGGGCGGAGAGGTGATTACCGAAGTCCTCGTCGAGCAGCTCGAATATCTGACGAAGGATGACGTCAAGCGCGTCGCCAACAGCCAGAATGTTCCGAAGCAGAAGCCAGTCCCGATCGTCGACAAGAACGGCGATGTCGCCAACGACAAGCTGCCGGAAGGCGCCGTCAAGGCAAGCAGCTCGCACTGAGGCGAGCGGGCGTTTCAAAGCCCGCGTCAGTCAGCCCGTCACTCTCAGACTGGAGCGTCCTTTGTGCGTTCGTGTGAACGCGCGGGCGCTCTAGTTCTTTTCAGGGTTCCGGTATTGCTCGTTGACGAAGCCGAACTCGGCCATCAACCGACCTATCGCGACATAGAAGTGATAGAGGCCGGCGGCCGCAAGTCCGCTCTTGCTCCAGAGTCCGATACCTCGGGGAATGGCCGCGCCGAGCAGGGCAAGCGATTTTCCGAAGGTCTTGATCCGGCCGCCGACGCTCGGGTCGCGCCGGTGTTCGAGCATCGTCGATATGGCGCCGTTCCTGAGGCTGCGCGCCCGGATCCAGGACGCGCTGGTGCGTCGTGCCGGAACGCTTTCGGCGACCCAGCCATCGGCGGCCCAGGCAAAGGAAAAGCCACTCTCTTTGCAGCGGCTGTAGAAATCGGCGTCGCCGCCGCCGATAAAGTTGAACGCCGGATCGAGAAACGGTCGAGGCATCGCGTCGAGAACGCGCCGCGAGACCAGCACATTGCCCGAGGAATAGAGGATCGGAACCGGTCCGGTCGTGTCATAGTGCGGCGTAAAGACGGGATGGCGTTTCCACTTCTGTCCGCCGTCACCCTCAAAGACCGGCAGTTGCGGTCCCCCGACCATGTCCGCGCCCGTCGTCTCCTGTACCGTGATGAGGCAGTCCAGCCACTCGGGCGCCGCCACCTCATCGTCGTCGATGATCGCGATCGCCTTCAGGTTGGGATAGGTTTCAAGCGCCATCGACCAGCCGGCATTGTACGCGTGGCAGTTTCCGCGCTGATTGGCGACGATGACGATCGATTCGGACGGATGGCCGAGGAAAAAGTCCTTGGCCGCCTCGGCACCCGCCAGTCCCTCGTTGTCGTTTTCGACGACCACGGTGGCAAACGGGATGTCAGGCCGTTGGGAAACAATGGTTTTTAGCGTCTTGACGACATGCTCCGGACGCCGGAACGTCGGCAGGATGACGACGAGATCGACATCACCAGCATCTTCCAGTTCTGTCCGGAAATAGACGGAAATGTCCTGGCCGGTCGACGTCATGGCGAAACCTGTTGAAGCAGAATTGGCGTGCAATACAACAAATCTTCCTAAACAGATGCTGAACCCAGACGGCGGATTTTGAAAGGGGGCCTTAAGCGCTCTTTCACCTCAGACTGCTAATGAAAGAGCCGGTTCCATTCATGACGTGTGGCAAAATGCATCTGGTCCTGGTTTCTTCTCTCGTTCCGGTCGCCAACCCGGCGTCCGGATTCGACATCGCCAACCGGGCTGTGCTCGACGGGCTGCGTGCGCTCGGACACCGGGTGAGTGTCATCGGGTTCCTGCAGCCGGGACGCACGCCGGCGCCCGATTGCGACATGCATCTGCTTGGCGAACTGGAAGTCACCAACGCCAAGGTCGGCGCGCTCCAGAAACTGAAATGGCTTTCGACCGCCTTCCTCAACCGGACTTCGGTTTCCTCGGGCAAGATGCTGACGGTCTCGGCGAGCCGGGTCCAGGCGATCCTCGACACGCTTTCCCCGTTCGATGGCCTGGTGCTCAATTCGGTTCAATTGCCTGCCGCCTTCGCGCAGGTCTTCCGGCCCTATCCTTCGATTTATGTCGCGCACAATGTCGAAGCGGACTCCGCCTTTGAAAATGCCGAGCGCGCCAGGCGCACGTTCGAGCGTTTTCTCTTCCGGCGCGAGGCGCAGTATCTTGAGCGTTACGAACAGCAGCTGGCGCAAAATGCGGTTGCCGTCTGGACATTTTCCGAGGCGGACCGCTTCGGTTTCGGTCGGGCGGTCAGCGATCGCGCCTTCGTGCTGCCGCTGGTGACAGGCTGGGATGCACCGGTCGTTCCAGCCGGCGAGCAGGCATCCGAGCTCACGCATGATCTCGGTCTGATCGGCACCTGGAGCTGGCGGCCGAACAGGCTGGGGCTCGACTGGTTCCTTGCGGAGGTCGTGCCGCACCTGCCTGAGGACCTGACGGTCGCGATCGCCGGCCAGTTGGATGGGGTGCCGCCGGTCGCCCATCCAGGTGTGCGTTTCGTCGGGCGGGTTCCGGACGCCCGCACCTTTGTCGCCCAAAGCGCCGTCGTCCCGCTGATCAGCCGTGGCGGCACGGGTGTCCAGCTGAAGACCCTCGAGACGTTCGAGCTTGGCATGCCGAGCGTCGCGACGCAGGCCTCGCTGCGCGGCATAGAGGCGGCGCCGGCAAATTGCGCTGCGGCCGAGGACCCAACCGAGTTTGCCCGTCTCCTGGTGGAAAAGGTCACGAGGGCGCGCGCCGGGGACCGGCAGCGGCTCGACGGGGCGCTCTTTCACCGCGCGCAAAAGGTACGGTTGATGCGCGTCATGCGCAACGTGCTTGGCGGACTGTCGGCAGCCGCCGTCGCCGAAACGCCGGCGGTCGCGCCGCTGTTGACGGTTCACGAGGGAGGGCGGTCGTGAGCAAGACCGCCACCGCTTCGCATGCCGCTCTTTCCCGCAGGCCCATCCTCGGCCTGCCGGTAGTCGATTTCGACTGGGAAAGCGCCTTCGCCTTTGCCGCAGAGGCGCTGTCGCGGCCCGGCGGACAAACGCTGCTTTCCTTCCTCAATGCCAACAACGCCAATCTGATGATGCGCGACGGCGATTATCGCGACGTGCTCAGCCGTCACATCGTGTTTCCCGACGGGCATGGGGTCGATCTCGCTTCCTATATCTTCTACGGGGCCATGTTTCCGGCCAATCTGAACGGCACGGATTTCGTGCCCGCACTGCTGACCTATGTCGAGCGGCCCTTGCGCGTCGCGATGATCGGTGCGCGACCGGACGTGCTTGCCCGTGCGGCCGAGAATTTCCGAAAGCACGCGCCATGGCACGAATTTCTGCCGGTGTCTGATGGCTTCTTCGATCGCGAAAATTCCAGGCAGATTCTCGCCGGCGTGCGCGCGCTGAACGCGGATGTTCTGCTGGTGGCCATGGGCAGCCCCGGTCAGGAAAAATGGGTCGACGCCCATGTCGGGCCAAAGGACGCCCGGCTGGTGATCACCGTCGGTGCGCTCTTCGACTTCGTCGCCGGTGAGTTCCCGCGGGCGCCGAAACTCCTGCGACGGCTGCGGCTGGAATGGTTCTTCCGACTGGCGATCGAGCCGCGGCGGATGTGGCGGCGTTATGTGCTTGGAAACCCGCTTTTTCTCTGCCATGTCGTCTGGCACAAATTGTCGGGGCGTGCGCGTGAAGCGACCGCGGACACCAGCCTTCGAACGGGAACATCGTGAACGGCCAGACCCTGCGCACCGCGGTTGTCACCGCATCCTACTCCAACGATTTCGAGCGTTGCCGTCTCATGTGCGAAAGCATGGACCGCAAGCTCGAAGGCGATTGGAAGCATTATCTGCTGGTCGCCGAATGTGACGTGACGCTCTTCCGGCAGCTTGAAGGGTCCAGGCGCCAGGTAATCAGCGAACGCGACCTGTTGCCCTGGTGGCTGCACCCCGTGACCGATCCGCTGTCGGCGGGGCGCCGGAAAGTCTGGCTCAGCCCCTTCGGCCTGCCGCTGCGCGGCTGGCACGCGCAACAGCTTCGTCGCCTGGCGCTGGCGCGCCACATCGAGGAAAGGGCGATGTTTGCGGTCGATTCGGACGTCGTCTTCCTGCGCGCCTTCGACCCGGCGAGCCTCTGGCAGGGGGAACGTCTGACGCTTTACCGCCAGGACGGCGCGATCCATGCGCAGATGCGCTCCAATCACCTCGAATGGCTCGCCCATTCCGATCGCCTTCTCGGTGTTGGCCCGTACCGATTGCCGGCCAACGATTACATCAACACGCTGATTGCCTGGCGCACGGATTCCTGCCGAAAGCTGCTCGATCACATCGAGGCGCTCCACGGGCGCAATTGGGTGCGGGCCGTCACGCGCACGCGGGCTTTCTCGGAATGCACGATCTATGGCCGTTTCGTCGATGAAGTGCTCGGCGGTGAGGGGCATTCCCCATCCGCAGCGGCTCTTTGCCATGTGCTCTGGTTCGAAGACAGCTACCGGCAGGATCTTTCGGGCTTAAGGGATTTCCTCAAGGACATGGCGCCGCATCAGATCGGCATCGGGGTGCAGTCCTTCGTCGGCCACGACCTCGACGATATTCGCCGTGCCGTCTTTGAGCTGGCGGCCTGACCGGCAGGGTGCCGGTCGCGCTCAGATGACGCGTTGCCCGGATTTTCTGAGCGCCGAGTAGGTCAGGACGAAGGACAGTGCATAAAGCACAAAGAAGATCGCGTTGAGCGATGGCGCCCACTCTGCCACATCGGTCGTCGTGCGCAGCAAAAGCACCAGCAATCCGACCTTGACCACGCCGGCGACCAACAGGTTGAGCATGCGCCGCACCGTCCGGCCGGTCGCATAAAGCAGTTCGGAGTGATACTCGACCAGGTTGCGGAACGAGGGAACGAGGAGGATCATGGCGACGATCGGGGCGGCAGCGGCGACATTGCGCCCGAGACCGTTCGGGAAGATCCAGAGATACGTGGCCATGGCGGCGATGGCTGCAAGCGACGCGAGCGCCACCAGGAACTCGATCGAGAGCCGGACCGGCCAACGCGCAATCGCGTCCGGCGTGCGCATGATGCGCTGGACGAGCAGGGTGTTGAACGACCGGACGGGCAGCGCCGTCAGGTCGGCGAGCCGCATCAGGATGGCATAGAGGCCGGAGACGGCCGGCCCGCCGATGGCGAGCACCGCGATCTTGTCGAACTCGGACTGGATGTAGAAGAGCACTTCCGCGCCGGCGACCGAGACCGAGTCGGCCCATCGCCGGATGTAGAGCCGGGTCCGCCAGCGCAGGCGAACGCGGGGGTAGAACCACACGAGCGCGACGACAAGGCCGAGCGCATTGGCAACAAGATAGAGATAGGCCCAGGCTTCGAGCGACGTCCACGACAAGAAGGCAAATGCCAGGGCCGCCACCGTGCGGATCGCCGTGCCGATCACCACGAGCCATGCGCCGCGGCCGAAGCGCCCGAGGCCGTTCAGAACGATGACCGCGGTCTCCAGACCGCGCCAGCAGATGATTTCGGCGAGCATGAAGGCAATGAAGGCGCCCGCCGTCATGTCGCGCGAGAAAAGAGCGATGAACGTGACGGATGCGATGACGGCGATCAACGGCAGCGAAAGCGCGGCACCGGCAAGGAAGCCCGCCGTATAGGTGCCGACCAGCAGCGGCTTTACGGTGGCGACCCGGTAGAGCGGCGACATGAAGCCGAAGGCAAGCACGCGCGAGATCATGATGCCGGCGGCGGATGCGGTTGCAAACAGCCCGAAATCGGCTATCGCAAGCGTGTTGGCCACCGCGATGAAATAGACCAGCGACAGGACAAGCCGCCCCGCCGAACCTCCGGTCATGGAGAGATAGGCATGGATCAGCGCCCTGTGGCGGAGATAAAGCGCTTTGACGCTACCAAGCACGATCGACGTTCCAAGAGCGCGTCTCCCGCCGCGGCTGATGGAAGCGCTCTATCCCCTTGTTTATGCTGCGTTCCGGACGCACGATGCGCGCCGCATCCTGCTGGAACCGCCTTGCCGTCTTCCGTCATAGGCAGGAAAGCTTAATAAGGCGTGAGATCGGCGTGTTCGTGGCCCTGTTGCCATCGAAATTAACCATTTGTTTCCCATGTTTCCTTAGGTTGGCTTCACTATTCGGAATTCGCCGTTTCGGCAGCCGCGGGATCAGTCATGTTCAACATCGACGACGAGAAACGCCCGGTTCCGCGTGCATCGTTGCTCGATTTCGCAGACGAGGACACGCGCGGTTCCGCGCGCGCCAGTAAAACCCGATCCGCGGGTGTTTCCGCCTCTTCGTCTTCCATGCTCAACCGCTTGTCCGGTTTTGACGAAGCCGGTTCGGGTACTGCGCGTCATCCGGCCTCAAAGACGTCGCCCGACGACGGGGCGCGCGAGGTGCGGAAGGTTCCAGCAGCGAGCGGCAAGCGCGCGTTGAGCGGTGTCGGCGGAAGGCTCGCCAACTGGCTTGCCGACAACAGACCGGATGATGCCGGAGCGCCCAAAGCGGCCGCCTCCGGCGACCGCCCGCTTGTCGATATCAAGACCGTGCTGCGCTCCGTCTGGCAACTGCGCAAGATCATCATCGGCACGACGGTGCTCGGCGCCGTCGGTGGCATCCTGCTGGCCCTGTCGACGCCCAGCATCTACGTGTCCGAGGCCAAGCTCTATGTCGATCCGCGCGAGGTGCGGCTGACGGATTCGGACCTGTCGAAGCAGTCGCTGGCGACCGAGGGCATCCTGGCCCTCGTTGACAGCCAGCTCGAGGTGCTGCGGTCGCGCACGGTGATGGAGAAGGTTGCGAACGACCTCAACCTTGCCGGTGATCCGGAGTTTGCCGGGACGGCGACATCCGGCGACGCCTCGGCGCGCGTGCTGAAGAAGCTTGGCGAATCCATCCATGTCTGGCGCGATCCGAAAACCTTCATCGTTACTCTGGAGACTCAGACACGAAATCCCGAGAAGTCGGCGCTGGTCGCCAACCGGATGGTCGAGACCTTCCTCGGTGAAGAAACGGCGGCGCAATCGGGCTTCTTCCAGAAAACGACCGTGGCGCTCGATTCCCGCATCCGGGAACTGAAGGCCGAGCTCGACGCCGCCGAGAAGGCCGTCGAGGATTACAAGGCCAACAACGACATCGTCGGCGCCGGCGGCGAGCTGATCGCCGACAAGCAGCTCCTGAGCCTCAGCGACCAGGTGGCCGCGGCGCGCAACCGGATCGCCGAGGCGAAGGCCAAGGCGGAAGCCTCCGGCCGTGTCCAGTTGAACGACGTCCTGACCGGGGCCTATCCGGAAGAAATCACCTCGCTGGCGCTCACCGAACTGCGCAAGCAGTTTGCCGCCGCCAAGACGCAACTGAGTGCGCTCGACGCGAGCCTTGGCCCCCGCCATCCGCAACGCATCGCCGCCCAGCAGGCGCTTGAGACGTCGCGGGTTGAAGTGGCCAACGAGTTGCGACGTATCGCGGCTGCGGCCGGCACGGAACTCGACCGGGCGCAGAGAACCGAGCAGGATCTCATGCAGCAGCTCGCCGTGCAGAAGGCGCGGCAGATCTCTTCCTCCGCCGAGTTCATCGAGCTGCGCGAGCTGCAGCGGCAGGCGGCCGCGACCCGCGAAATCTACGAATCCTTCCTGAAGCGCGCCGGTGAAACGCGTGAAGAGGAAAAGCTGACGGCGAAGAACATCCGGGTGATCTCTAGGGCCGAGCCTGCCCTGCAGGCGAAGGGCCCGTCGCGCAAGATCATCGTCATCGCCGCAACGATGGCCGGTTTCTTCGCTGGTTTCGGTCTGGGCGTGCTGCTCGGTATCTACCGCAGCCTCAACGGTCTGTTCACGACATCCGGCAATCCCCACGAGGATGGACGCGATCCGGACCCGACAGGCCCGAAGGGCGATCCGGAACCGTTGGAGAAGAAGAAACCGGAATCCGACGCGGTCTCGGCCAGGTCTGACCTGCCTGCGCCCTTCAGCCCGGCTGCCCATCACGCACAATCTCTGACCGCGGCCTATGCCGCTGCGCGTCATCGCGAGCCGCCCGTCGTCGTGAGGCAAGCCGACCAGCATATCCTTGCCGAGGACGGCGCCGATATCGCCAAGGTGCAGGACGAACTTCGCGCATTGCGCTTTCGCGTCGAGGATTACTCGCGGCAAAAACTCGCTCGTCGCTAGATCATTTTCATTGTTCGTCTAGAAGGTGAACGGATCTAACCCTCCCAAATTGTTTCTGCAGCTGCTTTGATACGCTGCTGCGCGGTGCCGCATTCTTCTCTCACCGCTGAGAGGAAATGCCGAAACGACCGTCGAGCCCAAGCCACCCTCTTGCATTTATGCGTTTGGGACAGCATAGGGCGCTTTGAGGCCACCGCCTTTTCCGAGGCGAACTAGAGTGTGCCGCGTGAACAGGTAGCCAGGAGGAACGCATCGTGACGACTGTGATTGATGGCAAGCAGGTTGCCGCCTCGGTGATCGAAACCGTGAAGGCCGCGACGCGGGCGCTCGAGACGGATGCCGGCGTTCGCGCGGGCCTTGCGGTTGTCATCGTCGGCGATGACCCGGCAAGCCACGCCTATGTTTCCTCCAAGAGCAAGATGGCCAAGGAATGCGGCTTCCTGTCGATCCAGCATACCCTGCCGGAAACAACGACCCAGGAAGAACTCGCGGCGCTGGTCGCGGAGCTTAATGCCGACCCGTCCATTCACGGCATCCTGGTGCAGCTGCCGCTGCCGAAGCATCTCAACTCCGATCCGATCATCCAGTCGATCCTGCCGGAAAAGGATGTCGACGGCCTGCACGTCGTCAACGCCGGCAAGCTCGCAACCGGTGATCTCGAAGGTGGTCTCGTCTCCTGCACGCCGGCCGGCGCCATGGTCTTCGTGCGCCAGACCCATGGCGACAATCTTTCCGGCTTGAACGCGGTCGTCATCGGCCGTTCGAACCTCTTCGGCAAGCCGATGTCAGCGCTGCTTCTTGCCGCCAACGCGACAGTGACGACGGCCCATTCGCGCACAAAGGATCTGGCCGGCGTCTGCCGCAACGCCGATATCCTCGTTGCCGCCGTCGGCCGGCCGGAAATGGTGAGGGCCGATTGGGTGAAACCCGGCGCAACGGTGATCGACGTCGGCATTAACCGGGTGCCAGCGCCGGAAAAGGGTGAGGGCAAGTCCAAGCTCGTTGGCGACGTCGCATTTGCCGAAGCCGCCGAAGTGGCAAGCGTGATCACGCCTGTTCCAGGCGGCGTCGGCCCGATGACCATCGCCATGCTGATGGCAAACACCGTCATCGCCGCCCATCGCAAGGCCGGCCGCAAGCCGCCGCGTTTCTGATCCTGTTCTTCATTTGATGTTGGCGCGCGCCGCGATTGCGGCGCGTTTTCATTTTTGCGGGGCAGGGCCGGTCGAGGCGCGCACGATCAGCTCGGCGCGCCAGAGTTCCTGGTCCGGATAATCGCCGCGCTTCAGGATGCCGCCGATCAGCCGTGTGGCGATCCGGGTGCCCGCCGCCCGCAGCGACGAGCGTGTCGTCGTCAACGGGACACTGAAATTCTCGGGCTTCAGCATCGGCAGGACGTCGTCGTGGGCGATCAGCGAGATATCGTCGCCGATCTTCAATCCCGCCTGATTGATCGCCCGGACCGCGCCGAGCGCAAGCACCGTACTGGAACAGAGCACGGCTGTCGGCGGCTGCACATGCTGCAGGAAGCGCTGCATGCTGCGGTAGCCGTGTTCGTCCGTCATCAGCGAGTGCTCGACCAGAGCGTCGTCGAGGGCAAGGCCATGCTCGGCCAGCGCCCGGACCATTCCCTTTTTGCGGCGCATGGAAAAGCTCAGATATTCCGGGCCGTTGATCAGCGCGATCCGCTGGTGCCCGAGCTGGATGAGCAGCCGCGCGGCATCGTAGAAGGCCGTGGTGTTGTCGATGTCGAGGAAAGGGTAGTCCCGGCTCTCGCCGATCGACCGGCCGTGAACGACAAAGGGGATCGACAGCGACTTCAGCATGGCGATGCGCGGATCGTTGGCGCGCATGTAGGCGAGAAACAGCGCGTCGACATTGCCGCTTGCCGCCAGCCGCCGGAAGGTTACTTCCTCGTCCTCCGGCGCGCTCGGATTGAGCACGAAGTGGAAGTCGTGCTTGACCGCCTCTTCCGCAAGACCGGCCAGGAATTCGCCGAAATGCACGTCGGAATCAATGCCGGGGGCGATCGGCATGACCATGCCGATCGAATAGGCCCTTCCTGTCGCCAGCCGCTGGGCGGCGCGGTTTGGCCTGTAGCCGGTCTCGCGCACAGCCTGCAGCACGCGTTGGCGGGTCTCGGCGTTGACTTCCGGATAGCCGTTCAAGGCCCGGCTGACCGTCGTCTGCGACAGGCCGAGCAGTTCCGCAAGTTGCTTGAGATTGACCGCCATGGTCGGAATTCCTCTCAAAGCGCTTTGGATATCCGTATGATTTTTGGTGTTTGGTCCCAGCGCCCTGCCGTTTGTGTAGCATCCGTTTTTCGAGCAACAAAGCAGAATTCAACCATTGCGCGGTGCAAAACGTTACCGCAGAGCACAAATCCGTCGCGTCGAGAACAGGGTGGGGAAAGCTCTTGACTCGGCGCATGTCGCAATGGTTTGTTAGCGAACTCAAAGCGCTTTGAATTTTTCGCGCATTGTAGTCTGCCCGGCGGGATCCGGGTTCATCCTTGGGAGGAGAAGAACGTGAAGAGATCATTGCTGTTGGGCGTGGCGGCGTTTGCCCTGTTGGCAGGTGGCGCCGGTGCCGCGGACCTCAAGTTCAAGCCGGGTGAGGACACGAAGTTCAATTGGGCGAGTTTCGAGGAATTCAAGAAGGGCCACGACCTGAAGGGCCAGACGCTGACGATCTTCGGCCCCTGGCGCGGCGAGGACGAGGCGCTGTTCAAGAGCGTCTACGCCTACTTTAGCGAGGCGACGGGCGCCGAGATCAAGTATTCGTCGTCTGAGAACTACGAGCAGCAGATCGTCATCGACACCCAGGCCGGCAGCCCGTCCGAAATCTCGATCCTCCCGCAGCCGGGCCTGATCGGGGATCTCGCCTCCAAGGGCTACCTGACGCCGCTCGGCGACGAAACCCAGAAGTGGCTGCTCGACAACTACGCCGCCGGCCAATCGTGGGTCGATCTGTCGACCTACAAGGGCAAGGACGGCAACGCCGCGCTCTACGCATTCCCCTACAAGATCGACGTGAAGTCGCTCGTCTGGTACTCGCCCGAGAACTTCGAGGATGCCGGCTACGAAGTGCCGAAGACCATGGAAGAGCTGAAGGCGCTGACCGAGAAGATCGCCGCTGACGGCGGCAAGCCCTGGTGCATCGGTCTCGGTTCGGGCGGTGCGACCGGTTGGCCGGCGACCGACTGGGTCGAAGACATGATGCTGCGCACTCAGCCGGCCGACGTCTACGACAAGTGGGTCAAGAACGAGATCCCGTTCACCGATCCGGCTGTCGTCGGCGCCATCGACGAGTTCGGCTGGTTTGCCAAGAACGACAAGTTCGTCGATGGCGGTGCAGCGGCGGTCGCCTCCACCGACTTCCGCGACAGCCCGAAGGGCCTGTTTGCCTCGCCGCCGAAGTGCTACCTGCACCACCAGGCATCGTTCATTCCGTCCTTCTTCCCTGAGGGCACGAAGATCGGCGAGGACGCCGACTTCTTCTACATGCCGCCCTACGAGAGCAAGAAGGAACTCGGCAACCCGGTGCTCGGCGCCGGCACGCTGGCGATGATCACCAAGGATTCTCCGGCCGCGCGCGCCTTCATCGAGTTCCTGAAGACGCCGATTGCCCATGAAGTCTGGATGGCGCAGACGAGCTTCCTGACACCTTACAAGAGCGTCAATGTCGACACCTACGGCAACCCGCCGCTGAAGAAGCAGGGCGAGATTCTCTTGAACGCCACCACCTTCCGCTTCGACGGCTCCGACCTGATGCCCGGCAAGATCGGTGCCGGTGCGTTCTGGACCGGCATGGTCGATTTCGTCGGCGGCAAGTCGTCGGCCGATGTCGCCGACGGCGTGCAGAAGGCCTGGGACGCCATCAAGTAACAACCGAAAACGGGCGGCAGACATGCCGCCCGTTGCCGACCCGGGTTCGCTGCCAGGGCGGGACGAGGAGAAACGTATGCGGTTCTCCGTTCGTTTCCCGCACTCGACCTACCAGACGCCGCGCGCCCCAATGAGAACGGCGACAATCGCCAGCCCTGCACGGGGACGTGCACCCAAGGGGAGGGACATGTCATGTTTTATCAGCTTGCCGCTGCTGCGGGGTTCATGCTGGCCGGTGTGCTCGGCTGCGCCGCCTATTTCTGGGGAACCAGCTTCGTCCTCGATCTGATCTTCCCGTCCAAAGGGAAATCCGGTGCCGTGGCGTCGCGAAACCTGCGGATCACCAATGCCATCCGGCCGTGGCTGTTCCTTGCGCCGGCGCTCTTCGCGCTTGCGACCTATCTGATCTATCCGGTCTTCATGTCGCTCTGGTACAGCGTGCACGACCGCGCCGGCCAGAACTTCGTCGGTGTGAGCAACTATGCCTGGATGGTCAATGACGGCGAGTTCCGTCAGTCGATCTACAACAACTTCCTCTGGCTGCTGGTCGTCCCGGCTTTGTCGACCTTCTTCGGCCTGGTGATCGCTGCACTCACCGACCGCATCTGGTGGGGTAACATCGCCAAGACGCTGATCTTCATGCCGATGGCGATCTCGTTTGTCGGCGCTGCGGTCATCTGGAAGTTCATCTATGACTTCCGGCCTGAAGGGGCAGAGCAGATCGGCCTCCTGAACGCCATCGTCGTTGCCTTCGGCGGCGCGCCGCAGGCCTGGATCACGCTGCCCTTCTGGAACAACTTCTTCCTGATGGCGATCCTCGTCTGGATCCAGACGGGCTTTGCCATGGTCATCCTGTCGGCAGCCCTTCGCGGCATCCCGGAGGAGACGATCGAGGCCGCCGTCATCGACGGCGCCAATGGCTGGCAGATCTTCTTCAAGATCATGGTGCCGCAGATCTGGGGCACGATCGCCGTCGTCTGGACGACGATCACCATCCTGGTGCTGAAGGTCTTCGACATCGTGCTCGCCATGACCAATGGCCAGTGGCAGAGCCAGGTGCTTGCCAACCTCATGTTCGACTGGATGTTCCGCGGGGGCGGGGACTTCGGGCGAGGGGCGGCCATCGCCGTCGTCATCATGATCCTCGTCGTTCCCATCATGGTCTGGAACATCCGCAACGCGGCCAAGGAAATGAAGGGGCACTGAGATGAATCCAGCGACACGTTCCCCCCTCATGTGGGTCGTCCACCTCTCGGTCTTTCTGATCGTTGCGCTCTGGACGCTGCCGACCGCCGGCCTGTTGATCTCGTCGCTGCGCGACAAGGACCAGCTTGCCGTTTCCGGCTGGTGGACAGCCCTTTCGACCTCGTCGCAAAACATCGTCGTGCGTGCGCCCGGTCCTGAAACCCAGGTCGAGCGCGACGGAAAATTCGTGATCTCCGGCAACCTGCTCGAAGGTCAGCCGGGCCAGATCTCCGCCTTCGGCTTCAACAGCCGCGAGCCGACGGCCTTCAAGCCCGGCGATACCGCCGAACTCAACGACGGCGAGAAGCTGACGGTCCAGGCCGACGGCAAGTTTGAGATCGTCGCCGACACGAAGATGGAAGGCTCGCGCGGCCAGCGCGTCTTCGTCACCGCGTCGTCGCCGCCGCGCTTCACCTTCGACAACTATGTCGAGGTCCTGAGCGCCGAAGGCATCGGCCGGTCCTTCATCAATTCGCTGACGGTTGCCGTACCGGCGACGATCATCCCGATCATGATCGCCGCTTTCGCGGCCTATGCGCTTGCCTGGATGCCGTTCCCCGGCCGGGCGATCCTGATTGCCGTCGTCGTCGGCCTTCTCGTCGTGCCGCTGCAGATGTCGCTGATCCCGCTTTTGAAGCTCTATAACGGCGTCGGCACGATCCTCGGCGTTCCGGCCAAGACCTATGTCGGCATCTGGCTGGCCCATACCGGCTTCGGCTTGCCGCTGGCGATCTATCTCTTGCGCAACTACATGGCCGGCCTGCCGCGCGAAATCATGGAATCCGCCCGCGTCGACGGCGCCAGCGATTTCGATATCTTCGTCAAGATCATCCTGCCGCTGTCCTTCCCGGCGCTCGCCTCCTTCGCGATCTTCCAGTTCCTGTGGACCTGGAACGACCTGCTGGTGGCGATCGTGTTCCTGGGCGCCGGGCCCGACGAACTTGTTCTGACCGGTCGCCTCGTCAACCTGCTCGGCTCACGCGGCGGCAACTGGGAGATCCTGACGGCTTCCGCCTTCATTACCATCATCGTTCCGCTGATCGTCTTCTTCAGCCTGCAGCGCTATCTCGTGCGCGGCCTGCTGGCGGGCTCGGTCAAGGGCGGCTGACAACCAGGGACTACCAGAGACAATGAGCATGACCGAAATGAGCACTTCCACCTTGCAGGCCGATCGGGACTGGTGGCGCGGCGCGGTGATCTATCAGATCTATCCGCGCTCCTACCAGGACTCCAACGGCGACGGTATCGGCGACCTCAAGGGCATCGTCGCCCGGTTGCCGCATATTGCTGCGCTGGGCGCCGATGCGATCTGGATTTCGCCGTTCTTCACCTCGCCGATGAAGGACTTCGGTTACGACGTCTCCAACTACACCGATGTCGACCCGATCTTCGGCACCCTTGCCGATTTCGACGCCGTGATCGCCGAGGCGCACCGCCTTGGCATCCGGGTGATGATCGACCTCGTTCTGTCGCATACCGCGCACCAGCATCCCTGGTTCGTCGAAAGCCGGTCGAGCCGGTCGAACGCCAAGTCAGACTGGTACGTCTGGGCCGACTCCAAGCCGGATGGCACGCCGCCCAACAACTGGCTGTCGATCTTCGGCGGCTCGGCCTGGGCGTGGGATCCGACGCGCCTGCAATATTACCTGCATAACTTCCTGACCTCGCAGCCGGACCTCAACCTACACAATCCGGAAGTCCAGGACGCGCTGCTGGGCGTCGAGCGCTTCTGGCTGGAGCGCGGCGTCGACGGCTTCCGCCTCGACACCATCAACTTCTACTTCCACGACAAGCAGTTGCGCGACAATCCGGCGCTGGCGCCGGAGCGGCGCAACGCGCAGACGGCACCGGCCGTCAACCCCTACAACTACCAGGAACATCTCTACGACAAGAACCAGCCGGAAAATCTCGCATTCCTCAAGCGCTTCCGCGCCGTCATGGACGAGTTCCCGGCGATCGCTGCCGTCGGCGAAGTCGGCGACAGCCAGCGCGGTCTGGAGATCGCCGGCGAGTACACGTCGGGCGGCGACAAGATGCAGATGTGCTACGCCTTCGAGTTCCTGGCACCGGATCCGCTGACACCGGCGACCGTCGCCGAGGTTCTCAGGAATTTCGAGAAGGCAGCGCCCGAGGGCTGGGCCTGCTGGGCATTTTCCAACCACGATGTGGTGCGCCATGTCAGCCGCTGGGGTGCCGGCGTCGCCGATCGCGACGCGCATGCCAAGCTGCTGGCGAGCCTCTTGATGTCTTTGCGCGGCTCGGTCTGCATCTATCAGGGCGAGGAGCTGGCACTCAGCGAAGCCGAACTCGCCTATGAGGACCTGAAGGATCCCTACGGCATCCAGTTCTGGCCCGATTTCAAGGGTCGCGACGGTTGCCGCACGCCGATGGTCTGGGACGCTGCGGCGGTTAACGGTGGCTTCGGCAGTGCGAAACCCTGGCTGCCGGTGCCGGCCGAACATCTCGCCCGCGCCGTCTCGGCGCAGCAGAAAGATCAGGCGTCTGTGCTCGAGCACTACCGTCGCTTCCTGCATTTCCGCAAGGCGCATCCGGCCTTCGCCAAGGGCGAGATCGACTTCGTGAGCACGGATGGTCAGGTGCTGGCCTTCGTCAGGAACTACGGCAACGAGAAGCTTTTCTGCCTGTTCAACATGAGCGGCGAGCGGGCATCGGCCACGCTGCCGGACGAGCCGGTGTCGGCGCTTGAAGGACACGGTTTTACGGCCGAGGTAAAGGGCAGGGCGGTCGAGCTGCCGGCCTGGGGCGCATATTTCGCACGGCTGGTCTGAAGGGCCGGCCGAATCAGAAATGAGAGCAAGAACTGACGGGAAGAACCGAAGGGGAGGGTGCAATGACGGGTCTGCTGCTTAAAGATATCCGCAAATCCTACGGCGCGGTCGATGTCATCCACGGCATCAATCTCGACATCAAGCAGGGCGAGTTCATCGTCTTCGTCGGCCCGTCCGGCTGCGGAAAGTCGACGCTTTTGCGCATGATCGCCGGTCTCGAAGAGATCACGGGCGGCGACATGTTCATCGACGGCGAGCGGGTCAACACCGTGCCGCCATCGAAGCGCGGCATCGCAATGGTGTTCCAGTCCTATGCGCTCTATCCGCATATGACCGTCTACGACAACATGGCCTTCGGCATGCGGATCGCCAAGGAGACGAAGGAGGAGATCGATCGCCGCGTGCGTAATGCCGCCGATATCCTGCAGCTGACGAAATATCTCGACCGGCTGCCGAAGGCGCTTTCCGGCGGTCAGCGGCAGCGCGTCGCCATCGGACGCGCCATCTGCCGCGACCCGAAGGTCTTCCTGTTCGACGAGCCGCTGTCGAACCTGGACGCCGCGCTGCGTGTCGCCACCCGCATCGAGATCGCCAAGCTCAACGAGCAGATGGCGGACACGACGATGATCTACGTCACCCACGACCAGGTGGAGGCGATGACGCTTGCCGACCGTATCGTGGTGCTGTCGCAGGGCCATATCGAGCAGGTAGGCCCGCCGCTCGAGCTTTACGAGCGTCCGGCCAACCTTTTCGTCGCGCGTTTCATCGGCTCGCCGGCGATGAACATCATTCCATCGACCGTGACGGCGACCGGCGCGCAGACGACGGTCAAGCTGACTGGCGGCAAGAGCGTCACGCTCGACATAGCCACGGACGCAGCGCAGAACGGCAAGACCGCGAGCTTTGGGGTGCGGCCGGAGGACCTGCAAACCACGACCAGTGATGACTTCCTGTTCGAAGGCACGATCTCGATCGTCGAAGCGCTCGGCGAAGTGACCCTGCTCTACATCGAGGGCCTGGTCGACAAGGAGCCGATCATCGCCAAGATCCCAGGTATCCTGCCGGTTCATCGTGGCGACCGGGTGCGCTTCACCGCCGACAAGGCCAAGCTGCACCTCTTCAACGCTGAAGGCCGCAGCTACCGCGCCTAGCCCCGCAAGGGAGCGGCCTTCCGCCCGCTCCTGCGAGGCGGAACCGCACTTCCCGGCACTTGGGTGACGCGGCGTTCCGTTTGGAATTGCGTAACCAAGATTCCTTGTCGTGACCTCGTTCCGCCCGGTTTTCCGGGCGGTTTTTTATATGCCTGCGGGATCGAACCGTCTGTTAAATCTCTGCCGCTAGTCTGTGTCATAAGGGGATACGGAAAGGCATTTCGATGAACGGGGCAGCGTTGCAGCAGCACTTCCTGAACAAGGAAGAGTCCTTCATGTACGATAGGGAGACCAATTTCCCGATGGAGGATACGCGCAACGAGGCGCGCATCGAATATACCGAGAAGGGCATGACGCAGCTGAGCTCCCGGCGTTGCGAGATCATCAAGCTGTCGAAGAGCGGTGCTGTCCTTGGCATCCTGACGAAGTACCAGCTGCCTCAGAATTTCTACCTGGATATTCCAAGCGCCCGCATCCAGATGGTCGGCTGCCTTCTGAAGCGCGTGCATGCCAACAACATCGTCGAAGCGCGGTTCCTGCGGCTTTTGAGCGATCGCGACCTCAACCGCATCTTCGTCTACAGCACCCATCCGAACCACCGGAACCGAACGCTCGACATCTATCGTTAGTGTTAAGGGGGGGTGCATTGCCGGCGGCTTGACCGTCGCACGGACTCAATGAATGGTTGCGGTCTTCTCCAACGGATCCGGACCGGCAACCATGCAGCGCCCCTATCGCCTTTCATGCCATTGCGGCGACATTCGCTTCGACGTCGACGAGGACCTGACCGGCCTTATCGATTGCAATTGTTCAACCTGTCGCCGTTCCGGTTTCCTGCACTGGAAGGTGGATGCGTCGAAGATCAAGCTTCTCTCCGAGAAGCGACGTCTGACGAGCTACATCTGGCGCGGTCTCAACGAGGGCCACCAGTTTTGCCCGACCTGCGGCACGCCGGTGCTTCGCAGCGGCTATCCGGACAACAAGGTCTCGATCAACGCGCGCTGCATCGAAGGTGTCGACGTCTTCACGCTGGACATCGAGCGCTACGATGGGCGCAACGACATGTTCCCTGGCCCGTTGCCCTAAGCGGCAACGTCACGCGTCATGCGACGTATCCAACGACAAACGCCGCTCCAGGGGAGCGGCGTTCTGCTTTTCTGGCGCGTATAAGCTCAGGAAATTGCCCTAATGGAAAAGGACGCTCGCGCCCTGATCGGCCGCACCCGCAATCGCGCGGAACGGCGCAAAGAGCTCGCGACCCATGCCGAAGTCGTTGTCGGAGAGGTCGGCATGCGCCGGCACGCGCGTCTTCAGCGTGATATCCTCGACCAGCACCTCGATCGTGCCGGCAACAGCGTCGATGCGGACGATGTCGCCTTCCTGGATGCGGGCGATCGGACCGCCGTCCTTGGCCTCGGGCGTCACGTGAATGGCGGCCGGCACCTTGCCGGAAGCACCTGACATGCGGCCGTCCGTCAGGATGGCCACGCGCTGGCCACGGTCCTGCAGGATGCCGAGCACGGTCGTCAGCTTGTGCAGTTCCGGCATGCCGTTCGCCTTCGGGCCCTGGAAGCGCACGACGGCGACGAAATCGCCTTCGAGTTTGCCGGCCTTGAAGGCGGCGTTCAGCTCGGCCTGGTCGTGAAAGATCTTGGCCGGCGCTTCGATGACGTGGCGGTCCGGCTTGACGGCGGAGATCTTGATGACCGCCTTGCCGAGATTGCCGGTCAGCATCTTCAGGCCACCGGAATGCTGGAACGGCTGGTCGATGGTGGCAAGCACCTTCGGGTCGGCGCTGTCCTTCGGCGTCGGCACGCGCTCGACATTGCCGTCGGCGCCGAGCCGGACGTCGATCTTGTAGGCGTCGAGACCCTGGCCGACGACGGTGCGCACGTCGTCGTGCAGCAGGCCGTTGCGCAGTAACTGGCTGATCAGGAAGCCCATGCCGCCGGCGGCATGGAAATGGTTCACGTCGGCAAGTCCGTTCGGATAGACGCGGGCAAGCAGCGGCACGATGTCCGAAAGCTCGGAGATGTCCTGCCAGGTGAGCACGATGCCGGCCGCGCGCGCCATGGCGACGAGATGCATCGTGTGGTTGGTCGAGCCGCCGGTCGCATGCAGGCCGACGACGCCGTTGACGATCGAGCGTTCGTCGATCATCTCGCCGGCCGGCGTGAATTCGTTGCCCATGGCGGTGATCGCCAGCGCGCGCTTCGCCGCTTCCTTGGTGAGCGCATCGCGCAGCGGCGTGCCGGGATTGATGAAGGAGGCGCCGGGCAGATGGAAGCCCATGATCTCCATCAGCATCTGGTTGGAATTGGCGGTGCCGTAGAAGGTGCAGGTGCCCGGTCCGTGGTAGGACTTGGATTCGGCCTCGAGCAGTTCCTCACGGCCGACCTTGCCTTCGGCGAAGAGCTGACGAACCCGTGCCTTCTCGTCGTTCGGCAGGCCCGTCGTCATAGGCCCGGCAGGTACGAAGATCGCCGGCAGGTGGCCGAAGGTCAGCGCCGCGATGACGAGGCCGGGCACGATCTTGTCGCAGACGCCGAGATAGACGGTGGAATCGAACATGTTGTGCGACAGGCCGATGCCGGCCGACATGGCGATCAGGTCACGGGAAAAGAGCGACAGTTCCATGCCGGGCTGCCCTTGCGTGACGCCGTCGCACATGGCCGGAACGCCGCCGGCGACCTGGGCGACACCGCCCGCCTCACGCGCCGCCTCGCGGATCAGCGCCGGGTAGGTCTCGAACGGCTGATGTGCCGACAGCATGTCGTTATAGGAGGTGATGATGCCGAGATTGGCGACGCGGTCGCCCGCCAGCGCCACTTTCTCGGCGGGGGAACAGACGGCAAATCCGTGCGCGAGGTTGCCGCAGCCAAGAACGCTGCGATGCGGACCGCTCGACGCCGCGCGGCGGACGCGGTCGAGATAGGGCTCGCGGTGCGGTTTCGAGCGCTCGACGATGCGAGCGGTGATCGCGGCAATGCGGGAATCGGCGGACATGGTCAATCCTGTTCCGGAGTCCAGTGACTCCTCATCTTCATCCAGTCATCGAACCGGAACATGACGCGCTTGGGAGGGAGCGTCTGCGTCCCGGCAGTTTTCAAGAACACGTGTCCGTTCCGGCGGGGCGCGCCACCGGTCGAACGTGTCTCCAACCTTCCTGTCGGACCTGATCGGCCCGGCAATCAAGGTGATCTAGGGCGCCCAGTAGATCTCGACCGGTGATGCAGCGCGGCGCAGCATCGCACGGATCGGCATGTCCTTCTCGTCACCGGCTTCTTCGGCCTTGGCGAGAACGGTCTTCTTGCCTTCGCCCTCGATGTGCAGGACGAGAAGTCGTGCATCCTGCAGGCTGGCGAAGGTCAGCGTCAGCCGGGTCTCACCCGCGCCCTCGGCTTCCATGGTGATCACGCCGCGCGGCGTCGCCGGATCGATGGCGCGTGCAAGCTCAGACCCGCCCGGGAAGAACGACGCCGTATGCCCATCCGTTCCCATGCCAAGGATCGCCACATCGAACGGCGCGCCGATGGCGGCGACCTCCCGGCTGGCGATTTCGGCTGCAGCCTCTGCCGACGGAGCGGCATGATAGAGCGGCAGGAAGTTCGCCGCGGCCGCCTTGCCTTGAAGCAGGTTGGCGGCAACCAGGCCATGGTTGGAACGGTCGCTTTCCGGCGGCACGAAACGCTCGTCGACGAGCGTGATCGTCACCTTGTCCCAGGCGATGTCCTTGCCCGAGAGCGCCCGGAAAAATGCCTTGGGGGTCGAGCCGCCGGAAACGGCGATGCTCGCCGAACCGCGTGTCTTGATACCGGCGGAAAGGGCGGTGCTGACCGCATCGGCGAGGCCTTCGGCCAGGGCCGCACCGTTTTCGAATGTATGAAGCGTCATCGTCATGGTCGTACCTTAGATCGCATCGTTCCAGGTGCGGCCGTCGCGCTCGATCAAGGCGATCGACTGGCTCGGACCCCAGGTGCCGGCGGTGTAACCCTGGACCTGCTGCCCGGTCTCCTCCCAGGCTTTCAGGATCGGATCGACCCATTTCCACGCGGCCTCGACCTCGTCGCGGCGCACGAACAGCGTCTGGTTGTTGCGCACGACGTCGAAGAGCAGCCGCTCATAGGCATCCGCATTGCGCACGGCGAAGGCTTCGGCGAAGCTCATGTCGAGCGAGACGCTGCGCAGGCGCATACCGCCCGGGCCCGGATCCTTGATCATCAGCGACTGCTTGACGCCTTCGTTCGGCTGCAGGCGGATGACCAGCTGGTTGGCCGAGATGCGGCCGGCATTGTTGTCGAAGATCGAGTGCGGGATCTGCTTGAACGTAATGACGATTTCTGACATGCGGCCGGCAAGGCGCTTGCCGGTGCGGATGTAGAAGGGCACGCCCGCCCAGCGCCAGTTGCTGACTTCCGCCTTGATCGCCACGAAGGTCTCGGTGTTGGAAACACCGCCTTCAAGCTCTTCGAGATAGCCCTTGACCGGCCCGCCGGCAGAGGCGCCGGCGCGGTACTGGCCGCGCACCGTCACCTGTTCGACGTTGGACGAGGTGATCGGCTTCAGCGCGCGAAGCACCTTCAGCTTCTCGTCGCGCACCGCTTCAGCGTCCATCGAGGTCGGCGCTTCCATGGCGACGAAGCAGACGAGCTGCAGGATGTGGTTCTGCACCATGTCGCGCAGCGCACCCGCTTTGTCGTAGTAGCCGGCGCGGTTTTCGAGGCCGACGGCTTCCGAAACCGTGATCTGCACGTGGTCGATATGGGCGGAATTCCAGAGCGGCTCGTAGAGCGCGTTGGCAAAGCGCAGCGCCATCAGGTTCTGCACCGTCTCCTTGCCGAGATAGTGGTCGATGCGGAAGATCTGCTCTTCGCGGAAGACCTTGCCGATGGTGTCGTTGAGTTCGGTGGCGGACGCCAGATCGCGGCCGATCGGCTTTTCAACGACGATACGGGTGGTCTTGGTGATCAGCTTGTGATCGCGGATCTTTTCGGAGATGTCGCCGAAGATCGCCGGTCCGACGGCGAGATAGAAGGCGCGGATGCGGTCCTTGCCCTCTTCGAGCAGTTTCTTCAGCGCGTCCCAGCCCTGGTCGGACTTGGCGTCGACGGAGACGTAGAAGAGGCGCGCCGCGAACTTGGCGACTTCCTCTTCCTTGTATTCGTCGGCCTTCAGATGTTCCTTCAGCGCGTCGACGGCAAACTTGCGATATTCCTCATGGCTGAGTGCGGCGCGCGACGCGCCGATGATGCGGGTCGGCTCGGTGATCTGGCCTTCGAGTTGACGGTGATAGAGCGCCGGCAACAGCTTGCGCTCCGCAAGATCGCCGGTGCCCCCGAACACGACATAGTCAAATGGTTCGACGGGAATGATCTGGCTGCTCATGGGATATCTCGATCTGTTCAGGTCAGGGGCACATATAATCTAATCGATTTAAACGCGCTAGGGTGCGGCGCAATAAAATGCTGCCGTCGGCGGCTCTTTAGAACCTGTCGCGTAATGCGTACCAGCTTAGGGCGAGGAAGAGAAGGGCGGAGCGGAACCGCGTGCCGCCTGGAAAAGCCGGGATTTTCAGGGCCTTCAGGAGGTCCAGTTCCGTCTCTTTGCCAAGCGCGAGGTCGGCGTAGAGCTTGCCGCAATAGTTGGAGAGCATCACGCCGTGGCCGGAGTATCCGCCGATCGAGGTGACGCCGGGCATCACCTCGCGACAGAAAGGCGTGCGTGGCATGGTGATGCCGACCGAGCCGCCCCAGGCATGGGTGATCTCGATATTGGCGAGCTGGGGATAGATTTCGCTGATCTGCCGGCGAATGTGGGTCGAGATATCGCGCGGATTGTCGGCGGTATAGGCCTCGCGGCCGCCGAAGAGCAGGCGTCCGTCCTTCGATTTGCGGAAATAGCGCACGACGAAGCGCGAATCGTCGACCGATTCTCCACCCGGGATGACGTCAGGATGCTCGGAAAGCACGCTCGTTGCGCCGATGAAGGAACGGATCGGCATGACGTGGCTGGCGCTCACCGGCTCCAGATTGCCGATATAGGCGTTGCAGGCGACCAGCACGCGGTCGGCGGTAACAGTGCCGCGATCGGTCGCGATGACGATCCCACCCGAGGTCCGGTCGATCTTCAGCGCCTTGGTTTGCTCGAAGAGATGCGCGCCGGCAAGGGCCGCCTGTTTGGCAAGCCCGACCAGCAGCTTCATCGGGTGAATGTGGCCGGTGCCGGCGTCGCGAATACCGAAGTGATAGTGATCGGATCCGAGGCGACTTGCCGTCTCCTCGCGATCCATGAAGGAAAGATGCGGGTAGCCGAAGCGGGTCGCCATCGCTTCGGCATGGTCGCGATAATCCTTCTCCAGGCTCTGCCTGTGGCCGACCGAGAGCTGGCCGGGCACGAACTCTATGTCGATCTCGTGGGCGCTGGCGAAATCGAGCACGTAGCGCTTGGCGTTCTCGGCCATGTCGAACAGCGCCTGCGCCCGCTCATGGCCGAGGTTTTCCTCCGTTTCGTCGGCCCAGGCCCTTTGACCGGTGCCGAACTGGCCGCCGTTGCGGCCGGAGGCGCCGTCGCCGAAACGGCAGGCGTCGATCAGGGTGACGTCGACGCCCTGCCGGGCGAGGTTGAGAGCGGCCTGCAAGCCCGTATAGCCGCCGCCGATGATCGCGACGTCGGCCTTGCGCGAACCCGGCATTGCCGGATACTCCGGTCGATCCGGAACGGTTGCCTCATACCACGAGAAACCGGGCGAAATCGGGCTTTGCCAGGGCATGGAAGGCCTTTCGGATCAGACGTTGAGAAGCAGGAATTCGCGTTCCCAGGGGCTGATGACCTGCATGAAGGTTTCGAACTCGCCCCGTTTGACGCCGGCATAGATGGCGATGAACTCCGGGCTCAGCACGTCGGCAAGCGACGGCGCCGATTCCAGCAGCGCCACCGCTTCGAGCAGGCCGCGCGGCAGGTCGATTTCGCCCTCGTTGGCCGTGTCCTCGGTCGGTGCCGTCGGCTCGCGCTGCTCGACGATCCCGAGATAACCGCAGGCGAGCGAGGCGGCGAGTGCCAGATACGGGTTGGCGTCCGAGCTCGGCAGCCGGTTTTCGATGCGTCGGGCGACCGGCTCCGACACCGGGATGCGGAAGGCGGTCGTGCGGTTGTCATAACCCCAGGCGGTGTTGACCGGCGCCGACATGTCGGGCGTCAGTCGGCGGAACGAGTTCACATAGGGCGCCATCATGACGAGCGTGCGCGGCACGTAGTGCTGCATGCCGCCGATGAAGTGGAAGAACTCCTTCGATGCCGAACCGTCGGGGTTCGAGAACAGGTTGCGGCCGGTGTTGATCTCGACCACCGACTGGTGGATGTGCATCGCCGAGCCGGGCTGGCCCTGCATCGGCTTCGCCATGAAGGTGGCGTAGATGCCGTGCTTCAGCGCCGCCTCGCGGATCGTGCGCTTGAACAGGAACACCTGGTCGGCAAGCTCGATCGGGTCGCCGTGGCGAAGGTTGATCTCGAGCTGCGCCGGGCCTTCTTCATGGATCAGCGTGTCGATCTCGAGACCCTGTTTCTCGGAGAAGTGATAGATGTCGTCGATCAGCTCGTCGAATTCGTTGATGCCGGCGATCGAATAGCCCTGGCCGCCGAGGATCGAACGCCCGGAACGCCCTTTCGGCGGATGCAGCGGATAGTCGGGATCGTCGTTGGTGGCCACGAGGTAGAATTCGATCTCTGGCGCGACGACCGGCTTCCAGCCCTTCTGCTTGTAGAGATCGACCACGCGCTTCAGCACGTTGCGCGGCGTATAGCTGATCTGCTCGCCCTGCGAGCCGACGATGTCGCAGATGACCTGCGCCGTCGGGTCGGTCTCCCAGGGCACGACCGAAAGGGTCGAGAGGTCGGGCACGAGCTTGATGTCGCTGTCGCGCGAATCGTAGCGGAACTGCCCGGTTTCATCCGGATACTCGCCCGAGATCGTGTGGCGGTAGACGGCGGACGGCAGCGCCAGCGAGGTGTTGGAGGTGAACTTCGAGGTCGGCATCATCTTGCCGCGCGGCACGCCGGCAAGGTCAGGCGTGATGCACTCGACGTCTTCGATGCCGCGGATCTTGAGCCAGTCCGTGGCTTCCTTCCAGGTCTTCACACCGCGGAGCGAGTGTAGGGCAGGGGGTATTTTCGAAGTCTTGCTGATTTTCGTTGTTTGTTGGGCAGCACTTCTCTTGGAGGGCATAAATCACCGGTTTTGGCTTCGGATGGCGCATCATAACCGCAGATTGCCAATTGGCTAGTGCGGGACGATTGACTTTCGTCGACGCGAGCGGAATGGAATGCGCTGAAGAGCTCAAAGGTGTTTCGTGGCCGAAAAGAAGGATGTGGTGATCATTGGCGCTGGCGCTGCCGGGATGATGTGCGCCATCGAGGCGGGCAAGCGCGGCAGGCGCGTGGCCGTGCTCGACCATGCCAAGTCGCCCGGCGAGAAGATCCGGATTTCCGGTGGCGGCCGTTGCAACTTCACCAACATCCATGCCGGGCCGAAGAACTTCCTGTCGGCCAACCCGCATTTCTCGAAATCGGCGCTGGCGCGCTATACGCCGCGCGATTTCCTTGCCCTTGTCGAGAAGCATGGCATCGCCTGGCACGAAAAGACGCTTGGCCAGCTGTTCTGCGACCATTCGGCCAAGGACATCATCAAGATGCTTCTCACCGAGATGCGCGAGGTGGATGCCGAACTGCGGCTCGCGACGTCGATCGAAGGCGTCGAGCGACACGGCGCGGGTTTCCGTGTGATGACAGGCGACGGACCGGTCGATGCACAGTCGCTGGTGATTGCCAGCGGCGGCAAGTCCATCCCGAAGATGGGGGCAACCGGACTTGCCTACAAGATCGCCGAGCAGTTCGGGCTCGCCCTCGTCGAAACCCGGCCCGGCCTGGTGCCGTTGACGCTCGACCCGGCGCAACTTGAAACCATCGGTGAACTGGCAGGTGTTGCGGCGGATGCCGAGGCGCAATCCGGCAAGACGGCTTTCCGCGAGGCGGTGCTGATCACCCATCGTGGACTCAGCGGACCGGCGATCCTGCAGATCTCCTCCTATTGGCGCGAAGGCGAGGAGATCGTGCTGAGGCTGATGCCTGACATCGACATCGCCTCCCTTCTCAAGGATGCGCGGCGCAGCCATGGCAAGCAGGCAGCGCAGACCGCGCTCGGCGATATCCTGCCGCGCCGCCTTGCCCAGTTCTTTGCCGATGGCGCAAAGCTCAGCGGTCGTCAGCTCGCCGACCTCTCCGACAAGACGATCAACCAGCTCGCCGCGTCCATCCAGGCCTGGACCATCAAGCCCGCCGGTTCGGAAGGCTACCGCACCGCCGAGGTCACGCTCGGCGGCGTCGACACGAACGGGCTCGATTCACGGACCATGCAGGCAAAGGCGGTGCCTGGCCTCTACTTCATCGGCGAATGCGTCGATGTGACGGGCTGGCTCGGTGGCTACAATTTTCAGTGGGCCTGGGCTTCGGGGTTCGCCGCCGGGCAGGACGTCTGATACTTCACCGCTTTTGGCAGTTTTAGCGATTGTTAACGGATCTGGGTGAACCTGTACGCTTGTCGGCACAGCCGGCGGCTGGCGGACCGATTGTCGCGGAAACGGAAATCACACTGTTTCCAAATTTTGGACTTTCCTCCGCCACGGCATGGCTGCAATATGAGCGTGACTGGCAAGCCGGTACATCCGGGCCGATGATTGCCGGTCGATGTGACAAGGACAGGATGCCATGAACCAACCACGCCGCCGTCCCCGCGCTATCGCGATCGCCCGCACTGACGAAAGTCGCCAGCAGAAGACGGCGATGACGCGTCTCGCCCTGATCGCCTTCTTTGCCGTTGCCGCGCTCGCGAGCCTTCCGGTTCTCTGGTTCTGATCTCACCCTCTTGTTTTGATTTCAGGCGATCGGCCCCGGACGGCCGATCCTCTGGCGGGAATGACGCGCCGCGGCGCCCCGTCGGAAATTCGGTCGCGGGCCTCATGCGCTTATACAATTTTTAATCGTTCAAAATGAATATTGCGACCGAGTGAGTTCCGTCAGGACTTCGCTGCCGGGGAGGTGGCGTGGTCCCGCAATGATTGCTGACGGACTGGCGGTGTGCGCCGCATGACTTTTTCGAAAAACATCAGCCTGTTTGCGCATCGGGTGGCTCTCGATCGTTCGCACCGTCACGTCCGTCCGTGAAAGCGAAAACTGAGCGAGCCGCCAGGGGAGGCGAATGCGAGCTGCGAGCCGAGGTGTTTTCATGTTCATTGATAGAATACTTGCCCGTTTCAAGATCCAGACGAAGGTCCTTTTCTTCATCCTGCCCTTCGTCGTCAGCATCTGTGCCGTCGGCATCACCGGTCTTTATGCGTCCGGCCTGCTTCAGGGTCGCATGGAGATTTCGAACAGCGTGCTTAGGACGTTGAGCGGCTTCAAGGATGTCTATGCGGGCATGAATGCGTTCCTGCATTCGACGACGGAGGAAACCCGCGACGCCGTTCAGTCGACGATTTCCACGCAGAAGGACGTGCTCTCCGAAACGGCGTCCCAGGTCGCCGGCCAGAACGGCCAGGACGAGCTGAAGGCCGCCATCGCCGCAACGAGCGACATCGAGGCGCGCATCGGCGGTCTCTGGACGCTCCATGTCGGCGAGCAGGATCTGCGTACGGCCATGAACACCAACCTCGACGCGCTGCTCATCGAACGCGCCAAGATCAACGAGGAATCGAACCGGCTGCAATATGCGGTCCGCAAGAGCGAAAACGCCGCCAAGACCATGCTGCGCGAGGCTGAAAAGCTGATGCGCGCCAGTCGCTTCTTCAACGAATTCGGTACCGAGGTCAGCAAGGCGATCAGCGTCGACGACAAGCTGAAGGCCGTCAAGGAACGCTTTCCGATGATCGGCCGCACCGAGCGCGACATTTTCAGGCTTCTGCCGAAGGACGAAAAGTCGCTCACGGAAACCATCACCTCGGCCTCCGCCGAGATCGGCGCGATCCTGAAGGCGCCAGCCGGTCCCGAGACGCTTGCCGGGATCTCCAAATATGTCGACCGCTTCCGCACCGCGAGCTTCCGTCTGGAAGCGGCGTCGGTCGGCAAGATGCGTGATGCCACGCGCATCTTCGCCGAACTCGACGAGCAGATCGTCACGACGGAATCGGTGCTGACCGCCACCCGCCGTCTTTCCTCGTCGATCACCGATATCCAGATTTCGGCCGCCACCTTCATGGGCGTGACCAACGAGGGCAATCGCCAGAAGCTGCTCGACAAGTCACTCGCTGTTCAGCAGAACATGGCGACGTTGCGCGGCGTTGCCAGCGACGGCGCCTCCTTCGACAAGATTGCCGATACGCTGATGCCGATCCTGACGGCCATGAAGAAGGATGCCGCAGCGCTGGTCGAGATTACCGTCAAGCGCACCGCCGACTTCGATGCCGCGGGGCAATCGATCAACCAGATCTGGAGCGATCTGACGGTGTTTGCCGAGCAGCAAAAGGTTGCGGCCGGTACCGAGCGTCAGGAGGCCAACCAGATCTCGGTGGCGGCAACGGTTGCCGGCGTGATCATCGCGCTCCTGGCCGGTATCGCCCTGACGCTGACGCTGAAGAAGCCGATCGGCCAGATCACCGCGGCGATGCGCCGGCTTGCCGATGGTCGCCTCGACACCACGATCGACGGCGACGCGCGTCGCGACGAAATCGGCGACATGGCGCGTGCGCTCGGCGTGTTCAAGGAAAACGCACTCTCCAAGGTCCGCATCGAGGCCGAAAGCGAGGAACAGCGCAGCCGCGCCGAGGTCGAGCGCAGCCGCAACGACCAGGAAAAGCGCGAGCTCGACCGCCAGATTGACCTCGCCGTCAGCGAGCTGGCAGCCGGCCTTGGTCGTCTCGCCCAGGGCGACCTGTCGCGCCAGATCGACGTGCCGTTCCACGGCCGGCTCGAACAGCTGCGCACCGACTTCAACGGCTCGCTGATCCGCCTGCAGGACACGCTGGCACAGATCCGCGGCAACGCGCAGGCGATCCAGCGGAGCGGCGCCGACATGCATCACGCCGCAGACTCGCTTTCGAAGCGGACCGAGGCGCAGGCAGCCTCGCTCGAAGAGACGGCAGCCGCCGTCGACCAGATCACGGTTACGGTCCGCTCGTCGGCCGAACGCGCCGGCGAAGCCAACCACGCCGTGATCCAGACCAAGCGTAGCGCCGACAGTTCGGCGGCCGTCGTCACCAACGCGATCGCCGCCATGGGCCGGATCGAGGAGGCGTCGCGCCAGATCGAACAGATCATCGAGGTCATCGACGACATCGCCTTCCAGACCAATCTTCTGGCGCTCAATGCCGGTATCGAAGCGGCACGCGCCGGAGAGGCCGGCAAGGGCTTTGCCGTCGTCGCCCAGGAAGTGCGCGAGCTGGCGCAACGTTCGGCGGAGGCCGCGCGCGAGATCAAGGGTCTGATCAACAAGTCGACCAACGAGGTCAACGCGGGCTCGCATCTGGTCAAGGAAACGGGCGCGGTGCTCGCCTCGATCAGCCAGCAGATCGTCACCGTCAGCCAGCATGTGGAAATGATCGCGACGGCCAGCCGCGACCAGGCGGTGGCGCTCAACGAGGTCAACGGTTCCGTCAACCAGATGGACCAGATGACCCAGCAGAACGCGTCAATGGTGGAAGAGGCGACGGCCACAAGCAGCGCCCTTGCCCAACAGGCCGACACGCTGATGATGCTGGTCGAGCAATTCCGGCTGGAGCCGGAGGCCGAGGACTACGGCAACTATCGGGCGGCCTGACCGCTGCCTGAAAACGAATTGCTGACGGCAGATCCTGTTGCCGTCGGCAGAACGCGCGGCAGGCCTGTTTTAGCCGCGCGAACCAACAAGGGCCGGGGCTAACATTGCACCGCGTGGCCGCAAGGCTTCGCGGTGCTTTTTTCGTCCGCGTGCTCACTTTCTGCGCGCTGGCGGCTTGCGCGCCATGCGCCGATCCTTGCCGCCAGGGCGCCAAGCATGCGCCTCAGCAGTCCCGGCGGTTTCGGGTCGAAGTCCTCGTCCCAGCGGCGGTTTTTCATGGTCAGGTCGATGATGAAGACCATTGCCATCGTATCCATCGTGATGCTCCTCATGTGGTGGGCATCACCTCTTTTATGCATCAAAGACTGTTTTACATACGCGGGATACCTGACTATGTTTTTCATTTATGAAAGACATGGATTGGGACATCTACCGCTGCTTCATGAGCGTGGCGCGCGCCGGCGGCCTGACCGGGGCGGCGCAGGCGCTCGGATCGAGCCCGGCCACCATCGGCAGGCGCATGCTCGAACTGGAGGAGAGGACGGGGCGGGCTCTGTTTGCCCGCAGCCAGACCGGCTACCAGCTGACAGGCGACGGCGACCTGCTGTTCGAGCAGTTGCAGGAAATGGAGGCGGCGGCCCGGCGGGTGGAAAGCTGGCGGCGGGAAGGCGAGGGCGCGACGATCCGGATCACGGTTGGAACCTGGATTGCCTGGCTGCTGGCGGAGAACTTCCCGGCGCTCTGCACGGAGAGGGACGGTTTCAGCCTGGCGATGACCGTTGGCGAGACCCGGGCGAGCCTCGCCTATCGCGAGACCGATATCGGCATCCGCGCCTTCGAGCCCGAAGAAAGCTATCTGGCGGCAAGTCCGGTCGGCGACGTCGCCTATGCGGCCTATCGCCAGAAGAATGCTCCGGCTGCGGCCAGTGAGCGATGGGTGGCGGTTGGCGAGGAAGAGGCGATCTCCGCCTATCTGCGCTGGCCGCACGAAGAGGTCGTAGCCCGCGGCGATGGGCGCATCATCGCGACGGTCACGCGGCCACGCTCCCTGCTCGACCTTGCCCGCGCGGGCGCCGGCTGCGCCGTCCTTCCGTGCTTCGTCGGCGATCTTGATCCGCTTCTGGAGCGGGCCGGCGAGGACATTCCGGCGCTCAGGCACCGGCAATGGATCGTGATGAACAACGAAGACCGGCATCGCAAGGAAATTCGCACCGTGGTCGACCGGATGACGAAGCTCCTGCGCAGCCACGCGGACATTTTTGCCGGCAAGCGACCGCGCCGCGGCTGAGGCTGGCTGGAGGCTCAGCGCATCAGCAGCTTGACGAGCGCGGCCTGCGAATTGACCTTCGTTTTGGCATAGACGCTCTTGAGTTGGGTGCGCGTGGTCTCGTAGCTGACGCCGTTGGCCTGCGACATCTCCTTCAGCGTCAGCCCCGCCGCGACACCCGATGCGATGCGGATCTCGGCCGGGGTGAGGCCGTAATTGTCCTTCAGGTGATCCAGACGTTCATCGCCGATGAGCGACGTTGCCGGCTCGACCAAGACGGCGACGGTCGGACCATCCAGAAGTTCGGTAAAGATGCTGGAGCTGCGGCGCACCAGGGTCACGCGATAGATCTCCCCTTCCGCCGTGCGCACGAGGCGAACCTGCGGCTGCGTCGATCTTGCGATCGGGGCTGCCAGGAGCTCGAGCGCGGCATTGGTCTCCGGCGCATCCATGAACAGCCGCCCGTTGACGGTGATGCGGAAAGGCGAGCCGCTTGCGGCCATCCGCCCTGCCCGTTCGTTCAGGGAGCGGATGCGCAGATTGTCGCCGACATAGATGACGCCGACGCCGATCGTATCGAGCAGCGTTTCCCCTTCGTTTTCCGCCGTCATCAGGTCTCGCCGGCGCAGGAAGTCGAAGGCGCGCCTGAGGTGCGGCGCCAGAATGGTATACTGGTCCGCGGCGCGCAGGTTGGCGTCATCGTCCGTCGACGACGTGCATGTCGAGACAATCAAGGTTCGCGTCGCACTGCGCACGACCGTCGCGCCGATGCTGGTCTCGCAGCCGGTCCGGCGTTTCAGCCAGTCATTGTAGAATTCCGATTTGAGAAGGTCCGTACGCGAGACGATGTGTTCGCCGACAAGGCCGCGCCCGACCGGGAACAGCACGGATTTCGGTATCCAGGGGTTTACGGCTGCGAAGTGGTTGTTGAATTGCTCGATGTCGTCGGCGGTGAAGCCGGAAACAAAGGGCACGTGGGCCTTGGGCGAAGCGAGATCGTGGTAGTGCAGCGCCGAGCGGCCGTCCGGCATCGTCGTCGTCAGCCGGTCGAGAAAATCCTGCCAGCTGCAGTCGCCGAAGGCGGCGCCGTAGATCAGCTCGGTCAGTTCGGCCGTATCGGCAGCTTTCATCGATCGATACATGCGTGCCTCTGCCTAAGACAGGTTTGTCTAATATAGTCAGGTCCAGCAGATTCGATCAACCTGAAATGGCAGCGCGCTCGCGACGGAATTACTTCAAGCCGCTCAAGTGCAACGAAAAATGGCCGACGATTTGGTCGGCCATTCTGGGTTTAGAGGGTGTCGCGCGCCGCCGCCGCCCTTGTTTTACAATCTTAGCATGCATCGACAGCGAGCGTCGCGACCTTCGACTGAAACGAAGCCGAGGCAAGCAGCGTCATTGCAAGCATCGCGACAAGGGTGGTCATGGCCGGCCCTGGGTAACGATGACGGGGATCAGCAGGTCGCCCCAGTTGCCTTCGCCGCCGTGATGGCGTGCCGAGCGGACCAGCTCGACCGATACGCCGGCGTCGACGGCCTTCATGACCGACTGGTTGAGCCGGTGCAGGTCGTTGGCGACCATGCGGATGGCTGCCTGCTGGTCCGGGGTCATCGCCGAAGACTGTTCCTCGGCCCGTTCCTTGACGCGTGTCTGAACTGTCATTGGACTTCTCCTTGAGGTTCGAGGTTCTTTCGAAAGTTCGGGGAGCGCGGCGGGCAGGGATTGCCACGCTCCCCTGCCGTTCACTCTGCGGCCGGGCGGAACTGGTCGTGCTCGGTCGATTCCTTCATCGCGGTCGTCGAGGACTGGCCGCCGGTGATCGCCAGCGAAACGGCGTCGAAATAGCCGGTGCCGACCTCACGTTGGTGCTTGGTCGCGGTGTAGCCGTTGGCTTCAGCGGCGAACTCTGCCTCCTGCAGCTCCGAATAGGCGGCCATCTGCCTCGCCTTGTAGCCGCGAGCGAGCTCGAACATGCCGAAATTCAGCTGGTGGAAGCCGGCGAGCGTGATGAACTGGAACTTGTAGCCCATGGCGCCCAGCTCGCGCTGGAACTTGGCGATCGTCGCGTCGTCGAGGTTCTTTTTCCAATTGAACGACGGCGAGCAATTGTAGGCGAGCAGCTTGCCCGGATGCGCCTTGTGCACGCCCTCGGCAAACTTGCGGGCCTGTTCCAGGTCCGGCTTGGAGGTTTCGCACCAGATCAGGTCGCAATGCGGCGCGTAGGCGACCGCACGTGCGATGCAGGGCTCGATGCCATTCTTCACCTGGTAGAAGCCCTCGACGGTGCGCCCGGCGTCGTAGTCGACAAAGGGACGATCGCGCTCGTCGATGTCGGAGGTGAGCAGCTTTGCCGCTTCCGCGTCGGTGCGAGCGATGACCAGGGTCGGCGTGCCCATGACGTCGGCTGCAAGCCGTGCGGCGTTGAGGTTGCGGATATGGGCCGCCGTCGGGATCAACACCTTGCCGCCGAGATGACCGCATTTCTTCTCGGATGCCAGTTGGTCCTCGTAGTGAACACCGGCAGCCCCGGCCTCGATGAAGGCCTTCATGATTTCGAACGCATTCAGCGGGCCGCCGAAGCCGGCTTCCGCATCGGCGACGATCGGCGCGAACCAGGTGTCGACGGACAGGCCCTTGCCCTCGGAGGTTTCGATCTGGTCGGCGCGCTGCAGGGTCCGGTTGATTCGCTTGGCCAGTTCCGGCGCGGCATTCGCCGGATAGAGCGACTGGTCCGGATACATCGCCGAAGCGGTGTTGGCGTCGGCCGCAACCTGCCAGCCCGAGAGATAGATCGCCTTCAGGCCGGCGCGGACCATCTGCATCGCCTGGTTGCCCGAGAGCGCGCCGAGCGCGTTGACGAAATCTTCCTCGTGGATGAGCTTCCACAAGCGGTTCGCGCCCATCTCGGCCAGCGAATGGCGGATCTCCACCGACCCGCGCAGCCGCTTCACGGTCTCGGCGGTATAGGGGCGTTCGATGCCGTCATAGCGGCCCTGCGGTGCGCTCGGAACCAGCTTGTAAAAATCAGTCATTCCATCCTCCTGTAAAAATCCGTCGTCCGGTCGACTTTCGTCTCATGGCCCGTTGTGTTTCGAGTTCATGTGACAGTTTTTACATTGCGCTGCGGAATGAGGCTATTGAAAACAACGTTTTGGCGTTTTCAAAAAGGTTATCTTGTCTTGCCTTTGACAGCTGAGCGCAGTAAAATTGTAAATTATGTAAAACCATTGCTTGGCGCGGAGTTGTAAAGGTAGTTACAAATGGCCGAAAACAAGATCTTTGCGGGTCCACGGGTCAGGCGTATCCGCAACGGGCTGGCGCTGACCCAGACGGCCATGGCCGAAGCGCTCGGCATCTCGCCTTCCTACCTCAACCTGATCGAGCGCAACCAGCGCCCGCTGACCGTGCAGCTGCTGTTGAAGCTGGCATCCGTCTACAAGGTGGATCTCGACGAACTGCAGGGAGAAACCGGCGGCAGTCTCGCCCAGCTCCGCGAGGTTTTTGCCGATCCTCTGCTGTCGGCCGAGTTGCCGGGTGATCAGGAACTGGTCGAGGTCGCCGAGGCGGCGCCCAATGCCGCCGGCGGCGTGGTCAAGCTCTACCGCGCCTATCGCGAGCAGGCGGCGCGGCTGAAGGATCTCGCCGACCTGCTGGCGGGGCAGGGGCATATGGCGGCGCTGTCGGGTACGCGGCTGCCGATGGACGAGGTGCGCGAAACCTTCGAGGCGCGACCCAATCATTTTGCCGGGATCGAAGCGGCGACCGAGGCTTTTCATGAACAGCTTTCGCCCGGCGACGACCTGCTCGCTGCCCTGAAGGGCTGGCTGAAGAAGGAGCATAGCCTGGTTGTGCGCAACCTGCCGGTCCATGCGATGCCCAATCTGCGCCGCCGTTTCGACCGTCATTCGATGCGCCTGTTCATCTCGGAGCGGCTTTCGCCTTATGACCAGTTGCGCGAGATTGCGATGGAGGCCGTATCGATCGCCTGCCACGACGCGATCGTGGCGGAACTGGGGGCTTTGCGCCTCTCGACCGCCGAGGCGCGCCGTATCGGTCGCTTCGAGCTTGCCCGCTACGGCGCGCATGCATTGATGATGCCCTATGCCGCGTTTCTGGTCGCCGCCCAGCGGGCGCGCTACGATGTCGACGTGCTGCGTGCTCGGTTCCAGGTCTCGTTCGAACAGGTCGCCAACCGCTTGACCATGCTGCAGCGACCCGGTGCACAGGGCGTGCCGTTCTTCCTGATGGAGATCGACAATGCCGGTCATCGCCTGCGGCGGGCCGGCGCCACCGGCTTCCCGCAGGCAAAATTCGGCGGGGGCTGTCCGAAACTCAACATTCACGCCGCCTTTTCCGTGGCCGGGCAGATCCTGGTCGATCGCGCCGACATGCCCGATGGCGCGCAGTTCCTGACGGTGGCGCGCACGCTGGATGGCCCGCAGGCAGGGTTTTCCGAACGGGTACGTCGCACGGCGCTCCTCATCGGCTGCGAGGCGTCTTTCGCCAATGAGGTGATCTATGGCGATGCCAGCCCTGTGGCGGTCGCGATCGGCGCGGCCTGTCGCCTCTGCGAGCGCCAGGGGTGTCTCGCGCGCGCCGAGCCGCCGGTCACCCGACCGCTCGGGCTTGACGAAATGGTGACCGGCCTCAGCGTCTTCGATTTTCAGTAGCTGGCGGGGTGCTGATCCGGCAGAAGCGGCGCATTCGGCGCGAAGCACTCGGCCGCAAGCCCGGTGGTGTAGCCGTGGGTGATGTGCGCCTTTTCCGCATAGGCCTTGTCGCCCATCAGGATCCGGTGCAGTTCCGGAAGGTTGTAGAAGGGAACACCCGGATAAAGGTGGTGCTCCAGGTGATAGTTGATGTTGTGGGGCGCGAAGAACAGCTTTTCCCAGGCGTGCGGATAGACGGTGCGTGAGCTCGTCAGTTCGTCGCCGTAGTCCATGCTGCCGAAATGCTCGGCGACGCTGCGCACGTAAAGGAACAGGCAGAAGAAGGTCAGGAACGGCACGACCCAGTAAAGCGCCACTTCGCGCCAGATGCCGAAGAGCGTGAAGATCAGCGCGGCAGCGACATGGAAGCCGAGCCGCAGCATCTTGTACTGGCGTGTCGAGCGGTCGTTCTTGCCCATGCGCCTGGCCATGTGCAGCATGTCACGCAGAGAATTGACCGCGATGAGATAGCCGAGCAGCTGGGTAATGCCGCGCGCCAGCTTCTGCGGAAACGTGAACTGCGGCATGCCGAGCTTCGCCGTCCAGTCTGGGTCCTCGTCGGTATTGGCGTGCTGATGGTGAGCAAGATGGTTCTGGCGATAGCCGTCGACGGTCGCGAGCAATGGCCAGGCGAGCAGCAGATCGCTCATCCAGTCGCTGAGCCTGCGGTTGCGGATGATGCGGTAGTGCGCCGCCTCGTGGATCATGCAGCCGAGCGCGTGCATGCGGCCGGCGATCAGCAGGACGGCGAGGAGATAGACCAGCGGATTGCCGGCATATTCGCTGATCGCAATGGCCGCGGCGATCACCGCCCAGTCGAAAGCGATCGCCAGAAGGGCTTTTGGCGGTTCGAGCACCGACAGGCGTTTCAACTGCTTCGGATCGATCCTTCGCCTCTTTCCGCTGCCGGCCTTTTCACCCATGACACTACCCAGGACGCTGATGTACAACCGGCGGCAAAATCGCACGCCGGTCATGGTTAATCAATCGTGAATGGCAATCTGTCCACGGATGCGACTGCGGTGGACGAGCGCCGCGATGAAGCCGGCCGTCCGCAAGGTGGCGCCCGCCCATCCGCCATAAGTGCCCGTTTTTCCTTGGCTTGTGAAAATCGCGGGGAGACGCGACGGCGCGTCACATTGGCATGAAAGCGCTTGAGGTTATCGAGAAACATGCCTAACCTCGCCGCCTGAGCGAAGCGGATTGCACGGTGTACCGGTCACCCGGACCCGAAATGAAAAACCAAGAGGGGAGTTGTATGTCCAAGCTCATCGTCACAACCCTGGCGGCTGCCATTCTGGCCGGCTCGACCATGCTGGCCTCGGCGCAGGAGCGCGTGGTCAACGTCTACAACTGGTCGGATTACATCGACAGCAGCATTCTGGAAGACTTCACCAAGGAAACCGGCATCAAGGTCGTCTACGACGTCTTCGATTCCAACGAGATCCTGGAAACGAAGCTTCTTGCAGGCGGTTCGGGCTATGATGTCGTCGTGCCGACGGCGACCTTCCTGCAGCGCCAGATTGCCGCCGGCGTGTTCCAGAAGCTCGACAAGTCGAAGCTGCCGAACCTGTCCAACATGTGGGACGTGATCACGGAACGCACGGCGAAGTACGATCCGGGCAACGAGTACGCCATCGATTACATGTGGGGCACGACCGGCATCGGCTACAATGTCGAGAAGATGAAGGCGATCCTCGGAACCGATGAGAAGCCCAATTGGGACGTGCTCTTCAAGCCGGAACTGGCGGCGAAGTTCAAGGATTGCGGCATTCATGTGCTCGATTCTCCGACCGACGTCATGCCGTCGGCGCTGGCCTATCTCGGCCTCAATCCGGATAGCCACGAGGCAGCCGATCTCGAAAAGGCAGCCGAGCTCCTGTCGAGCGTTCGGCCCTATGTGCGCAAGTTCCACTCCTCGGAGTACATCAATGCGCTGGCCAACGGCGACATCTGCCTGGCGCTCGGCTTCTCCGGTGACGTCTTCCAGGCCCGCGACCGTGCAGCCGAAGCCAAGGCCGGCGTGACCGTCGACTACGCGATCCCGTCCCAGGGCGCGCAGATGTGGTTCGACATGCTCGCGATCCCTGCCGATGCGCCGCACGTCGAGGAGGCGCACGCTTTCCTCAACTACATGATGAAGCCCGAAGTCGTCGCCAAGGCATCGAACTACGTCTTCTATGCCAACGGCAACAAGGCCTCGCAGCAGTTTCTTGACAAGGCGGTGCTCGAAGACAGCGCCATCTACCCCTCTGACGAGGTGATGCAGAAACTGTTCACGGTGACGCCCTTCGAGGCGAAACAACAGAGGGTGTTGACCCGACTCTGGACCAAGGTCGTAACCGGCCAGTAAGAGCGGAAAACGAATTGCCCGGACATCAAAATCCGGGCAATTTTCTTAAGGGGGCACCGGGGAAAACGAGAGTGCCCATCGGCTGTATCATTCGGGGATAGATGATGAAGTCTCTCGGCAGTATCCGGCGGTCCTTTGCCCCCTGGGCGGATCCCGCTTCCAAGCCATTCATTTCGGTCAAGAACGTTACCAAGAAGTTCGGCGATTTCACCGCCGTCGACGATCTTTCGCTGGATATCTACACGCGCGAGTTCTTCGCGCTGCTGGGCGCATCCGGCTGCGGAAAGTCGACGCTCCTGCGCATGCTTGCCGGCTTCGAGCAGCCGACCTCCGGGGAGATCATTCTGGACGGCCAGAACCTTGCCGGCATTCCGCCCTACCGTCGGCCCGTCAACATGATGTTCCAGTCCTATGCGCTGTTCCCGCACATGACGGTCGAAAACAACATTGCCTTCGGCTTGAAGCAGGACGGCATGCCGAAGGCAGATATCGCCGAACGCGTCCAGCAGATGCTGAAGCTCGTCAAGCTCGAGAAATTTGCCCAGCGCAAGCCGCATCAGCTCTCCGGTGGCCAGCGCCAGCGCGTGGCTCTGGCCCGTTCGCTCGCCAAGCGCCCGAAGGTTCTGTTGCTCGACGAACCGCTCGGCGCGCTCGACAAGAAGCTGCGCGAGGAAACGCAGTTCGAACTGATGGACCTGCAACAGGAGCTTGGTCTCACCTTCGTCGTCGTCACCCACGACCAGGAAGAGGCGATGACCATGGCGGACCGTATCGCGGTGATGAGCCACGGCAAGGTCGCGCAGGTGGCAACGCCGGCCGAGATCTACGAAGCGCCGAACTCCCGCTTCGTCGCGGACTTCATCGGCGACGTCAACATTTTCGAAGGCGCGGTTGCCAGTGTCGAAGGTGGCTATGTTCGTCTCGAAGGCACCAACGGCTTTCCGATCCGCATGGCATCGCCCGAAAAGCCGGCGATCGGCGCGAAATCGGCCGTCGCGGTGCGCCCGGAAAAGATCCGGGTCAGTCGCCAGCCGCCGGCACACGCCCCCGTCAACGCCGTCGAGGGCGAGATCTGGGATATCGGCTATCTCGGCGACATGACGGTTTTCCATGTTCGACTCAGGGATGGCCGGGTGATCAAGGCATCGTCGCTGAACGCGGTGCGCGCCGTCGAGGATCCGCTTGGTTATGACCAGCAGGTCTGGGTTTCCTTCGGCGAAGACGCCGGCGTCGTTCTGAAGGATTGAGGTCATGGCCCGTCTCGCATCCGCCGTCTTCAGCCGCCTCGTCATCATCATTCCCTATGCCTGGCTGCTGTTCTTCTTTCTCATCCCGTTCTTCATCGTCTTCCGTATCTCGCTGTCGCAGACGGCGGTGGCGATGCCGCCCTATACGCCGGTCTTCGATTTCGTCGGCGGCCTTTCGGGCATCATCGAAAACGTGAAGGAGTTCAGCTTCGACAATTATGTCTGGCTGACGGAGGACGTGCTCTATTTCAACGCCTACGTGTCGAGCGTCATCATCGCGGGCGTCTCGACGGTCCTGACGCTGCTGATCGCCTATCCGGTCGCCTACGGCATGGCCAAGGCGCCGAAGACCATCCGACCGACGCTGCTGATGCTGGTGATCCTGCCGTTCTGGACGAGCTTTCTGATCCGCGTCTATGCGTGGATCGCGATCCTGAAGCCCGAGGGCCTGCTCAACCAGTTCCTCCTTTCGATCGGCGTGATCGACCAGCCGCTGATCATCCTCAATACCAATTGGGCGATCTACATCGGCATCGTCTATTCCTATCTGCCCTTCATGGTGCTGCCGATCTACTCCTCGCTCGAAAAGATGGACCACACGCTGACCGAGGCGGCGCTCGACCTCGGCTGCACGCCGTTCACGGCGTTCTGGCGGGTGACATTCCCGCTGTCTCTGGCGGGCGTCGTCGCCGGCTGCCTGCTGGTCTTCATCCCGGCTGTTGGCGAGTTCGTCATCCCCGACCTGCTCGGCGGCTCGGAAACGCTGATGATCGGCAAGACGCTATGGAACGAGTTCAACGCCAACCGCGACTGGCCGGTCTCCTCGGCGGTGGCGACGATCCTGCTTCTGATCCTGGTGCTGCCGATCGTCTATTTCCAGAACGCTCAGGCCAAAGCCGACAGCGAGGGGAGGTAGGAGATGGGCAACTGGTCGCGCTTCAACATCGCCTCGATCGTGCTCGGCTTCGGCTTCCTCTACCTGCCGATCGTGCTTCTGGTGATCTTCTCCTTCAATGAGTCGAAGCTGGTTACGGTCTGGGCCGGCTTTTCGACCAAATGGTACACGCAGCTCTGGCACAATCAGGCGCTGCTCGACGCCGCCTGGGTGACGATCCGCGTCGCCCTGATCTCGGCCACCTGCGCGACCGTGCTCGGCACGCTCGCCGCCCTTGCGCTGGTGCGCTACACGCGGTTCCGCGGTCGCATGCTGTTTTCCGGCATGGTCTATGCACCACTCGTCATGCCGGAGGTGATCACCGGCCTGTCGCTGCTGCTGCTCTTCGTCGCGATCGGTCTCGACCGCGGCTTCTGGACGATCACGCTGGCGCACATCACCTTCACCATGTGCTTTGTCGCCGTGGTCGTGCAGTCGCGGCTCCTGAGCTTCGACCAGTCGATCGAGGAGGCGGCTCTTGATCTCGGCGCCACGCCGGTCAGGACCTTCTTTGCCATCACCCTGCCGGTGATTGCGCCGGCGGTGTTTTCCGGCTGGGTTCTCGCCTTCACGCTGTCGCTGGACGATCTGGTGATCTCGAGCTTCACCACCGGGCCGGGCGCCACCACGCTGCCGATGAAGATCTACAGCCAGGTGCGGCTCGGCGTAACGCCGGAAATCAACGCCATCTGCACGATCCTGATCGGCATCGTCGCGATCGGCGTGGTTGTCGCCTCTGTTGTCACCAAGCAGCGTGAGGCGCAACGCGAGCGGGACGAGCGGGCGGCCTTCGCCCAGTCCTGATCTGCTGCAGTTCGAATGTCCCAGAGTATGGCGGCCGGTGTCATCGACGCCGGCCGTTTTTCAGTTGGGTTCGCCGAGCACAGACAACGGCGAGATCACCGCATTCGGCCAGGAGCCGCCGACGAAGAAACGCAGCCTCTGGCTCGCATTCAATGTGTCGGTATAGGTGCCGGCCAGCGCCAGGCTGCCGGTGCGGTAGGGAATGACACCGTTGACCGAGAGGCTGCCGCTCTGGCTGGTGAACAGCGCCTGGTTCAGCCGCGCCGATCCCTGGCCGAAGGTCGCCTCGATGTCTGCGGTCTGGAACGCGAAACTGCCGTCGCTCGCCTGCGCCAGGGAGAAGAACTCGCCGGCGCGCACAAGATCCGCAAAGGCTTTCGCATCGAAGCCGGAAAGGCTGCCGTTGGCGAGCGAAAGCCGGATGCGGCCGGAGGCCTCGGCCGCCTGCTGGGTCCAGAATGGATGGGTGGTCGCCATATCGAAATTGACACTGCCCTTTCCGGTCGGCACCGGGCCGGCAAATCCAAGGCCGGAAAGAGCTGCCGCAAGGTCGGCGTTTTTCAGCACCAGCTCAAGCTTGCCGCCTTCAGCCAATCCGGCCGCGGAAGCGGCGATCCGGCCGCTGAGCCTGCCATTGGCGTAGGTGCTGTCGGCGATGTCGACGGTAGCGCGGCCATGATCGACGATGACGCCGGCGGCTAGATCCACCAGGCGCACCGGTCCGACGACGGCTTCCAGTGCCGACAGCCGGATATCGGCGCGCAGGCTGCGTGCGAGGGTGTCGCTCAACTCCTGGACAAAATCGTCGCTCTCGGCGGACAATTGTTCAAGGAGCGGCTTGAGCCCGTTGAGGTCGATATGGTCGAAGGCGAGTGTGCCTTCGATACGCGGCGCGCCTTGCGGCGGCGTGGCGATGTCGAGAATGCCGGTCGCATTGGCGTCGCCGAGCGTCATTTGCAGTTCGTCAAGCTTCAACGACGCCCTGGTGCTGGTGACGTTGGCGCCAAGGCTGAAACTCTTGTCCGGCAATGCGCGGTCGGCCGCTCCCTGGTACCAGGCGGCGAAGGTCTGAAGCGATGCGGTCGAAACCTGCAGCCGGCCTTCGACGATCGGTACGTCGGCAAGGCTGCCCGTGCCTTCGAAGGAGAGATTGAGCGGCGTCGAGGTCAACGATGTCTTGAAGGCGGTGCTATTGCCGGCGAGCAAGGTCATCGGTTCGTTGCATTCGAATGCCCAGGCCAGTTGTTGCCCGCCAAGGTTTCCCGAGAACTGCGCGCTCAGGTGATTGGTGAACGAAGGCCATCTGACGGTCCCGGATATGCCGGAAAATTCCTGCGTTCGGTTGGTGACGAGGTCGATGATCTGCAGCCGTCCGTTCTCGACGGTCACGTCGCCAAACGGGGTGTCGTCGCCATCTGCCGCCGATCCCAGCGCGCTCAGCCAATGCGGGCGCTGCCAGTTGAGTGCGCCGTCCGACCGGCGCTGCAGGGTGACGACGGGCTCGATCAGCCGCATGTCCTTGAGCTTCGGCGTGCCGGTAAATGCGGACAGCAGGCTGAAGGAAGCGGTGATGCGACCGATATGGGCGAGCTTGCGCGATGTGCCATCGGCCGTTTCGATCGTCGCAGCGTGCAGCGTGATGGTCGGTTCCGGCCAGAAACTGATCTCGGGATCGCCTGCGATCCGGCTCTTGCCGCCCGACCACGCGTCGAGCATGTGCTCCACGGTCGGTCGTACATCGGTGGTTGAAATCAGCAAGGGCAGCGCGGCATTGTAGCCGGCGGCAAGGCCGACCCCAACAGCGGCTGGCCAAAGGAAATGGCGACGGCTCAGTCGCGACCACGGACGTGTGTCGCGCATCATATGCAGGAAATTCCGTGTCATGTCCGCCTGGTCGCCGTCGCTTGGGTCACGTGAGCTTGGATAGGCCTTCGGTCCTCAGAAATCAAATGCGATGGACAGGTAACAGACAGGTAAATGTCGTCGGCGCGATGTCGGGCCGGTGGCGGCTGCTGTTTATTTTGCGATGCAGCATGGTATAGAAGGCATGGAGCAGGAGTGGAGGAAAGCATGCAAGCAGAGCAGCCGTTGTGGATTCCAGGTCCGGAAATCCGCGCACATAGCCCTATGGCCGAGTTTATGGGCTGGTGCGGCGAGCGCTTTGGACAGGCCTTTGCGGATTACGATGCATTTCACGCCTGGTCGGTGGCCGAGCGCGGCGATTTCTGGACCGCGGTCTGGGATCATTGCGGTGTGGTCGGCGATCGTGGCGCGACCGCCCTTGTCAACGGCGACCGGATGCTGGATGCGCGGTTCTTCCCGGACGCAAAGCTGAACTTTGCCGAAAACCTGCTTCGCGAAACCGGTCAGGGCGACGCGCTGATCTTCCGTGGAGAGGACAAGGTCAGCTATCGCCTGTCGTGGGACGATCTGCGTGCTCTCGTCTCGCGCTTGCAGCAGGCGCTGAAGGCAGAGGGCATTGGCCCCGGAGACCGGGTTGCGGCGATGATGCCGAACATGCCGGAAACCATCGCGCTGATGCTGGCCACGGCCTCGATCGGCGCGATCTGGTCGTCCTGCTCTCCCGATTTCGGCGAGCAGGGCGTTCTCGACCGGTTCGGCCAGATCGCGCCGAAGCTGTTCATCGCTTGCGACGGCTACTGGTACAACGGAAAGCGCCAGGACGTCGACGCGAAGGTGCGCGCGGTTTCGAAGTCTCTGTCGGTGCCTGCGCTGATCGTGCCCTATGCCGGCGACAGCGCAGCACTTGCCGCCTCGATCGAGAATGGCAAGACCCTCGAGGATTTCATCGCACCGTTTGCGGCCAAGGCGCTGACCTTTGAACGCCTGCCGTTCAGCCACCCGCTCTATGTGCTGTTTTCGTCGGGTACGACCGGCGTTCCCAAATGCATCGTCCATTCGGCTGGCGGCACCTTGCTGCAGCATCTGAAGGAGCATCGTTTCCACTGCGGCCTTCGCCGAGGCGAAAGGCTCTTCTATTTCACCACCTGCGGCTGGATGATGTGGAACTGGCTGGCCTCCGGCCTTGCCGTCGGCGCCACGCTCTGCCTCTTCGACGGGTCGCCCTTCCATCCGGACGGCAACGTGCTCTTCGATTATGCGGCAGCCGAAAAGTTCGCGGTCTTCGGCACTTCGGCCAAGTACATCGACGCCGTGCGCAAGGGCGGCTTGGAGCCAAGGAAGACCCATGACCTGTCGAGCCTCAGGCTCCTGACGTCGACCGGTTCGCCGCTGTCGCCGGAAGGCTTCTCCTTCGTCTATGAAGGCATCAAGTCGGATGTGCAGCTCGCCTCGATCTCCGGCGGCACCGATATCGTCTCCTGCTTCGTGCTTGGCAACCCGCTGAAGCCGGTCTGGCGCGGCGAGATCCAGGGACCGGGTCTCGGCCTCGCCATGGACGTCTGGAACGACCAGGGGCAGTCGGTGCGCGGCGAGAAAGGCGAGCTCGTCTGCACCAGGGCGTTCCCGTCGATGCCGGTGATGTTCTGGAACGATCCGGACGGGGCAAAGTATCGCGCTGCCTATTTCGACCGCTTCGACAATGTCTGGTGCCACGGCGACTTTGCCGAATGGACCGAGCACGGCGGCATCATCATTCACGGCCGCTCGGACGCGACCTTGAACCCGGGTGGGGTGCGCATCGGCACGGCGGAGATCTACAACCAGGTCGAACAGATGGAGGAAGTGGCCGAAGCGCTCTGCATCGGTCAGGACTGGGAAGACGACGTGCGCGTCGTGCTGTTCGTGCGGCTTGCGCCGGGCGTTTCCCTGACCGATGACCTGACGAAGGCGATCAAGAGCCGCATCCGCGTCGGGGCCTCGCCGCGCCATGTGCCGGCAAAGGTGATCGCCGTCGCCGACATCCCGCGCACCAAGTCCGGGAAGATCGTCGAGCTAGCGGTTCGCGACGTGGTGCATGGCCGTCCGGTCAAGAACAAGGAGGCACTCGCCAACCCCGAAGCGCTCGATCTCTATGCCGGACTCGATGCCCTTAAAAATTGAGGGGCCGTTAACGGGTTCGCGCAATAGGAATTAACCAAGCCTTCAGACTTGCTGAAAAATCCCTAAAATTGCGGATGCGGCGGGTAAGGTCTTGTTAAGGATTGGGAGCGCATGGTCATGCCAACTTGAGGCTGATCGATGTTGGATCGGCGCCCGGCAGCGATGCCGCCGCGGACATGATGTCGTTACTTCTCGAGCGCTTGTTGGTTTAGCATTCGATTATCAAAGGTGGCCTCCCAGCCACCTTTTTTTTGTGCGTTCCCGAGGCTCTCAGGCCACGCGCTTGGAGTCGGAGACGGTCAGGACCGGCGCTCGAGCGAGCGCGAGACGAGGATGACCGGGATCATGCCGGCGACGACGATGATCATCGCGGCGACCGAGGCGTCCTCCACCTTCGCCCGCGACGCATCCTCGTAGACGAGCGTGGCCAAGGTATTGAAGTTGAAGGGCCTGAGCATGATCGTCGCCGAAAGCTCCTTCATGGTTTCGATGAAGACGAGCAAAGCGGCGGTCAGTACCGCGGGCCGCATCATCGGCAACAGCACGGTTCTCAGCGTCTGCCCGCCGGTGCGCCCAAGCGCGCGCGCCGCCATGTCGAGATGCGGCGAAAGCTTCTGGAAGCCGGCTTCGAGCGTGCCCTCGGCCATGGTGAGAAAACGCACGCTGCAGGCATAGATGATCGCGAAGCCGGTGCCGGTCATCATCAGGCCGGTGGAGATGCCGAACGTCTCGCGCATGCCGGCGTCGATCATGTTGTCGAGGGCGGCAAGGGGGAAGAGCACGCCGATCGCAAGCACCGTGCCGGGCACGCCGTAACCGAAGGAGGCGAGCCGTCCGGCGATGTCGGTCACCCGCGAGCGGCCGCTGCGGGCGGCATAGGCGAGCACGAAGCCGAGCAGGACCGTGAACAGCGCGGTCGCGCCCGAAACCAGGATGCTGTGGAAGAGGGCGTTGAGAAGCCGGGCTTCGAAGAACAGGTCGATGCGCTTCAGCGCGAAGTTGCCGAGGATGACGAAAGGAACGGCAAAACCCGAGAGCACGGGCAAGAGGCAGGCGAGCATGGCCGCCCACTTCTTCCAGCCGGAGAGCACGAGCCTTGCGGCGTCCTGGACGGCGGCGGTGGTCTTCTGGCTGGCAAAGCGCTGGCGTCGCCGCGCGGCCCGTTCGATCATCATCAATCCGATGACGAAGACCAGCATGATGCAGGCGATCTGCGCGGCGCCAGCCAGGCTTCCGCGGTTGAGCCAGGTGTCGAAGATCGAGAAGGTCAGCGTCTGCACGCCGAGGAACTCCACGGCGCCGATGTCGTTCAGCGTTTCCATCGCCACCAGCGTCAGCCCGATCATGATGGCCGGTCGCGCCATCGGGATCTGGATGCGGAAGAAAACCTTGAGCGGACCGGCGCCGAGCGTGCGGGCGACATCGGCGGCCGCACGGCCCTGCATCAGGAACATCGAACGGCAGGCGAGGTAGATGTAGGGGTAGAGCACCGAGCTCAGCACGAGCACGGCGCCGCCGAGCGAGCGGATGTCCGGGAACCAGTAGTCGCGGCTTGTCTTGAAGCCGAAGATCGCGCGGATCATGCCCTGCACCGGCCCGGTGAAGGTGAAGAGTTCACCGAACGCGTAAGCCGCGAGATAGGCCGGTATGGCCAGCGGCAGCACCAGCGCGGCCGAGAGGAAACGCCGAAGCGGAAACTCGCAACTGGCGACCAGCCAGGCCGTGAGAATGCCGACGCATGCCGTCACTGCTCCCGTCAGCGAGATCAGCAGAAGCGTTCGCCCTGTGGCGCGCGGAATGACGTTTTCTATCAGATGCGGCCAGTCGCCGCCGCCGCCGGTCACCGCCAGCCAGGCGATCGCAAGGATCGGCATCAGCACGATGACCGAGGTCAGTCCGGCCCAGATCGCAAGCAGGGGATGGGAAAGGCCGGTTCCCGCACGCGCATGGCGGCGCTTGATGCTCTGAGAGGTGGACTGCAATCGATCTGTTCCGAAGCGCAACGGCGGAAATGGCGAGCCGGCCGCCAGCAAACTGGCCACGGCGAGTCAACATTTCCTTACAGCATCCGGCCTCAGTTCGCCAAGACGCGTTGTGACGGGAAGGATATTTCCACCAGCGTGCCTTCGTTCGGCGCCGAGGTGATCGCAAATTGCGCCCGGTTGGCTTCCGCCATCGCCTTGGTCAAGGGCAGGCCGAGACCGGTGCCATCGCCGCGCTTGCGCGCGCCTGTCGTCACCTGGCGGAACGGCTTCATCGCCTGTTCCAGCTCGTTGCGCGTCATGCCGACCCCGGTGTCACGAATGCGCAGGATGACGCTGCCGTTCGCCTCGTAGGAGGTCGAGACCACGATCTGGCCGCCGGATGGCGTGAAGCGGATGGCATTTGCCAGAATGTTGAGTGCGATCTGCTTGATCGAGCGGCCGTCGGCAACGACGTTCGGAACCGCAGCCGAGAGCGAGGTGCGGATGATGACGCGCTGGCTGTTGGCCTGCGGCTGGACGAGCGACACAGCCTCCGACACCGCCTCGTTGATCTCGACGGCCCCGAAATCGAGCTCCATCTCGCCGGCCTCGATCTTCGAGATATCAAGGAGATCGTTGACGATATCGAGCACATGGCGGCCCGAGCGGCCGATGTCGCCGGCATACTCGATGTAGCGCGGATGGCCGACCGGACCGAAATGTTCGCTCGCCATCATGTCGGAGAAGCCGATGATGGCGTTGAGCGGCGTGCGGATCTCGTGACTGACGCGCGCGAGGAATTCGGTCTTGTGGGCATTTGCCGTTTCGGCTGCGCGCTTGGCGTTGCGCAGTTCTTCCTCGGTGCGCTTCCACTGGGTGATGTCGCGGATCACGGCGCAGAAGCCGTTTGACGCCGAAAGTCGGCCGATGGTCATGAACAGCGGTATGAAGCCACCGGCAGCCTCGCGCCCGATCACCTCGCGACCGTCATTCAAAACGCTGGCGACGCCGTGGCCGGACAGGCCATGCAGGTAGTCGAGCACGGCCTTCTGGCTCTCATGCGCAAACAGGGCCGCGAAAGGTTTGCCACGGATCTCGGCTTCGTCATAGTTGAACAGCGCGCTTGCCGAGCGGTTCATGGAACGGATGTCGCCGTCGTGCCCGAGGATGACGACGCCGTCGGTCGCCGTTTCGAGGATCGACTTCAATTCGTCGATTTCCGTCTTCAGGCGGTCGACGTGCTGGTCGGCCGGGACTGCCCTGTCGTCATTGGCGGGCTGAACGTTTGCCGTTCCGGCCGGTGTCAGCGCCAGCATCAGCGCGCTCTTGCCGTCCCAGCGGATCGAGTGCAGGCGAGCGATCACCGGGCGCAACTGCCCATCCTTGCGGATCAGCGTCATCGTGCCGTCGGCGTCCTGGTCGGTCGCCTCCTCGCCGTTGGCAAACAGCGCATCAATACCGCCCTCGCGCATGAATTCGCCGAGGTCGTCATAGGCGGTGAGGCGCAGGAACTCCGGATTGGCATGCAGCAGCCTGTCACCGCGATGAACCAGCATGCCGATCGGCAGACTGTCGAGGATCTCGCCGCTGAGGCCGATGTCGGCGATCGCCGGCTGCTCGTCCGCCTGCGGAATGCCGTCTTCGGTCACGCCTGCGTCGTCGTCGCGTGCCTGCTCTGCCGCGGGCTCTGACACTGCGCTCTGCGGTTCGCCGGCGACCGCGGCGGCAGCGTCCGTGGGCGTGCTCGCTGTGGGTTCGGCAGGAGCAGGTTGTTCCTCAGCCGCTTCCGCGATCGGCTCCGGCAAAGCTTCCGCATCAGTGGGCTTGCCGCCGAGCTGGCGGGCAATCTCGCGAAACGCCGCCTGCTCGCCACGGGTCAGGGTGCGGTGCTGCTCCAGTTCGACGACTTTGCCTTCGTCCGGCCGGTCGGGTGTCGCAACGACGCGCAAAACCGGGCGCTCGCCCTGGAACGGATCGGCGGCGGCAGCGCTGTGCCCGGGCACGTCCTCGTCGTCGCCGGAATGAGCCACGTCCGTCGCACCTGCAAACAGCGGCAGTGCCGGTTCGGTGCCACCATCGGCGGCCACGTCGGGCTGCGGTTGCACGCTCGGGGCCTGCTCGTCTTCCGCGTCGACGGCAGCGGGTTCGTCAGCCGCCCCGAATCGAGCATCGCGCTCGGCCTGTTGCTGCGGGTCGACGCTCTCCGGGTCGGCTTCCATCGCCGGCACGGCCTCGGTCGTGAACGACAACCCGTTGGCGTTCTCGTCCTCGACGGCATCGGCAAGCCGGACGATGCCGAAGCCACGGAAGCCGTCGAACTCGCGCGAGCGTGAATATGTGGGCAGGGCGGCGAGATCGACCGGAACCTTGAGGCTCGTGCCCTCGATCGGCCAGAAGATCGTCTTGCCGGACCAGGTGTCCCGGCGCTGCAGAAGCGCATTGATCCGGTGCTCCGGGTCAAGGTCGTAGCGCCCGGCCACATCCGCAAAGGTTTCACCGATCACGCCGGCCGAGCGTGGACCGACCGCGGTCGCAAACTCTTCGGAGATCTCGCTGAAGCGACCTTCCGCATCGATCTTCCAGACAAACCGCACGGCCCGGCCGCCCGGGGTGAAGGTGAAGCCGGCCTGATCCGCATGGCCAGGCTGATCCGCATGCCCAGCCTGCTCCGTGTCGCCCGGCTGGTGGGCTGCCTGGCCAATGCGCTCTGAATGGCTGGCCTGTTCTGCAAGGGTTTCCTGCTTGGGATCATCCGGCCGCTGCGCGTTTGAGGTCTCTGCGCCAATCGCTTCGCTGGCAAAGTCTGCGGCGGAAGCGGAGGACGACAGGTCGTCCATAGCCGGCGCGGCCTGGCTCTCAGACGCGTATTGCTCGCCGTTGTCATCCGGCGCGTCGCCCGCCATCTCGGCAGGGGTTTCAGGCTCCACTGGCGACAGGGTGCGGTCACTGTCGAGGTCGTCTTCGGCCAGGGTAGGCGCCTCGTCATCGCGCGTCGTTTCGGTGTCTTCAACCGGGCGTTCATCGGTCACGTCGGATCCTGCGTCCTGCGCAGGGATCGTTTCCGCCTGTGTCTCATCGACATTTGCCGCCACGGCAGCCGGGACGTCTGCATCCTGTGCAGCGGCCTCGGCGAGGGGTGCGATCTCGGGCAGTTCGGCAGCGCCGGCCGGCTCGTCCGCATCGAGCGTGCCGAGGATGGTCTCGACGGCGAACAAGAGATGCAGCGACGGATCGTCGGCGATCTTGCCGACCGCGGCCGGCAGCTGCCCTTTTCTGGTGGCGACGGGGCGCTTGATCAGCCAGTCGTGATCGCGGCCGACAGCGTCGACCAGCTGCTTGCGTGTCTCGCCCGACATGCCAAGGTCGATGAAGCCCGGCGAATGCGCGACAATGCCGCCGTCGCCATCGAGCACCGCCATGTGCGTATCCGGTCCGTCGAGGCCGGCGATCATCCGCGCGGCGCGATCTTGAAGCGAAAGCGGCGCGCCGGTGTGCGGCGCGGTAAAGAGCACCGCGTCTTCATCCGGTCGGACCCGGATCATCTCGACAGTCACCGAGAGTGGGGTGCCGCGGAAGCCCGAGAACTTCCGGATCGAAAGCTGGCGCCGGTCGCCTGCCTTGGAAAGCTGGGCGGCGCTGGCGCGCAATTGGCGCAGCGACAGGTCGCCCTGGTTCGGGCCGGCATCGATGAAATCATAGATCGATCCGGCGCCGAAGAAGGCGGCGCCCTGGTCATTCGCCCAGAGAATACGCTCGAAGTCCCGTGAAAACAGGATCGCCGCATCGCCGCGCGCGAAATGCTCACGCACCCGTGCATGCACGGCGATATCGATGAAGGGATACTGTCTCGCGGGCATGGATGGGCCTATTGACGGATCGCTTGCGGGTTAACACTCTATTAATACCCGGCCAGTCCGCAAGGGTCCAGCGAGGGCCCGAGCTTCGCCACTGCTTTCACCGCGGAAGGTTAATGCCGGTGATTTTGTGCGCTGCACAATTTTATTGCAATGCACAAGGATATCGATTATAGAGTGCGCATCAATCAACGGCGCCTCAAGAGAGGGCCTGACACCAAGGAGCGCATAAAATGGCTACCAAGAAGACCGATGACGTATTTTCGCTTTCCTCGTTTGACCCGGCGAAGTTCACCGACAGCTTCCGCGATTTTGCGGAAAAGGGTGCCGCCCAGTCCAAGGAAGCCTATGCCAAGATGAAGACGGCCGCTGACGAAGCGACGAAGACCGTCGAAGCGACGCTCGAAAGCGCCCAGTCCGGCACCGTCGAACTCGGTCTCAAGGCCATCGACGCGCTGCGCACCAATGCCGAAAACTCGCTGTCGCACATGGAAGCGCTGCTCGGCGTGAAGTCGCTCTCCGAATTCGTCGAGCTGCAGACGAGCTTCGTGCGCAAGCAGGCCGAGCTTGCCGTCGAACAGGCAAAGTCGATGCAGGAAGCCACCAAGAAGGTTGCTGAAAACGTTGCCAAGCCCGGCAAGGATGCCGCCGAAAAGGCAATGTCGTCCTTCAAGAAGGTCTAAGCCGGACCAACAGCGCCTGCTGGTCGGCAACAACAGCCTGTTGTCGCCTCGATCTGCCGGCCAGGCCGAAATTCAGAAAGACCGGGTGGCTTGCCATCCGGTCTTTTTGCAGGATAATCTCAAGTTTGGACTTGCAAAGGGACGGAAGTCTCCGTATGTGAGCCGGCAAGCGACTGATGTCGCTTGATGTGCGGTTGTAGCTCAGTTGGTTAGAGCGCAGGTTTGTGGCACCTGAGGTCGGTGGTTCGACCCCACTCAACCGTACCATTCCCCTCTCCCCGTAAGTCTGTACGTCACAAGGACTGACGGGGAGAGGGGAAACTCTTCTCCCTTCAGAACTCCCTACTGTCGCCCGCAATCGGTCACGTGCTTCACCGTGCCGTGTCTGGTGGCTGAAACTGGGCATAGAACTCAGAACTCGGCCTGGCCTCGAAATCGTGATGCTGCGAAGGCAGCGAATAGACATAGCTGCCATCCGCCGGTAAAATTTCGCCAGAGGATTCTCGGAAGGCGCCACGATCCATGGCCAACGAATCCATCACACGGCGGCTCGCCGCCATTCTTGCCGCAGATGTCGTCGGCTACAGCCGGCTGATGGAGCGCGACGAGACGGCGACCTACACGCGGATGATGACGCGGTGGCGGCAGGTGCTGGAACCTCTTGTCGCCGAGCATCAGGGCCGGGTGTTCAAGAGAACCGGGGATGGGATTTTCGCCGAATTTTCGAGTGCGGTGAACGCGGTCGAGTGCGCCGCGCACTTGCAGCGCGCGATGGCTGAGGCCAATGCCGAAACGCCGCCGGACGAGGCGATCGTGCTGCGCGTCGGCGTCAACATGGGCGATATCATGGTCGCCGACAACGACCTCTACGGCGACGGCGTGAACGTCGCCGCCCGGATCGAGGCGCTTGCCAGACCCGGCGGTGTGGCGATCTCCGACGGCGTTCATGAATATGTGAAGGGTCGCACCGATCTGATCTTCGTCGACAGCGGCCACCACGAGGTCAAGAACATCGAGCGTCCCGTGCATGTGTGGATGTGGTCGATCGACGCGGCCGAGGATCTGACCGCCGCGGTCGCGACGGAGACGCCGCCGCAGATCCCGAGCCGACCCTCGATCGCCGTGCTGCCGTTCGACAACATGTCGGGTGACCCGGAACAGGGCTATTTCGCCGATGGCATCACCGAGGACATCATCACCGACCTTTCCAAGGTCTCCGGCCTCTTCGTGATCGCGCGCAACTCCTCCTTTGCCTACAAGGGCAGGTCGCCGGATATCCGCCAGGTCAGCCGTGAGCTCGGCGTTCGCTACGTGCTGGAAGGCAGCGTGCGCCGCGCCGCCAACCGCATTCGCATCAACGCCCAGATGATCGACGGCACGACCGGCGGTCATCTCTGGGCCGAGCGCTACGACCGGGGTATCGAGGACATTTTCGAGGTTCAGGACGAGGTGACGCGCACGATCGTCACCGCACTGAAGGTCCGGCTGACGGCGGGAGAGGAAGAGCGGCGCGAAACCCGGGCCAGGGTCGACCCGGAAGCCTATGACCTGTTCGTGCGCTCGCGTCAGGCCATCTTGCGCTTCGATGCGCAATCGTCTGCCGAGGCGCGCAGCATGCTTGAGCGCTCGATCGCCATCGACCCCGGTATCGCCGCCGCCTATGCGTCGCTCTCGATCGTCGCCCTGACCGACTATATCAATCGCTGGAACGGCGGCACGTTCGACAACGTCTCGCGCGCGCTTGAGCTTGCGAACAAGGCGGTCGCCACAGACGACAACGAGGCGCATGGTCACCACGCCCTTTCGTTGGCGCTCTGCTGGGGCCGGCGTTACGACGAGGCGGAACAGGCCGCCCTGCGCGTGCTTGCGCTTGACCCCAATTCCGCCGGCGGCCACACGGCGCTCGGTTCGATCCGGGATTTCCAGGGCCTGTTCGAAGACGCGCTGCCCTATTACACCCGGGCGCACAGGCTCGATCCGCAGTTCGATCTTTCGCTGCATTTCCTTGGGCGAACCCTGCTCAATCTCGGTCGCTTCGACGAGGCCGAAATTGCCTTCAAGCGGCGGCTGGCGCTTGCGCCCAGATCAGACATGACGCGCTTCTATCTTGCCTGCCTTTATGGCCGAACCGGACGCCACGAAGAGGCGCGCCGGTACTGGCATGAGGTGTTCGAGGTCAATCCCGGCTTTTCGCTCGACCATCTGAGGCGCGCCTTGCCCTACAGGGATACGGCCGTGATCGACCGGCTGACGGACGGGCTGCGCGAAGCCGGAATTTCCCTCTAGCCTGCAGGTGTCGGCGCTCGGCGTCAGGCGGTCAGGCAAAGATCTGGTGTTCGGCGGTGACAAGTTCCTGCAGGAAAGCGACAACCGTGCGCACCCGCACGAGGTCGCGGGCGCTTTCATGATAGGTGGTCCAATAGGCGCGGCGGATGGTGGTGTCCGGCAGGATGCGCTTCAGTTCCGGCACGTGGCGGGCAATATAATTGTGAAGAATGCCGATGCCGGCGCTGGAGCGGACCGCCTCGGTCTGGCCCGTCGCGCTCGATATCTCGAAGGAAGCATCCCAGCTGCGCATGATCTCGGCGGAGAAGTTGAGCGACGGCGTGAAGATCAGGTCCTCCACATACCCGATGCGGCGGTGTCCACGCAGGTCGTCAACCGTCTGCGGCGTGCCGTGCGCGGCAAGATAGGCCGACGATGCATAGAGGCCGAGCGTGTAGTCGGTGAGCTTCGAGGAGACCAGCCGTCCCTGTTCCGGCCGTTCGATGGTGATCGCGATGTCCGCCTCGCGCTGCGACAGCGAGAAGGAACGCGGCACCGGCACCAACTGCAGTTTCAGTTCCGGATAGCGGGCGGTCAGCCGCCCGAGACGGGGCGCGAGGAACGAGACGCCAAAACCGTCGGGGGCGCCGATGCGCACCGTGCCGGCGATCGCGGTATCGATCCGGCCGATCTGCGATTGCGCCGCCAGCATTTCCGTTTCCATCCGCTCGGCTGCCGCAAGGAAGATCTCGCCTTCGGCGGTCAGTTCGCAGCCGTTCGGCCGGCGAACGAGCAGCCGTGTCTTCATTGCCTCTTCAAGCGCCGTCACCCGGCGGCTGAGCGTCGCATGGTTGACGCCGAGCCGTTTCGACGCCGAAAGGATCTGTCCCGTGCGTGCCACCGCTAGAAACATCCGCACATCGTCCCAATTCATAGGCGAGAACCTCGTACCAACCGTCGGACTTTAATTTTTGCACAACGGTTGCTGAATATCGGAAATTGATTTGTTGAAATCGTAGTGCGATCATGCCGCCACAATCAAGGTCTGGAGGAACCATTCATGTACGAACTGGGTCATTTCATCGATGGCAAGCGCGTCGCCGGCAAGAGCGGCCGAGTCAGCAACATCTTCAACCCGGCAACCGGCGAAGTGCAGGGCACCGTGGCGCTCGCCAGCGACGCGGAACTTTCAGCAGCCGTCGAAAGCGCCAAGGCAGCGCAGCCGAAGTGGGCGGCCACCAACCCGCAGCGCCGCGCCCGCGTGTTCATGAAGTTCGTCGAACTCCTGAACGCCAACATGAACGAGCTCGCCGAGATCCTGTCGCGCGAACACGGCAAGACGATCGAAGACGCCAAGGGTGACCTCATCCGCGGCCTCGAAGTCTGCGAATTCGTCATCGGCATCCCGCATCTGCAAAAGAGCGAGTTCACCGAAGGCGCCGGCCCCGGCATCGACATGTACTCGATCCGCCAGGCCGTCGGCATCGGCGCCGGCATCACCCCGTTCAACTTCCCGGCGATGATCCCGATGTGGATGTTCGCGCCGGCAATCGCCTGCGGCAACGCCTTCATCCTGAAGCCGTCCGAGCGTGACCCGTCCGTTCCGATCCGTCTTGCCGAACTGATGATCGAAGCCGGCCTGCCGGCCGGCATTCTCAACGTCGTCAACGGCGACAAGGGCGCTGTCGACGCGATCCTGACCCATCCGGATATCGCCGCCGTCTCCTTCGTCGGCTCGACGCCGATCGCGCGCTACGTCTATGGCACCGCGGCGATGAACGGCAAGCGCGCCCAGTGCTTCGGCGGCGCCAAGAACCACATGATCATCATGCCCGACGCCGACATGGACCAGGCCGCAAACGCCCTGATGGGCGCCGGCTACGGCTCGGCCGGCGAGCGCTGCATGGCGATCTCGGTTGCCGTCCCCGTCGGCGAAGACACCGCCAACCGCCTGATCAGCAGGCTGACGCCGATGGTCGAAAGCCTGCGCATCGGCCCCTACACCGACGAGAAGGCCGACATGGGCCCTGTTGTCACCAAGGAAGCCGAGCAGCGTATCCGGAGCCTGATCGACAGCGGTGTCGAGCAGGGCGCCAAGCTCGTCGTCGACGGTCGCGACTTCAAGCTGCAGGGTTATGAAAACGGCCATTTCGTCGGCGGCTGCCTGTTCGACCACGTCACGCCCGACATGGACATCTACAAGACGGAAATCTTCGGACCGGTTCTCTCGGTCGTTCGCGCCAAGACCTACGAGGAAGCCCTCGATCTGCCGATGAAGCACGAATACGGCAACGGTGTCGCGATCTACACCCGCGACGGTGACGCTGCCCGCGACTTCGCCTCGCGCATCAACATCGGCATGGTCGGCGTCAACGTGCCGATCCCGGTCCCGCTCGCCTACCACTCCTTCGGTGGCTGGAAGTCCTCGTCGTTCGGCGATCTCAACCAGCACGGCCCGGACTCCATCAAGTTCTGGACCCGCACGAAGACGATTACCGAGCGCTGGCCGTCCGGTATCAAGGACGGTGCCGAATTCGTCATGCCGACGATGAAGTAACGGACAAAGGGATATCCTCCCGCCTCAAGGGCCTCCTTCGGGAGGCCCTTTTTTGTTGGAGAGGGTGCGGCGGATGGCGTCGTCAACGCCGGCCACAAACGAAAACAGCGGGCCGATGGCCCGCTGTCCGCGTCTTGCAATGTGGCTCGCGATCAGTCCTGCGGACCGTCGTTGTAGCCGACCTTGTCGACCAGTTCCGAAGCCTTCTTGCGGTTCGCCGCGATGTCGGCGAGCGGCAGTTGGTCGGGCTTGATCGTGCCGAAGGACTTGACGACGTCGGACGGTTCGGCGCCCGGCAGGACCGGATATTCGAACACCTGCTCGGCGTAGATCTTCTGGGCTTCGCCTTCCGACAGGAATTCCATCAGCTTGAGGGCGTTGTCCTTGTTCGGGGAATTCTTGGCAAGCGCCATGCCCGAAATGTTGACATGCGTGCCGCGGTCCTTTGCGTTCGGGAAGAGCACCTTGATGGCAGCAGCCCATTCCTTCTGCACTGGTTCCTTCTCGTTGGTCATCATCAGACCGACATAGTAGGTGTTGCCGAGCGCCAGATCGCATTCGCCGGCGAGGATCGCCTTGGCCTGGTCGCGGTCGCCGCCATCGGGCTTCTTGGCGAGGTTGTTCTTGAGGCCGGTCAGCCACTTCTCGGTCTCGGCTTCGCCGTGGTGGGCGATCATCGAGGCGAACAGGCCGATATTGTAGGAGTGCTGGCCATCACGGGTGCAGATCTTGCCCTTCCACTTCGGATCGGCAAGGTCTTCATAGGTGATGTCGTTCTCGGCGACGCGGTCCTTGGAAGCGTAGACGACGCGGCCGCGGGTCGTGAGGCCAAACCAGTTGCCCTCTGGATCGCGGAAGTGCGCCGGGATGTCCTTGTTGATCGTTTCGTTGACGACCGGCTGGGTGACGCCGGCGTCCTTGGCTTCGGTGAGGCGGCTGATGTCGACGGTGAGGATCACGTCGGCTGGCGAGTTGGCGCCTTCGGCCTGGATGCGCTCGACGAGGCCCTTGTCGAGGAAGAGCACATTGGTGGTGATGCCGGTTTCCTTGGTAAAGGCGTCGAGCAGCGGCTTGATCAGGTCGGGCTGCCGGTAGGAATAGATGTTGACCTCACCATCGGCCCATGCGGCCGTCGTCGCAAAGAGGGTTGCCGTTAGGGACAGAACGCCCACTGCTGCTCTTGAAACGGACATCGCTTCCTCCATTTTCTTGTCTGAGCTAAGTTAACAAAAATGCTCATCTTTCTTGGCCGCAGCGTCGTCAACAGTCAATCGACTAACCGTAAACGCTCAAGAAGAAGTGATCTTTCGGGTTTTTGGAATTGTTCCAAACTGCAATCCGTCCTATATGAAGAGTTCGTAAACCTCTCGATTGCCGGAGTGAATGATGCGTCTGACGAAACAAACGAACTACGCGGTTCGCATGTTGATGTATTGCGCTGCCAACGGAGAAAAGCTCAGCCGCATTCCCGAAATCGCCAGGGCCTATGGCGTTTCCGAATTGTTTCTGTTCAAGATCTTGCAGCCCCTGACCAAGGCCGGCCTCGTCGAGACCGTTCGCGGCCGCAACGGTGGCGTGCGCCTGCCGAAGCCTGCATCGGCCATCACGCTGTTTGATGTCGTCAAGGTCACGGAAGACAGCTTCGCGATGGCTGAGTGCTTCGAGGCGGGCGAGATCGAATGCCCGCTGGTCGACAGCTGCGGCCTCAATTCGGCGCTGCGCAAGGCGCTGAACGCGTTCTTCGAAGTGCTGCAGGGCTACACGATCGACGATCTCGTCAAGGCGCGTCCGCAGATCAACTTCCTGCTCGGCCTCGAGGAAACCAAGCGCCCGCAGACCACCGCGGCCTGACGCCGCGAAGAACAGGACTGCCGCCGACAGGTGTCACGGCGGCAGGTATTCCCGCAGGATGAAATCGATGGCGGTCGGATCGATCTCGGCCTTGTCGATGCGGAAATCGGCGCCAAACTCCTCGATATTCTGAAAATAGGCATCGGCGAGCGACGCCGAGATCACGCCGATCGGCCCGATGTAGCCCTGGTGGCGCAACGTCGGCACCGTCTCGCGAAAATCAACCTGCGGCTTCAGGCGGTTGTCGAGAAGGATCATCGATACCGGCCGGCCCGAGCGCAGGAATTCCAGCGCGCCTTCCATCGTCTGACAATAGTGCAGTTCGATCTCGACATTGCTGACCTTGCGGATCAGTGCGCGCAGGATCAGGTTTTCGGCCGGATCGTCGTCAACGAGCAGGATGTGGGCTTTTCGCGTCATGACCGATACCCTTGCTGATTGCGGGTGTCCTGTTCGTTGGGTCTGGCGATGCGCGACAGGCCGGGCATCGGCTGTCACTGGATAATCTGCTCGCGGATCGCCTTGGCCACCATCTGGGTGCGGTTGACGACATCGAGCTTCTTCAGGATCGTTGCAGTGTGCGAATTCACCGTGTGCTCTGACACGGACACGATGAGTGCGATCTCGCTCGCGGTCTTGCCGTGCGAGATCCACTTGAGAATTTCAGTCTCTCGCGGCGTCAGCCCCATGCCGGCCTTGTTGGCCAGTGCAACCCGATAGAAGTAGTCGAAGGCGCTGACCGCGTCATAGGCGAGCCCGATATGCTCGGCGCGGCCGATATCGTCACCGTCGCCGAGAAAGAGCACGGCATAGCGGGCCGAGGTGGCGGCGGCATGCACAGGCACGCTGACGAGCAGGTCGAACCCGAGTTGCACCAAGAGGTTTTGGCCGGCATCGCAGCCCTGATCATCCGTTCGCCAGACCGACGAAATCGCCGAGCGGTGCAGCGTCTTGTAGAACAGGCTGTCGCCGAAGCGATGGCGCTTGTCGTATTCTTCGGCAAGCCCGGATGGAAGGTCGTGCAGCACCAGACGGCTCGACAGCATGCAGGCGTCATTCTCGTTGCCGAGCTGCAGGATGCCGAAATGACTGAAGCCGTACCGCAGTGCCATGGTGTGGAAGATGCGGAAGAAATCGACGCGGTTCAGCGCTTTCTCGAGTTCGTCGCTGAGGTCGTATCGCCTGTGATTGTCCAGCAATGCCGCCACGGAATCGCTATCCCTTTATCGTCGCGCGGCAGTCTATCGCGCGTGTGGCCGCGATCAACAGACAAAGAGTGATGTCGGCCCCGATGGCGAAGGGTATCATGCCCGAGCCCTGCAAAAGGCAAGTGACGGTCCCTCCCAAGGACGGCTTGGCATGTCGAATGTCTCCCCCGAGATTTGTATAGATTTTATTGCACAATCCTGCAGGTGATTTCTACCATACTATCTTGGGATTGACGGAAAACTGAGAGAGGCGAATCGCAGGCGCGGCGCAGGGCGGCGAAGGCGTTGCAGCGTGCGCATTTGTCAGGCGATTCTAAAACAGTGGACAGATAACCCGGCTCTACTTGCGGACGAATTTTTCGCATAGACAAATTTATGCGGCGACTTATTGCAATGCGACGCCAAATGTCGTTCCATCCGGCCTTGACCGGGGGGCGACGGCATTCCGCGTCAGGAAAACACGAGAACAAAAACAAATCTGGGAAGCAAAGCTCATGAAAAAGCTCACTACTCTGTTTGCAGCGACGGCGCTTGCCACGCTGATGGCCGGCTCCGCCTGGTCGAAGACGTTCGTTTATTGCTCGGAAGGTTCGCCAGAGGGTTTTGACCCGGGCCTGTACACCGCCGGCACGACCTTCGATGCGGCTGCCCACACGGTTTACAACCGCCTGCTCGAGTTCAAGAAGGGCACGACCGAGGTCGAGCCGGGCCTGGCTGAGAGCTGGACGATCTCCGACGACGGTCTGGTCTACACCTTCAAGCTGCGTCCGGGCGTCAAGTTCCAGACGACCGAGTTCTTCACGCCGAGCCGCGAGCTCACCGCAGACGACGTGGTGTTCTCCTACGAGCGCCAGCTGAAGGCCGACAATCCGTGGAACAAGTACATCACCGGCGCTTCGTGGGAATATGCTGCTGGCATGGGCTTCCCGGAAGTCATCAAGTCGGTCGAGAAGGTTGACGACCTGACCGTCAAGTTCACCCTGACGCGCAAGGAAGCGCCGTTCCTCGCCAACATCGCGATGCCGTTCGCTTCGATCCTGTCGAAGGAATATGCCGACAAGCTGCAGGCTGACGGCAAGATGGAGCAGATGAACCAGATGCCGCTCGGCACGGGTCCGTTCGCCTTCGTCGCCTACCAGCAGGACGCCGTCATCCGCTACAAGGCAAACCCGGATTACTGGGGTGGCAAGCAGAAGATCGACGACCTCGTCTTCGCGATCACCTCGGACGCTTCGGTTCGCTTCCAGAAGCTCCAGGCTGGCGAATGCCACCTGATGCCGTTCCCGAACGCTGCCGACGTTGAAAAGATGAAGGCCGATCCGAACCTGAAGGTCATGGAACAGGCCGGCCTCAACGTCTCCTACCTCGCCTACAACACGACCCAGGCTCCGTTCGACAAGCCGGAAGTCCGCAAGGCGCTGAACAAGGCGATCAACAAGCAGGCAATCGTCGACGCCGTCTTCCAGGGCGCTGCCCAGCCGGCCGTCAACCCGATCCCGCCGACGATGTGGTCCTACAACGACAAGATCGAAGACGACACCTACGAGCCGGAAGTCGCCAAGAAGATGCTCGAGGACGCAGGCGTCAAGGACCTGTCGATGAAGCTCTGGGCGATGCCGGTGTCGCGTCCGTACATGCTGAACGCTCGCCGCGCAGCTGAACTGATGCAGTCGGACTTCGCCAAGATCGGCGTCAAGGTCGAGATCGTCTCCTACGAGTGGGCCGAATACCTCGACAAGTCGAAGGCCAAGGACCGTGACGGTGCCGTCATCCTCGGCTGGACCGGCGACAACGGCGACCCGGACAACTTCCTCGACACGCTGCTGGGCTGCAACGCTGTCGGCGGCAACAACCGCGCACAGTGGTGCAACCAGGAATTCGACGCCCTCGTGAAGAAGGCGAAGGAAACCTCCGACCCGGCAGAGCGCACCAAGCTCTACGAAGAAGCCCAGGTCGTCTTCAAGCGCGAAGCGCCGTGGGCCACCATCGACCACTCGCTCTCGGTCGTTCCGATGCGCAAGAATGTCGAAGGCTTCGTACAGAGCCCGCTCGGCGATTTTGCCTTCGACGGCGTGGACATCACCGAGTAATTTAGTTAACAGAACCTTAAGGGGGCGTTTGCCAAGGGCAAGCGCCCCTCTTTGCATCCACTATAGCGACCCGCCGTTCCACCTGGAGCGCAAAAGGTCGCTGTGGCATTTCGACTTGCTGTATGCTTCTCCGAAATGTGTGAAAGCATGCAGTGGTGCCAGCGGCGGGATACAATGCCGCGGCAACATGGCGCGGGGTTTAACATGTTCCGATTTCTCTTGGGGCGATTGGCTGTCCTGATTCCGACCTTTGTCGGCGTCTCCATCATCGCCTTCTCCTTCATTCGCCTGCTTCCCGGCGATCCGGTTGCGCTGCTTTCGGGCGAGCGCGTCATGTCGCCGGAGCGACACGCGGAAATTTCACATGCGCTCGGATTCGACCGGCCGATCGTGGTGCAATATCTCGATTACCTCTGGGGCGTGCTCCATGGTGATTTCGGCACCTCGATCGTGACCAAGAAGCCGGTCATCGACCAGTTCTTCGAACTGTTCCCGGCAACCGTCGAGCTTTCGCTCTGCGCGATCCTGTTTGCCGTCATCCTCGGCATTCCTGCCGGCGTCATCGCGGCCATCAAGCGCGGCTCGGCCGTCGACCAGGCCATGATGGGCACGGCTCTCGTCGGCTTCTCCATGCCGATCTTCTGGTGGGGCCTGCTGCTGATCATGCTCGTTTCCGGCATGCTGCAGTGGACGCCTGTCTCGGGCCGCATCTCGCTGATGTATTTCTTCCCGCCGGTCACCGGTTTCATGCTGATCGACTCTCTGCTGTCCGGCCAGGCCGGCGCCTTCAAGTCGGCGGTCAGCCACCTGATCCTGCCGACGATCGTGCTTGGCACCATTCCGCTCGCGGTCATCGCGCGCCAGACACGCTCGGCCATGCTCGAAGTTCTCTCCGAAGACTACGTGCGCACCGCACGCGCCAAGGGTCTTTCGACCTTCCGCGTCGTCGGTGTCCATGCGCTGCGCAATGCGATGATCCCGGTTGTCACGACCATCGGCCTGCAGGTGGGCGTCATGCTCGCCGGCGCGATCCTCACCGAAACGATCTTCTCCTGGCCGGGTATCGGCAAGTGGATGGTGGATTCGGTCTCGCGTCGCGACTACGCCGTCATCCAGGGCGGCCTTCTGGTCATCGCTGCGGTGATCATGCTGGTCAACCTCATCGTCGACCTGCTCTACGGTCTCATCAATCCGCGCATCCGGCACTAAGGAGGGCGTCATGTCTCAAACTGCTGCAACAAGCGCCGTTTCGACCGATCCGTCCCGCCGGGCGCGTCTGGCCGAGTTCTGGTATTACTTCTCCGAGAACCGCGGCGCCGTCATCGGCCTCGTGTTCTTCCTGTTCCTCGTTCTGCTCGCGATCTTCGCGCCGTGGATTGCGCCGCACGATCCGGTCGAGCAGTACCGCGATGCGGTGCTGGTTCCGCCGGCCTGGCAGGAGGGCGGCCGAGCCGCGTTCCTGCTTGGCACCGACGCCGTCGGCCGCGACATGCTGTCCCGCCTGATCTACGGCACGCGCTTCTCGCTGTTCGTCGGCGTCATCGTCACGACGCTGTCGCTCGTCGGCGGCATCGCACTCGGTGTCATCGCCGGCTACTTCCGTGGCTGGGTCGACACCGTCATCATGCGCGTGATGGACATCATCCTCGCTTTCCCGTCGCTGCTGCTTGCCCTGGTGCTCGTCGCGGTTCTCGGCCCGGGCCTGGTCAACGCCATGATCGCGATCGCACTCGTCTTCCAGCCGCACTTCGTGCGCCTGACGCGTGCCGCCGTCATGAGCGAAAAGACCCGTGACTACGTGGTTGCCGCCAAGGTTGCCGGTGCCGGCCATGGCCGTCTGATGTTCAAGACGATCCTGCCGAACTGCATGGCCCCCTTGATCGTCCAGGCGACGCTCTCCTTCTCGAGCGCCATCCTTGACGCGGCTGCCCTCGGCTTCCTCGGCATGGGCGCCCAGCCGCCGACACCGGAATGGGGCACGATGCTCGCCGAAGCACGCGAATTCATCAGCAGCCACTGGTGGGTGGTCACGCTGCCGGGCATCGCGATCCTGATCACCGTGGTGGCGATCAACCTGATGGGTGACGGCCTGCGCGATGCGCTCGATCCCAAGCTGAAGAGGTCCTGATCATGGCGCTTCTCGAAATCGAAAACCTGGTCGTCGAATTCCAGACGGCCTCCGGTCCCTTCCGCGCCGTCAACGGCGTGTCGATGAAGGTGCATGAAGGCGAAGTGCTCGCGATCGTCGGTGAAAGCGGCTCGGGCAAGTCCGTGTCGATGCTGGCCGCCATGGGGCTCCTGCCCTGGACGGCGAAGGTCACGGCCGACAAGCTTGCCTTCAATGGCCGCGACCTGCTCGGCATGTCGGCAAACGAACGGCGCAAGATCGTCGGCAAGGACATTGCCATGATCTTCCAGGAGCCGATCGCCAGCCTCAACCCGTGCTTCACCGTCGGCTTCCAGATCGAGGAAGTGCTGCGCATCCACATGGGCCTCGACAAGGCCGGCCGCCGCAAACGGGCGATCGAACTGTTCGAGGCGGTCGGCATTCCCGACCCGGCTGAGCGGCTCGGCCACTTCCCGCACCAGATGTCGGGCGGCCAGTGCCAGCGCGTGATGATCGCGATCGCGATCGCCTGCAATCCGAAGCTCCTGATCGCCGACGAGCCGACCACAGCACTCGACGTGACGATCCAGAAGCAGATCCTCGATCTGTTGATGAAGCTTCAGGCCGAGCACAAGATGGGCCTGATCATGATAACCCACAACATGGGCGTGGTTGCCGAAACTGCCGACCGCGTCGTCGTGCAGTACAAGGGCCGCAAGATGGAAGAGGCGGACGTGCTGACGCTCTTCGAAAACCCGAAGAGCAATTACACGCGCGCGCTTCTGGCGGCTCTGCCCGACAACGCAACCGGCGACCGTCTGCCGACGATCTCCGAACTCTTCGTCGATGAAGGAGTGGCCCAATGAGCGTGATCCTCGAAGCGCGCAATCTGGTGCGCGACTACCACATCCCCGGCGGCCTGATGAAAAAGGCAAAGACTGTTCATGCCTTGAAGGGCGTGAGCTTTTCCGTCGAAGAGGGCAAGACGCTGGCGATCGTCGGCGAGAGCGGCTGCGGCAAGTCCACGCTTGGCCGCATCCTCACCCTGATCGATCCGGCGACCTCGGGTGAGCTTTTGATCGATGGCAAGAAGATCGACATCGCCAAGGGCGACATGACGCCCGAGATGCGCCGCAAGGTGCAGATCGTCTTTCAAAACCCCTATGGCTCCCTCAATCCGCGCCAGAAGATCGGCGACATCCTGATGGAGCCGCTGGTCATCAACACCGACACGCCCGCCGACGAACGTCGCGACCGGGCGATGACGATGCTGAAAAAGGTCGGTCTGACTGAACTGCACTTCAACCGCTATCCGCACATGTTCTCCGGCGGCCAGCGCCAACGTATCGCCATCGCACGGGCGCTGATGCTGAACCCGAGGCTGCTGGTGCTGGACGAACCGGTATCGGCGCTCGACCTTTCGGTTCAGGCCCAGGTGCTCAACCTGCTCGCCGACCTTCAGGACGAGCTGAAGCTGACCTACGTCTTCATCAGCCACGACCTCTCGGTCGTGCGCTACATCGCCGACGACGTCATGGTGATGTATTTCGGTGAAGCCGTCGAATATGGCAGCCGCGACGAGGTCTTCGCCGACCCGAAGCACAGCTATACCAAGACGCTGTTTGCAGCGACGCCGCGCGCCGATGTCGCCAGCATCAAGGCGCGTCTCGCCAAGAAGCAGGCCGCCTGATCGGTAGTTGCCCCTCGCGAAAGAAACAGGAAGCCGGGACATCGTTCCCGGCTTCTTTGACTTGTGGGCATGATGGTGTAGAGGTGTCGCGCCGCCTTCAACTCTCGCCTTTCGGCGGCGGGCAGCCGCTTTTCGGCCGGACCGATCGTTCGGCCCAACCTCAGGAACACGTCCATGGAAATCAAGCGTTTCGAAACCGGCCCCCGTATGAGCCAGGCCGTCGTCTACAACAACACCGTCTACCTCGCCGGCCAGGTCGGCAATGCCGGTGACGATGTCGTGACGCAGACGAAGCAGGCGCTTGCCGAAGTCGATCGTCTTCTGGCGCTCGCCGGCACCGACAAGACCCGCATCCTCTCGGCCACCATCTGGCTCGCAGACATGGCGGACTTCCCGAAGATGAACTCGGTCTGGGACGCCTGGGCGCCGCAGGGCAACACGCCTGCCCGCGCAACCGGCGAAGCTAAGCTCGCGACCCCGGAATACCTGGTCGAAGTCATCGTGGTTGCTGCTGCCGCCTAAGGCCGCGATAGCGACTCACCAGTCGTGACCGTCTTCATGCCGCCGGCCCTGGTGTCCGGCGGCATTTTCGTTGCTGCCACCCATCCGGCGCGGAACCAATCGAGGCGCCTGCACGTTTATTGTGCGGTCCAAGAAACCGGCCGAAACCGGCCGAGCGAAATGGGAGGGACTGTCTATGTTGTACTGGCTGCCTCGGGTCTGTGTCCTTCTTCTTGCCGTTCTCCTGATCGGCTTCGGTCTTCTGCCCTATACTGCCGCGGGCGTCGCCAACACGCTGCTCATGATCATTCTCGGTCTTGGACTGCTGTCGCTGACGCTGCACGTCTTCCCGCCGGAACACCATTGATGGCAAACGCTCCAATTGGCGTGCACCCGCCTGAGCCTGAACGGAAATCCGGACGTTCCGATCCGTCCTCCAACCTCTCAAGCCAGCGCGCTTCTTTGCCTGATGGTAAACGTGGCGTGATTGCCGAAACGTTTCGGCGCGCCGGCGCTTCCCAGGAGCGCCGACGTCAACGGCGTATGGTCGAGGAGGAAGCAGCCGTTGTGACGGCAGCGCCATCGACGGCGCCACGGCGCGACGGCATTGACCTCATGGTTGCCTGGAGCATCATCGGCCTGTTCGTGATCGCCGGGTGCGCGGCGATCTACGCCATGGAAACGATCCTGTTGCCGGTCACGCTCGCGATTGTCGTCGGCATCGTCCTTGGTCGCACGGCCGATGCGCTCGCGCGCTACGGTCTGCCGCCGATTTTCGGCGGACTGCTGCTGGCGATGATTTTCGTGATCGGCCTGTCGTGGATGGTCAACGCCCTGCTCGGTCCTTTGACGGCGCTTGCATCGGAGGCCCCCAAGCTTGCGGAAAGCGTCGTTGCGCGCGTTATGCCGTTTATCGAGCGTTACGAATGGCTGCGGCTGGCGGTTGCACGGGGCGTCGGCAACGATGCGATTGCCGACACCGTCATGAAAAACGCCGGGCCGGTGCTCGCCTCCACGGCGGCGGGGCTGTCGCCGGCGCTTGTCCAGACCTTGATCTTTCTGGCGGCGCTCGGCCTGTTCCTGCTCGGGCGTCTGCAATTGCGCAAGGCTGTCATCCTCGCCTTTACCAGCCGCGAGCGGCGTCTCAGCGCTATCCGCATCATGAACGGCATCGAGGATGCGCTGGCGCGTTACTTCTCGATTGCCAGCGTGCTCTATCTGGCACTTGGCTTCGTGACGATGACCATAGCGTTCGTCGGCGGTCTGGGCATGGCCCCGCTCTGGGGGCTGTTCGCCTTCGTGTCGAGCTTCATTCCCTATCTGGGCGTGACCGTGATGACGCTGAGCCTGCTGGTGGCAGGGTTGATGACCCATGACGTTCTGCTGCTGGCCGTGTTGCCGGCGGCCGCCTTCTTCGTCGTTCACCTGGCGATGGAAAACCTTGCGATACCCGCGATCCTCGGCAGCGAGCTCGAGGTGAACCCGTTCCTGGTGTTCATCGCGATCGTGTTCTGGACCTGGATGTGGGGCGCCGTCGGCGCCATGCTGGCGCTGCCGCTCTCGCTGATTGTGATGGCCATCGTCGAGGAGATCCGCGAGCAGCCGCCGGAGCGCCAGCTGCCGGGATAAGGGGAGGGCCGCTTGGGCCCTATCGCCGGGCCGAGCGCGCGTGCTCGTCGAAGAACAGCGCCTGGCTGATCAGTGCCTTCACCATGTCCGGGTTGAACGGCTTGGTCACGAGAAACGCCGGCTCGGGCCGCTTGCCCGTCAACAGCCGCTCCGGGAAGGCGGTGATGAAGATGACCGGCACCGCCGTCTGCCGGAGGATCTCGTTGACCGCATCGATGCCCGAGCTGCCATCGGCAAGCTGGATATCGGCGAGCACCATCTTCGGCGACGTCTTGCGGTAGAGGTCGAGTGCTTCGTCGCGGGTGCGCGCAATGCCCGTTACCCGATGGCCAAGACTGATCACCATGTCCTCGATGTCGAGTGCGATGAGGGGTTCGTCCTCGATGATCAGGACGTCGGTCGCCACCTGACGCGAAATGTCCTCGGAGGCGATCGTCAAGAGCTTTGAAAACTCGCCCTGGCTGAGCCCCATGATTTCGGCTGAATCACAGATCGAAAATCCTTCGACCGAGACGAGCAGAAACGCCTGGCGTGGCGCAGGCGAGATCAGCGCGAGGTTTGCAGCAGCCTGCTGCTCCCAGGCGAATGGCGAAGCGCTTTCGGTGCGGTCGATCGAGATCTTTTCGAATTGTGAGCAGAACAGCTTGTAGAGGCTGATTCGATCGTTCGACGTGGCCGGAAACAGGCTGATGTCTTCGATCAGGGCTTCGAGAACGGCGGCGACATAACCGTCTCCAGCGGCCTGGGATCCTGTCACGGCGCGTGCGTAACGGCGCAGAAAAGGCAGGTGCGGCGCAATCCGGGTCGAAAGTGACATCAATACTTCCTTACGTGCAATGCGGTTTGATTGTTTTCTTGAGGACAGGGCGATCGTTGGGGCACGGCAATGTTTTGAACATGTTTTTCGGCCTAGAGCAAATCCGGCAAACGTGCGATGCGAACTTGAATTTGCGCGACAACGACAAGCGTCCGGCAAGGGCGTGGGCGAGGCCCGATCGGAGAGAATGGGGATGACGAAGGATAGAGGGACCGCAGGGCCGATCGGCGAGGAGGCAATTGGAGCGAGATTGAAGGCGCTCTATGAGGAACTGGAGCGAGAGCCGCTTCCCACAATCTTTGTCGATCTTCTGGAGAAGCTTGATCGGGCGGAAATGGCGGCGGCAAATGGCGCTCCGTCCCACGCCAAACGGAAACGATCGGAGGAAGCGGACTGAGTCCGCTTCCTCCGATCGTTTGTGCCGGTCAGCAGGCGGCCGTATAGCGGCGGCCGTAGCGGTCACGATAGACGCAACGGCCAGGCTCGTTGGCGTTGCCGATCAAGGCGCCGGCAACACCGCCGACAGCAGCGCCCACAGCAGCACCCCTGACGTTGCCGGTCGCCGCGCCGCCGATGATGGCGCCGCCGGTTGCGCCGATCGCTGCACCCTTCTCCGTCTGGGTGCAGGCGGCGAGGGGGAGGATCAGGCTTGCTACGATGAGTATCTTCTTCATGACGCGTTCCTATCTGCGGGTTGCTCTGTTGAACTTGTGAATCAGGGTTTCGGTGAATTCGATTTGCCGGGACTGATGACGAACAGAATGACGACAATGAGGCACCTCGGCGCCCCGTATCTGCGCCGAAAGGTAAGCCTTCGGCGTCAACTCGCCGGCGCTCTCTCGGTTCAAGCGCATTGCGGTGCGTGGCCCTATCTCCCGATGCTTCCTCCGTCGCTACGCTACCGTCTCGGCGCTTGTTATCGTTTGCGAAAACGATGATTGCAGCATTTTGTTCCATCGCTTCATGCCTGCACATGCCAGCGGTTGTGATTGCCGACTGCGAGGTCGCGCGGCGTTGGCGCGCTCTGGGCGTGACGAAAGTCGGCGCCCAACGCGCGGCCCGCCCAAAAGTTCCGGGAAAATATTTGCTGCCTGTCGGCGGAACAGGATCCCGCAGATGACCGTTTTCCAGCCAGGTTCCACGTCAGGGAGCATGTCAATGGAACACATTGCCGCCATCATGGTGCTCGTTGGTTGCTCGCAGGCAACCGCAGCCTGTCGCGAAGTTCCGGCCCCAACGGTCGCGTTCGAAACGGTGGAGGAGTGCCGCGCATTGTTGTCGCCGGCAATCGAGGCAACGGGCACCGCATTCAAGTTCGCTTACGGCGCCTGCGCCGAGGTCGACCCAGCCCTGTTTGTCGAGGACGCGATCATCGACTGGGAGGTGGCGGCACCCGGCCGGCTAACGGTTCGTGTTCAGGCCGATGACGGAGGTTATGTCGTCGCCGCGCGTCACGCCGGCGCGCCGAAGGCTCAAACGCGCTGATCCAAACAAACCCAAGACTGAGTTCACCACCTGCCGCTACCGGCGGCCCCGCAACGAAAGGCTGTGCAATGAACTGGGATATCGTCGAAGGCAAATGGCACGAACTGAAGGGCAAAGTGCAGGCGCAGTGGGGCAAGCTCACGAACGACGACCTGGACGTGATCGACGGCCGCAAGGAGGAGCTTGCAGGCCGGATACAGGCGCGTTACGGCGTCGAGCGGGACGAAGCGGAACGGCAGATCGAAGAGTGGACATCCCGTCGCTGACAATGCCGCGGGCAGCGTTGCCGAGATCGCGATGCGCTTCAGGTTGTCCGGGTTGAAGCCTTGAGCCAAGAAAAGCCGCTTCGGTACATCGCCGTGGCGGCTCTTTTCTGTAAAGAACCGGTGTTTCCGGCTATTTGTCGGCCTTCTGTTCGCGCTGGCTCAATTCGTCAAGTAGACTTTTTAGCCTTTTACTTTGTTTGTCAGTGTCGTTGGCGTACAGATCGCGCATCGTCTTGCCGATGTGCAGATTTCCCGGCTGAGGGGACGCCCTTCTGCGGCCAGCTTCGAGCGCCGTTTTCAAGATTTGTGCTGTTGGCATCTTCATCTCGATCCTGCGAATTCCATGGATGAACAACGCCAGAATATTGCGAAGGTTCCGGCCGATTTCGGTACGATCCGTCCCGAAACGGGATTCAATTGTCTGTCATGGTTAAGGCGGGGTTAATATTGCGAACTGTGCAAGCTTGACCGCGTCAGGCGGGTGGAACAAATCGATAGTTTAGGCGTTTGTTGTGCAGTGATGCAGGCAAGGAGAATTGCTATGTTATACTACGCTTTGGTCTTTCTGGTCGTGGCGATTATCGCGGGCGTACTCGGGTTTGGCGGAATAGCGGGCACCTCTGCGGGCATTGCCCAGATCCTGTTCTTCCTGTTCCTCGTCTTCCTGGTCGTTTCTCTCGTCGCCGGGCTTGTTCGCCGGAGTTGACCTGTGACGCGCTGACCTGCCTGAAGGGTCGGCATTATGCCCATCCGGCAACGAATTCACATGGGAAAGGGCGGCATGATGGCCGCCCTTGGCGCATGTAAGGGCTCCGTCTCGCGCTTGCCCTTGCCTGCCCGCTTGGCTATTGATGCCGAAACCGTCACTATAGCCTTGAGGACCGAACATCATGAAATCGCTGGAACTGCTCGTCGAGCGGATCATCCTCTCCAGCCGTTGGCTCCTCGTCATCTTCTACCTTGGCCTGGTCGCGGCACTTGCCCTCTATGGAATCTCGTTTGCCTTCAAGCTGTTCAAGATCGCCAGCATGGTCTTTGTCTATGACGATGCGGAGATGATCCTGGCGATGCTGGCCTTGATCGATGCCGCTCTGGTCGCCAGCCTGATCGTAATGGTGATGATTTCCGGTTACGAGAACTTCGTCAGCCGCTTCGACGAAGGCGACGCGGAGGTTTCCTTCCTCGGCAAGCTGGATTCCGGCAGCCTGAAGATCAAGGTTGCGTCCTCGATCGTGGCCATTTCCTCGATCCACCTGCTGCAGATCTTCCTGAACGCGCAGCAATATTCGAGCGAGCAGTTGATGTGGGCGACGATCATACATCTTGCCTTTGTCGTCTCGGCCGTCCTGCTCGGTTACCTCGAGCAGATCATGACTGCGCTGAAGAAGAAGTGAGGATGGCGCCGCGGCTTCAGATCGGGCCGCGGTCTTGTTTCAAAAATGGCGGGGCAGCGGATGAAGACTGATGTAGTGGTTCTCGGCGCCGGCATCGTCGGCATTTCCACGGCCATCCATCTTGCGCGGCGCGGCAAGTCCGTGGTGCTTCTTGACCGCCGCGGGGCCGGCGAGGAAACGTCCTATGGCAATGCCGGCCTGATCCAGCGCGAGGGCGTGTTTCCCTACGGCTTCCCGCATGATTTCGGCGCGCTCTTCCGCTACGCGCTCAACAACACGATCGACGCCCACTACCATTTCCGCGCCCTGCCGGGTCTGGTGCCGTTTCTGGCGCGCTACTGGTGGCACTCCGGTTTCACCCAGCACCGGCGCATCGCCCATCTCTATGCGCCGCTGATCGAACATTCGATCAGCGAGCATCAGGATCTGATCGAGGCCTCCGGCGCCGGCGATCTCATCCGCAAGGATGGCTGGATGAAGGTGTTTCGCACCGAGAAGGAGCGCGACGCCGCCTACAAGGAGGCGGAGAAGCTGTCGGCCGGCTTCGGCGTCAATCACCAGAAGCTCTCGACGAGCGAACTGAAGACGATGGAGCCGTCGATCCGGGCCGATCTCGTCGGTGGCCTGCGCTGGAGCGATCCCTGGTCGATCCGCGATCCGCACAGCCTCAACAAGGCCTATCTCGGCTATTTCCAGTCGCTCGGCGGACGGCTAGTTTCCGGCGACGCGGCGACCACCGAACACGTGCTCGAAGGTCCCGGCTGGCGTATCGCAACCCCGGATGGCCCGCTGGAGACCCGCGAGGTGGTGGTGGCGCTCGGTCCCTGGGCTGACACGGTGACCCGCAAGCTCGGCTACCGGTTTCCGCTGGCCGTCAAGCGCGGCTACCACATGCACTATGGCGCCGCCGACGGCGCCGCGCTCAACAACTGGGTGCTCGACGCGGAGAAGGGCTATTTCCTGGCGCCGATGCTGCGTGGCATCCGCCTGACCACTGGTGCCGAGTTCGCCTGGCGCGACGCGCCGAAGACGCCGGTGCAATTGACCCGTGCCGAGCGGGTGGCACGTGAATTCTTTCCGCTCGCCGAACGTCGCGACGAAGAGCCGTGGATGGGCGCGCGCCCCTGCACGCCGGACATGATGCCGGTGATCGGCAAGGCGCCGCGTCACGAAGGTCTCTGGTTTGCCTTCGGCCATGCGCATCACGGGATGACGCTCGGGCCCGTGACGGGCCGCGCGCTGGCGCAGGCGATGACCGGAGAGAAACCCGTCATCGACATTGCGCCTTACCGGCCCGAACGCTTCCTTGTGTGATCGAACTTACGCGTAACCTGTCGGGTCAAGGCCGGGCAGGGTGCGTCCGGCCTTCCTGTTCTTCGGCATCGCGGCTCAGGCGTTGGTGCCGCCATCGATGGTAAACTCGGCGCCCGTGACGCCTTTGCTCTGCGGACCCGCCAGCCAGGCGACGAGACCTGCCACATCGGATGCATCATTGAAGCGCGGGATCGCCATCAGGTCGCGCTGCTGAGAGGCATGGTCGCCACCGGCCGGGTTCATGTCGGTGTCGGTGGAGCCGGGATGCACGATGTTGACGGTGATGCCCCTTTGGCCAAGGTCCCGTGCCACGGCCTTGGTGAAGCCGATCAGCGCGCTCTTGCTCAGCACATAAAGGCTCATGCCCGGCCAGGGCACGCGTGCGGCCAGGTTGCTGCCGATCGAGATCACGCGTCCGCCGTCTGGCATGGAGGCTGCAGCAGCCCGCGTCGCGACGAACACTGCCTTCACGTTGACATCGATCGTCCGGTCGAAATCCTCGACGCTCACGTCTGTCAGCGTTCCCGCATCGAAGACACCGGCATTGTTGACGAGGACATCGATGCGACCGTGCTGTTTGGCGAGCGTCCTGACGGCTGCCTCGACTGCACCCACGTCGCGGTTGTCCGCGGCGATTGCATGCGCCCTGCCGCCATCCTTGGCAATTTCGGCCACCAGTGCCTCTGCCTTGGCCTTGGACTGGCTGTAGGTCACGGCCACGATCGCGCCTTCCGCCGCCAGCCGCCTTGCGATGGCCGCGCCGATGCCGCGGCTGCCGCCCGTTACCAGGGCCACCTTGTCTTTCAAGCTCGTCACAGGCTTCTCCATATCTGTAGTGAACGATACATATATGAAGGAACAACTTGCCAGTCGCTGTCAAGCGATTTATGTATTGATCGATACAGAAAGGATTTCATCGATGTCGAGCCGCGGCCGGCCACGCAGTTTTTCGCGCGAACAGGCGCTGAAGAATGCCATGCATCTGTTCTGGGACAGGGGGTATGACAACACCTCGCTCGCGGACCTGACACGCGCCATGGGCCTCAATCCGCCCAGCCTCTATGCCGCCTTCGGCAGCAAGGCGCAGCTTTTCATAGAGGCGGTGGACTTCTATGGGCGCACGGATGGCGCCGGCATTTGGGACTATATCGAGACGGCCCCGACCGCCAAGGAAGCGGTACGGCAGCTCTTGACGCGGACCGCCGAAAATTTCACCCGGTCTGGCGAGCCACGTGGCTGTATGGTGGTGCTGTCGGCGCCACAGATGGCTGGGGGCGATGCGGATGTCTGTGATGCGCTCAAGGCCCGGCGCCTCGAAAAGCAGCTCGCATTGGAACACCGGTTCAAGCGCGCGGTTGCCGAAGGTGAACTGCCTCCGGAAGTCGATTGTTCGGGGCTTGCCGCCTATGTCGCCTCGCTCCAGCACGGCATGTCGATCGAGGCGCGCGACGGTGCAGCGCGGGACACCCTTATGGCAATCGGCGCGTGCGCGATTGCCGGCTGGGACGCGATGATCGCCGCCTCAGGGCGCGCGACCGCGACGGTCCCGGCCGCTTCCGCCAGCATCTCGCCCTCCGCCTGACTGCGGCCTCCGCCTCACTGGGGAAAGGGACCCACGATCGCCGTCGGTCCCTTTCCCGCTTTGCAAGTTTCAAACGTCCGTTCGAAGCCGTTACTGCGCCGGCTCGGTCATCGCGGGCGTGGTGCCAGGCGTCGAGCTGCCCTGGGTCGTGTTCGGGGTCGATCCCTGCGTCTCAGGCGTCGGGGCAGGCTGCATCGTCGTTCCGCCCGAAGGCGCAGTCGACGTGTCGGCCGGCGGGCTGACCTGACCGCTTGTATCCTGGCCCGTCGTATTCTGGCTCGGCGTTGCTGCCGGTTGATCCGTGGCTGCGGGAGGAGTCGTCGTCGCCGTATCGCGGCTGAGTTCGGCGGGCAGCCAGGCGATCAGCGCCAGCACCAGACCGGCAAGCAGGATGATGGCGATCGGCCAGTTGCTGCGTCTGGGCGGCTCCACGGGCACGTCGCTCATCGGTGTCTCGGCCTGTGGCCGCGGCAACGGCTGCCCGGTCACAGGGTCGACGAGGGGCTTGTCCTTGAACTCTTCGTGCTGGTTCATCGCGTCTATCCTTTCTTGGCGTTCTCATGGCCTCGGCCGGCTGCCCTGAACCTTCCCGGGCAGTTGGCGGGCATCGGGGTTCGCGGCTGTCGTCCGTTTGAGCGACAGGGCGCCCGATCAGGCGCGTTGCATGACCGTAAACGCGTGAAAATTTGCAATGTTCCGATCTTTGCAACCGGGAAGGTGCACAGGTGCGCCGCTGACTTTACAGCCGGACTTTCCGCGGCATGATGGAGGCGGACATGGACAAGCGCTCATCGAGAGGGACGACGGCATGACGGATCCGGCATTTCGAACAGGCACCTTTGTTGGTCGCGTATGGCGACCCGAATTCGGCGGTCCGTCCCTGGTGGCTGTGCGCGATGGCGCGCTCTTCGACATCACGTCGAAGGAGACGCCGACTATGCGCGACCTTCTCGAACACCCCGATCCCGCAGCCCTTGTCGGCTCCTTGCGAGGTGAGCGGCTCGCCGCACTCGACGATGTCCTTGCTCGGAAAGCGGATCCCCTGACGCTTCATCTGCTCGCACCCAACGATCTGCAGGCGGTGAAGGCCTGTGGCGTCACCTTCGCGCGCTCGATGATCGAGCGCGTCATTGAGGAGCGGGCGGCCGGCGACGCCTCGCGCGCCGAAGCGATCCGCGTGCGGGTGACGGCGGTCATCGGCGACAGCCTGCGCAATCTGAAGCCGGGCACGCCCGAGGCGGCTCGCATCAAGGCGGCCCTGATCGAAGAGGGGGTCTGGTCGCAATATCTGGAGGTCGGCATCGGTCCGGATGCCGAGGTTTTCACCAAGGCGCAGGTGCTTTCGGCGGTTGGCCACGGTGCCGACGTCGGTCTTCATCCGGTTTCCCGCTGGAACAATCCCGAGCCGGAGATCGTGCTTGCGGTCTCCTCGAGTGGCACGGTCCAAGGGGCGACGCTCGGCAACGACGTCAACCTGCGCGACGTCGAGGGCCGCTCGGCGCTGCTTCTCGGCAAGGCCAAGGACAACAACGCGTCCTGCGCCATCGGTCCCTTCATTCGCCTGTTCGACGAAACCTATGCGATCGACGACGTCCGCCGGGCCGAACTGACCCTGACGGTTGCCGGCGAAGACGGATACCGCCTCACGGGCCGCAGCACGATGACCGAAATCAGCCGCGACCCGCTCGATCTCGTTTCCCAGACCGTCGGCCCGCACCACCAGTACCCCGATGGGCTGATGCTGTTCATGGGCACGCTCTTTGCGCCGGTCGAAGACCGGGACGAACCCGGACAGGGTTTTACCCACAAGCTCGGCGACGTCGTCACCATCGCCAATGCCGAACTCGGGGCGCTGAGAAACACCGTCCGCCTGTCGACGCAGTGCCCGCCCTGGACCTACGGCGCGGCTGCGCTCATGCGCAATCTTGCGGGAAGGGGGCTGCTTTAGGCTTCATTGTCCCGTCGAGTGAGCCAGGGCCATCGGCGCGTCACGTCATGTCCCGCATGACCCAGAGCGATCGACCTGCATGTGCGGTGCCAAGCACCGCCTGGAGCCGCGCATCGTCCTTGAGCCGCTCCGCCTCGGCGACGTCGATCGACAGCACCTGCCGGTCGCTCTCGTTTGCGTTCGGCGTGATCCACCAGCGCCGCCCCTCCCGGCACAGCCCGGCCTCCGGATGTTCCTGGATGTACTCGATCGCATAGGCCGCATCCGTCTTTGTTTCGAGCATCGGCTTTACTCCGACTGAACATTGGGCTTGGACGTGAGTATGCGCCTTTTTCGCCGGTGTGAGTATCGGGTAGGACAGCTTCAGGGCCAAGGAAGGCAAACGGGAGTGAATTGCCTTGCAAACACGCACACGTCCAGTGCGACAAGCTGACCTTGCGCGGTGGCGTGCGGTCTTCTGAAGGGAATAGCCGAAATCGCACGGCTCCCACGCAGCATCCGCAAAGCGCTGATACGTGCCTTAGCCGGCGTTCGTCGATCGATCTGTTCGTGAAAGAGTTTGGCTGGGGAACCTGGATTCGAACCAGGACTAACGGAGTCAGAGTCCGTGGGTCTACCGTTAACCTATTCCCCAAAGCCGCCTTCGGGGCGAAGCCCGTCGGGTTGGTGGGGCGGCTTATAAACAAATCAGGAGGCGATGCAAATGGTTTTTGCAAAAAAAATCGCACGGGCTGTGAAAAACGCTCCGGCTGCGGCCATGTGAGCCGGCCGGCAAACACAATGCGCGGTGTGCGTGGCCGTGTCTGGTGGGCGGCAGGCTGTTTAGTCAACGTGTTGTGCACAAGCGGGTTTTCAAAAAAAGTTTGGCGATTGAGGCCCGCGCTGGTACAGTCGCGCCAACGAAAAATCGAGAGAGCGCCTTGAGCGGCCTTCAGGGCTTGCGCGGCGCCATGGTTGTGACACGTGAAAGACCCCGATCACGGCGAAAAGCCGTCCGAATCCGGGGCGTCGGCAGCAGGCCGCGGTGATGGGTCGAAGAACGGCCCGCGCAGCGGCAAGGGGAAGCGCAAGCGACGCAAGTCGTCTGCCTCGCCGTCTGCAATTGCCAGCCAGTCCGGTGCACCCGGCGTGGCAGGGCGTCCTGCAGGAGAAAACGATGCGGAACCGGCGCGCAAGCGCAAACGGCGGCGTCGTTCGAAATCCGCAAAACAACAGGTTCCGGCCGCGTCCGCCCGAGAGGGCGGTGGCGTCCAGCTTGTCGAAGCGTCGCTCGGCGAGCGCAAGGGGCACAAGCGCAGCAAGAAGGCCCGGCACCGCCGCGGGCTTCAAGGGCGTCCGCTCACATCAGGCGAGCGCCAGCCGCAACAGCAACGATCGGCCGAAGGCAATGGCAGTCAACGGTCGACGGCATCGGTATCCGGCGGCCAGGCGTCCACCCAGCCGCGGCCGGGCCATCGCTCCGATCAGCCGCGGTCGCCCTATGTCGCGGCCAGCGAGCCGCCGGCGCCGCTTTATGCCGCTCTCGACCTGGGCACCAACAATTGCCGTCTGCTGATCGCACAACCGACGCGTCCCGGCCAGTTCCGGGTGGTCGATGCCTTCTCGCGCATCGTGCGCCTCGGCGAGGGGCTCGGCGCCAGCGGCCGGCTGTCGGACGAGGCGATGGAGCGCGCCGTCGAAGCGCTGAAGATCTGCGCCCTGAAGCTCGGCGCCCGCACCATTCGCCGCAGCCGGCTGATCGCCACTGAAGCTGCGCGCGCGGCCGAAAACGGCGAGAGCTTCCTCGAAACGGTGGCGCGCGAAACCGGTCTCGAACTCGAAATCATCAATCGCGAGACCGAAGCGCGCCTTGCCGTCTCCGGCTGCTCGTCGCTGGTCGACCGCGAAACCCGCTCGGTCGTGCTTTTCGATATCGGCGGCGGCTCCTCCGAGATTGCTGTCATCCGGATCGGCGACAGCAGGTCGAACCGGCTCGCCAACCACATCACCCACTGGACCTCGCTGCCGGTCGGCGTGGTTACCTTGTCGGAGCGCCATGGCGGCCAGCACGTGACGCCGACAAGCTTCGAGGCGATGGTACAGGAAGTGGAGGGCATGCTTGCCCGCTTCGACAGTCCGCCTGTCGAGGCTCTCGCAAACGGTACCACCGGCAGCGGTTTCCACCTGATCGGCACATCCGGCACGGTGACGACGCTTGCTGGCGTGCATCTCGACCTGCCGCGCTACGACCGCCGCCGGGTGGATGGGCTGTGGCTCTCCGACGACGAGGTCTCGGCCATGCAGGCTCGGCTGCTCTCCTGGGATTTCGACGCCCGCGCCGCCAATCCCTGCATCGGCCCTGATCGGGCGGACCTGGTGCTTGCCGGCTGCGCGATCCTCGAGGCGATCCGCCGTCGCTGGCCGTCGACGCGCATGCGCGTTGCCGATCGCGGCCTGCGCGAAGGGCTGCTCACCGATATGATGGCAGATGACGGCGCCTGGCGCCGCTCGCGGCCGCGCCGTCACCAGCGCGGCTCAAACGCCGGCAGCCAGGAAGGAAACAAGGCATGACGAAACCCCCTGTCGGCGGCAACCGCAGCGGCCGCAAGCTTGGCCAGAAGGTCAAGAAGGGCAAGCTCAAGGCGTCCTCGCGGCGCTGGATCGAGCGCCACATCAATGACCCCTACGTGCAGCGCGCCCAGCTCGAAGGCTATCGCGCCCGCGCCGCGTTCAAGCTTCTGGAGATCGACGAGAAGCACAAGATCCTGAACGGCGCGCGCCGGATCATCGACCTTGGCGCCGCACCCGGCAGCTGGTCGCAGATCGCCGCCAAGGTCACGAATTCCACCGATACCGATCCGCGGGTCGCGGCCATCGACTTCCTCGAGGTCGACCCGTTGCCGGGCGTACGTATCCTGCAGATGGATTTTCTCGATCCGCAAGCGCCTGGCAAGCTGATGGAAGCGCTCGGCGGAACGCCAGACCTGGTGATCTCCGACATGGCAGCGCCGACGACCGGCCACCGTCAGACAGACCACATTCGCACCATGCACCTGTGCGAGGTCGCCGCCTACTTCGCCGTCGACGTGCTGGCCGAAGGCGGGCATTTCCTGGCGAAGACCTTCCAGGGCGGCACCGAGCGCGACCTGCTCAACATGCTGAAACAGAATTTCCGCCAGGTTATCCATGTGAAGCCGGCATCCTCGCGCGCCGAATCGGTCGAGATGTTCCTGCTGGCCAAGGGCTTCAAGGGGAAGCAGAAGGCCGTAACCGAGACCGAAACCGAGGACGAGGCGGCCGAATAGCCATGCTGCTCTACGTCACCGTCGGCACCGACGATCTCAAGCGCGCCGGCGCGTTTTACGATGCGGTGATGCCGGCGCTCGGTTTTCGCCGGCAACGGCAGGACGAAACCGAGATCGGTTACGGCGTGGACGGGGATCGCATCCGGTTCTGGGTGGTTACGCCGTTCAACCGTCAGCCGGCGACTTTTGGCAACGGCGTCAGCATTGCGTTGGACGCGGGAACGCGCGCTGCCGTCGATGCGTTTCATGCAGCGGCTCTTGCCCATGGCGGCGCCGACGAGGGCGCACCCGGACTGCGTCCGTTCCATGCGAATTTCTATGGCGCCTGGGTGCGCGACCTCGACGGCAACAAGATTGCCGCCGTCTGTGAACGTCCGGAGTGATCGGGGCGCCTCGAGTTGGCTTTGGGCACAAGCTCCCCCAAACAGAGCGTCGTGGTTAATCCGGCGTTAACCGGTGGAGTGCAACTCTAGCTCTATTCTTTGGTCCATTAGGACCTCCTAAGGTTTTATACCCACCGAGCGCCTGCCGATTCACGACCGGCCGCGACCCAAGCTGTGCTCGGTTGGTCTGCATGTGGAAGTACCCGGAATGACGATGATCTCGCTTGCCGTTCGGCTCAGGAGCCGTGCGCATTTTTCTGTAAAGAGGAATGGCGGTGGCAAGCCGGGCGTCATCATGGGAACGAGCGCCAGCCGCAGGAACCAGTCACGGCAGCGGGTTGGACTGTTGATCGCCGGATTCGCGGTGGTTTTCCTCGTGGTTGGCGGCCGGTTGGTCCAGTACGGGCTGTCGGCACCGGCCGACACTGCGTCGATCGGCGGCCGGGCCCATATCACCGCGTCGCGCCCCGATATCGTCGACCGCAACGGTCACCTGCTCGCGACCGACCTCAACATGATGTCGCTTTATGCCGAGCCGCGAAAGATCGTCGATGCGGACGAGGTGGTCGAAAAGCTGGCGACTGTCATTCCCAATCTCGACTGGCGCGACACACACCGCAAGCTCCAGTCCGGCTCGGCGTTTCAGTGGCTCAGGCGGCAGCTGACGCCGAAGCAGCAGTCGGAGATCCTGGCGCTCGGCATTCCCGGTATCGGCTTCAGGCCGGAAAAGCGCCGCTTCTATCCCGGCGGCGTCACGGCCGCCCATATTCTCGGTCACGTCAACGTCGACAATCAGGGCCTTGCCGGCATCGAACGCTATCTGGATCAGGCGGGTTTCGCCGATCTTCGCGCCGCGGGCCTCACCAGCAACGCAACGCTCGAGCCGGTCAGGCTGTCGATCGATCTGCGCGTGCAGAACATCGTGCGCGAGGTTGTGGCGAGGGCAATGCAGGACTACCAGGCCGAAGCTGCCGGCGCCGTCGTTCTCGACGCCGAGACCGGCGAGGTGCTCGCCATGGCGTCAGTGCCCGACTACGACCCGAACGAACCGTCACGCAGCCTGCCCGGTGGCGGCATCGACAAGGAGTACGAGAAGGGCTGGTTCAACCGGATGAGCAACGCCACCTTCGAGATGGGCTCGACCTTCAAGAGCTTCACTCTGGCGATGGGGCTCGATGCAGGCAAGGTCAACCTCAACTCGGTCGTCGACGCGTCCCGGCCGATCCGCATGGGCGGCTTCACCATCAAGGACTTCAAGGGCAAGAACCGCCCCCTGTCGATCCCCGAAGTGTTCCAGTTCTCGTCAAACATCGGTACGGCCGCGGTCGCCGACATGGTCGGCATCGAGGGCCACCAGCAGTTCCTGACCAAGCTTGGCCTGCTCTCCAAGATGGAAACCGAAATGCCGGGGGTGGCGACGCCGACCCAGCCGCGCACCTGGAAGAAGATCAACTCGGTGACGATCTCCTTCGGCCACGGCATCGCGACCACGCCGTTGCAGACGGCCGTTGCCGCCGCGGCTCTCATGAACGGCGGCCGCCTCATTCCCCCAACCTTCCTGCCGCGTTCCCAAGAGGACACCCAGCTGGTTGCTGAACGGGTGATCAAGGAGTCGACCAGCGCCGACATGCGCTATCTCTACAATTGGAACGGCGTCAGAGGTTCCGGCCGGCGAGCGCAGGTGGAAGGTTTCCACGTGGGCGGCAAGACCGGCACCGCCGACAAGGTGATCGACGGCCGCTACGCCAAGGACATCAACTTCAATGCGTTCCTCGGCGCCTTCCCGATGGACAAGCCGAAATACATCGTGCTTTCGATCATCGATGCGCCGAAAACCGGTGAAAACGGCGGGCGCACGGCGGCCGCCAATGCCGCCCCCATGGTCAAGACGATCATCGGCCGTGCGGCCCCGCTTCTCGGCGTGAAGCCGCGCTTCGGAGACCTCGGCGCGGAGCAGTGGCTGGCGAACTACTAGACGCGTCGCTGCATCGAAGGGCCGAAGGACCACTGAAACCGGTCCTTGGTCTGATGACTACTTTCCGGCAGCCGTCTCGATTTCGCGGGCGGGCAGCCGGTGTCCCGACACCGATGCGCCGGCGTTCTTCGCCATCGTCAGGAACGGGATTGCCGCAATCAGATTGGCCGCGGCAATGATCATGAACGCGGTGTGGAAATCGTCGAGCTGCAGCGGCCCCCCGCTAAGCTTGGTCTCGATTTCGAGGATCGCGCCGGCAACGGCAACGCCAAGCGCCAGGCTGATCTGCTGCAGCACGGCGCTCATCGAGGTCGCCTTGCTGGCGTCGGCATCGTCGATATCGGCGAAGGAAAGCGCATTGACACTGGTGAAGAAGAACGAGCGAGCAAAGCCGGCGATCAGAAGGATCGTGATCAGGACCAGGTAAGGCGTCTGAGGCGAAAAGAAGCCGTTGGCGAAGGTGGTGACGGCGGCAATGATGGCGGCGATGATCAGCGTGGTGCGGAAGCCGGCAAAGGCGAGCACCCGCCGCGCATAGAACTTGGTGGTGATGGCGCCGACGGCACCGATGAAGGTGATGAGGCCGGATTGGAACGGGTTGAGGCCGAAGCCGACCTGCAGCATCAGCGGCATCAGGAAGGGAACGGCGCCGACCGAGATGCGAAAGATCGTGCCGCCGATCGAGGCGGCGCGAAAGGCGCTGTCCCTGAAGAGCTTGAGGTCGAGGATCGGGGCCGGATGGCGCCGTGCATGGCGCATGTAGAGCAGTGCCGAAACGAGGCCGATCACCACCGAGGCGATACCGACGACGGGCGGCAGGGCGGGCAGGCTGATCACCGACAGGCCGAAAACGACGCCCGAGGCGGCAATGCCGCCAAGCAGGAAGCCGGCGACGTCGACGGGCGGCGGATCGCGCGGCTCCATGTGCGGCAGATAGATGCCCGAGAGGATGTAGCCGGCAATACCGACCGGCACATTGATCAGGAAGATCCAGTGCCAGGAGAAATAGGTGGTGATGAAGCCGCCGAGCGGCGGGCCCGCGAGCGGTCCGACGAGGGCCGGGATGGTCAGAAGCGCCATGGCCGAGACGAGTTCGCTGCGCGGCGTCCCGCGCACCAGCACCAGGCGGGCAACCGGCGTCATCATCGCCCCGCCCATGCCCTGCAGGAAGCGTGAGAAGACGAAGGCCGGCAGGCTGTTGGAGATGGCGCAGAGAATGGATCCTGCGATGAAGACGAGGATCGCTGCGCGAAAGATCTTTTTCGCGCCGAAGCGGTCCGCCATCCAGCCGCTCAAGGGTATGAAGATCGCCAGCGCCACCATGTAGGCCGTCAGCGCCAGTTTCAGCGTGATCGGGCCGACGCCGATGTCGCGGGCGATGGCCGGAAGCGACGTGGCGATCACGGTGGAATCCATCTGCTCCATGAAAAGAGCGACGGCGAGGATCATCGGAACGATACGGTTCATGGAGTTACGCTTCAAAGACGGTCTGCAATAGCAGAAGCTAATAATGCCGGTGATGGCTTTTGTCGGGGCGAAACCGGTGATTGCGGATCAAAAGCCTGTGATCCCGACTGGCCTTTGCTGTCAAGACGCTAGTTCTGGCCCAGTTGCCTTTCGAGGCAACGGACACACCAGCGAGAAAACAGGGGATTGGATGATGAGCGAGATGTCGATGAAGCGTCGGAGCTTGATGGGTGCTGGCACGCTTGGGGTGCTGGCGGCGCCGTCGCTGGTGACGGGGGTTGCGGCGGCTGAGGAAAAGAAGGACACCACGGGTATGATAAATGCACCCCCGATCCGGCCTCTCAAGCTTGGCACCTTCAAGGTGATGGTCGTCAACGACGGTACCCGCGTAACGGAAAAGCCGCACGAGATCTACGGCACCAACCAGCCCGAACAGGCCGTCGCAGAATTGTTGCAACAGAACTTCCTGCCCGCCAACGCCCTGGTCAACAGCTTCTCGCCCGTGCTCGTCGACACGGGATCGGACGTCGTGCTCTTCGACACCGGCATGGGCGAAGGCGGGAGAGCGGCGGGCATGGGCCGTCTTCTCGACGGCATCCGCGCCGCCGGCTATCAGCCGGAACAGGTCTCGGTCGTGGTGCTGACCCATATGCATGGCGATCACATCGGTGGGCTGATGGAGGCCGGAAAGCCGGCATTTTCCAACGCACGCTACGTCATGGGCGAAACGGAGTACGGCTTCTGGAAGGATCCGTCGCGCGCCGGCACGCCGGCCGAGAACGGCCACAAGGCGGTGCTGGAAAAGGTCGTGCCGCTTGCCGAGAAGACGACATTCATCGCTGACGGCGCCGAAGTCGTGCCGGGTATCTCGGCCATTGCCGCCTTCGGCCATTCGCCGGGTCACATGGTGTTCCGGGTCGATTTCGACGGCAAGGCGATGATAGTGACGGCCGATACCGCCAATCACTATGTGTTGTCGTTGCAAAGGCCGGACTGGGAGGTGCGCTTCGATATGGACAAGGCGAAGGCCGCCGAGACCCGCCGTAAGGTTTTCGACATGATAGCCAGCGAACGGATGCCGTTCATCGGGTATCACATGCCGTTCCCGGCCGTCGGCTTCGTCGAGAAACAGGACGAAGGCTATCGTTTCGTGCCGGCCAGCTATCAGCTCGATATCTGATAAAGGGCAGGACATGGCGGGCAGAAATGCTGCTCTGCAACAAATATCGGCCGGAGCCGGGACATTTCCCGGCTTTGGCTATTTTCATCCTGACATATCCGTGTTACGAGCCCTCGCCAACTTCCAAGACACGCTTTGAAGTCGCCCGGTGGACAAATTGCCCCCGGGGGTTTTCGTTTATTGAAGGGAATTGGCCATGGCGCGCATCATCGAAACGGCAACCGGTCTGGAGGCTCTGACCTTCGACGACGTCCTGCTCCTGCCCGGACATTCCGAAGTCATGCCGGGTCAGACCAACATCGCGACCACCATCGCCCAGGATATCGACCTCAACCTTCCGATCCTGTCGTCCGCGATGGACACGGTCACCGAAGGGCGCCTGGCGATCGCCATGGCCCAGGCCGGCGGCATCGGTGTCATCCACCGCAACCTGACGCCGGCCGAGCAGGCCGAAGAGGTTCGCCAGGTCAAGAAGTTCGAAAGCGGCATGGTCGTCAATCCGGTGACCATCGGTCCCGACGCCAAGCTCGCCGATGCGCTGGGCCTGATGAAGCAGCACGCCATCTCCGGCATCCCGGTCGTTGAAAACGGCGGCGCCGGCGGCCAGAAGCAGGGCCGCCTCGTCGGCATCCTCACCAACCGTGACGTTCGTTTCGCCTCGGATCCGAACCAGAAGATCCATGAGCTGATGACCCACGAGAACCTCGTGACCGTCAAGGAAAGCGTCGACCAGCAGGAAGCCAAGCGCCTGCTGCACGCCCACCGCATCGAGAAGCTGCTGGTCGTCGACGGCGACGGTCGTTGCGTCGGCCTCATCACCGTCAAGGACATCGAGAAGGCGCAGCTCAACCCGAACGCCTCCAAGGACGCACAGGGGCGTCTGCGCGCTGCCGCCGCCATCTCCGTCGGTGACGACGGTTTTGAGCGTGCCGAGCGCCTGATCGACGCCGGCGTCGATCTGATCGTCGTCGACACCGCCCACGGCCATTCGCAGCGCGTGCTCGACGCCGTCGCCCGCGTCAAGAAGCTCTCGAACTCGGTTCGCATCATGGCCGGCAACGTCGCGACCGCCTCCGGCACAAAGGCGCTGATCGATGCCGGCGCGGATGCCGTCAAGGTCGGTATCGGTCCGGGCTCGATCTGCACCACCCGCATCGTCGCGGGTGTCGGCGTTCCGCAGCTGGCCGCGATCATGGGCGCCGTCGAGGCCGCCCAGGCGGCCGGCATTCCCGTGATTGCCGATGGCGGCATCAAGTTCTCCGGCGACCTCGCCAAGGCGATCGCCGCCGGCGCTTCCGCCGTCATGATCGGCTCGCTGCTGGCCGGCACCGATGAGAGCCCGGGCGAAGTGTTCCTCTACCAGGGCCGTTCCTTCAAGGCCTATCGCGGCATGGGCTCCGTCGGCGCTATGGCCCGCGGTTCGGCGGACCGCTACTTCCAGGCGGAAGTGCGCGATACGCTGAAGCTCGTTCCCGAGGGCATTGAAGGCCAGGTCCCGTACAAGGGCCCGGTTGCCGGCGTGTTGCACCAGCTCGCAGGCGGCCTCAAGGCCTCCATGGGTTACGTCGGCGGCCCGACCATTAGGGAATACCAGGAGCGCGCCCAGTTCGTGCGCATCTCGGGTGCCGGCCTTCGCGAAAGCCACGCCCATGACGTGACGATCACCCGCGAAAGCCCGAACTACCCGGGCGCGCACTGATCGCGACAAATGCGAAGGGCGCCGCGTAAACGCGCGGCGCCCTTTGGCTTTTCAGAGCTGTTTTTCAGATTGAGTGTGTTTAAGGAGTAGCGTGATGACGGGTTTCGAGATCTTCTGGCCGATTGTGGCGCATGTCTTTCTCGTCTTCTGCCTCTACGCTCTTCTGTCCTTGCGCCGCATGAGTCTGGTGCGTGCCGGCAAGGCACAGACCGCCCAGTTTCGCGAGAACCGCGACGAGCCCGGCGAGAGCCTGGTGGTCAAGAACAGCATCGCCAACCAGTTCGAGCTGCCGGTTCTCTTCTACGTCTGCTGCGTGCTGCTCTACATTACCGAGGCCGACAACATCGTCTCGGTCGTTCTTGCCTGGCTCTTCGTCGCGCTGCGCTACCTGCATGCCTTCGTGCATGTCACCAGCAATCGCATCCGTTATCGCCGGCCGCTGTTCATGGCGGGTTTTGCGGCCGTATTCGCGATGTGGGTGTGGCTTGCGGTCTGGATGGCGATGAGCTGACACAGGCTCAAGCGCACCTCGCCCGGCGCAGATCTGAGACAATTTTCCTCCCCGATCGCCGCGCCTTGATGCGTGTCAAATACCTTTCGTTGCATTTGGGCGTAGTCTTGCCGCCGTTAGCGTGACCGAACGTCTCGCCATGAGGCGGCGGTCTTGCGCCGACGTTGGACGACAACGCATCGGAGGACGAGATGACCGCAACGATGAAAGCCGCCGTGGTGCGCGAATTCGGCAAGCCGCTGGTGATCGAGGATATGCCGATCCCGGAGCCGGGTCCGGGCCAGGTGCTGATCAAGTACGAGGCAACAGGCGTTTGCCACACGGACCTGCATGCCGCCAACGGCGACTGGCCGGTCAAGCCGAAGCCGCCGTTCATCCCCGGCCATGAAGGTGTCGGCTATGTCGCCAAGCTTGGCAGCGGCGTCGCGCGCCTGAAGGAGGGCGACCGCGTCGGGGTTCCCTGGCTGCACACCGCCTGCGGTGGCTGCACGCCTTGCCGCACCGGCTGGGAGACGCTTTGCGGCAGTCAGCAGAACACCGGCTATTCCGTCAACGGCACGTTCGCCCAATATGGCCTTGCCGACCCGGATTTCGTCGGCCGGCTGCCGGACAAGCTCGAGTTCGGGCCGGCAGCGCCCGTTCTGTGCGCCGGCGTTACCGTCTACAAGGGCCTGAAGGAAACCGAGGTGCGCCCCGGCGAATGGGCGTTGATCTCCGGCATTGGCGGCCTCGGCCACATGGCGGTGCAATATGCCAAGGCCATGGGCATGCATGTCGCCGCGGTCGACATCTTTTCCGACAAGCTCGAGCTCGCAAGGAGGCTGGGTGCCGACCTCGTGGTGGACGCTCGGGACAAGGATGCGGTCGAGCAGGTGCAAAAGGCCACCGGCGGCGTCCATGGCGCGCTGGTGACGGCGGTGGCGCCGAAAGCGATGGAGCAGGCCTTCAACATGCTGCGGTCCAAGGGAACGATGGCGCTGGTCGGCCTGCCGCCAGGGCAGATGTGCGTGCCGATCTTCGATACCGTGCTGAAACGCATCACCATCCGCGGCTCGATTGTCGGAACGCGGCAGGATCTCGAAGAGTCGCTGGAGTTCGCCGGCGAGGGCAAGGTTGCCTCACATTTCACCTGGGACCGGATCGAGAACATCAATGCGATCTTCAAGCGCATGGAAGAGGGCAAGATCGACGGTCGCATCGTGCTCGACCTCAATGGCTGACCTGCCGAGGCGAAACACGCGGCAGTAACGCAAGTTTGTCTGTTCGAAGCCGCCCGCCGACCTATTCTGTCGCGGGCGGTTGTCTGCCGTCGCGGGAGAAGAAACCGAAGGAGGCTGGCATGCAGGAACCGAAGATCACCCAGGCGATGATCGACGCCTATGATGAATACACGCACCTGACCCTCGATCGCCGCCGGTTCATGGAAAAGCTCACCGGCTTGGCCGGTTCGGCTGCGGCAGCGGCAGCCATCGCGCCGCTGCTTGCCGCCAACGGCGCCAAGGCGGAAGTCGTTGCGCCGACCGATGCCCGGATCACCGGCGAGGATATTTCCTATCCAGGCGCTGCCGGCGAGATGAAGGGCTATCTCGTCCGCCCGAAGGACGTGAGCGGCAAGCTGCCGGCGGTCATCGTCATCCACGAGAACCGGGGCCTGAACCCGCACATCCGCGATGTCGCAAGACGCATGGCGCTCGAAGGCTTCCTGGCGCTTGCGCCGGATTTCCTCTCGCCCTCCGGCGGAACGCCGACGGACGAGGACAAGGCGCGCGAAATGATCGGTGCGCTCGACGCCGCGGCAACGACGGCGAATGCGGTTGCGACCGTTGCTTTCCTCGAAGGCCATCAGCAATCGACCGGGAAGGTCGGCGCCATCGGCTTCTGCTGGGGTGGGGGACTGGTCAATCGCCTGGCCATCGGTTCGCCCGACCTCAAGGCCGGCGTCGCCTATTACGGCGCACAGCCCAAGGCGGAAGACGTGCCGAAGATCAAGGCGGCCCTGCTGTTGCATTATGCTGGCCTCGACGAGCGCATCAACGCCGGCATCGAGGCCTATCAAAAGGCACTCAAGGACGATGGCAAGGACGCGACGATCTATGTCTATGACGGCGTCAATCACGCCTTCAACAATGACACCTCGGCGGCGCGCTACGACAAGGCCGCCGCCGACCTGGCCTGGGGGCGCACCGTCGAGTTCCTGAAGGCCAAGCTCGCCTGAGCCTGTTCGCCCTCAGGCGGCCGCCGCCCGGATAATGTCGTCGGCGCAGTCGCTGATGGCCGTTGCGAGCGCGTCCATGTCGCGCTCGCGCGGGCTGCTGCGCCGCCAGACGAGGCCGATCTCGCGCGCCGGCTCCGGGGCCGCGAAGGGCACGATGCGGATGGCGTTGCGTGCGGCCTCGGTCGAGATCGCGATTTCGGGAATGAGCGTCATGCCCATGCCGTTGGCGACCATCTGCAAGAGCGTCGTCATCGACGTGGCGCCGAACGAGACAAGGCGACGCTTGCCGGCCGTGCTGCAGACGGCGAGCGCTTGGTCCCTCAGGCAGTGCCCTTCCTCGAGCAAAAGCAACTGCTCGACATCCACCTGGTCCTCGGTCAGCGGCGACATCAGGATCGTGCGCTCGTTGTCGGCCATCGCCATATAGAACCGGTCGGAAAAGAGCGGCTTGGTCGCCAGTCCGTCCGTGTCGAGCGGCAGGGCGGCGATCACCGCATCAAGCACGCCGTCGCCGAGATCGGCAACCAGTCGTGAGGTGACCGATTCCTTCAATTCGATTTCGATCGCCGGATAGACGCGGCGCAGGTGCGGCACCAGTCGCGGCACCAGATAGGGGGCGAGCGTCGGAATGACGCCGATGCGGATCCGTCCTTCAAGCGTGCCGGAACTTGCCCGCGCGCTCTGCTCCAGTTGATCGACCTCGACAAGGATGGCGCGGGTGCGGGCCAGCACCTCCTCGCCCTTGCGGGTCAGCAAGACACCGCTGCGGCTGCGCTCGACCAGCTTTACGCCGAGGTGGCTTTCCATTTCCATGATCTGGGCCGAGAGCGCCGGCTGGCTGACGTGGACGAGTTCGGCGGCCTTGCCGAAGTGGCGGGCGGAGGCAAGCGCCTCGAAATAGCGCATCTGTCTGAGTGTAAGCATGATAGGAAAATCCTATCGAATTTTCAGATTAATGCAATTGGAGATTATCGAACATCCGTGGGAGAACCCTCCTGCCCGAGCGAGCGGAGCGCCGCGCCAGTCACGGTTGAAAGCCTTTCAAGGCGACCGCCGTGCACGGGCTTCTCGCGCTTGCCGTTCCGGGGCGCAACACCCTTCAACAGGAGGACGCGATGTCTGATCGACCCATATTGACGACCACGGCCGGAGCCCCGGTGCCGGACAACCAGAATGCGCTGACCGCCGGCCCGCGCGGCGGCGTGATGATGCAGGACTACCAGCTTATCGAGAAGCTGTCGCACCAAAACCGCGAGCGCATTCCCGAGCGCGCCGTGCATGCCAAGGGCTGGGGCGCCTATGGCACGCTGAAGATCACCGGCGATATCTCCCGCTATACCAAGGCCAAGGTGCTGCAGCCGGGCGCCGAGACGCCGATGCTGGCGCGTTTCTCGACTGTGGCCGGCGAGCAGGGCGCTGCCGACGCCGAACGCGACGTGCGCGGCTTCGCACTGAAGTTCTACACGCCCGAGGGCAACTGGGACCTCGTCGGCAACAACACGCCGATCTTCTTCGTGCGCGACCCCTACAAGTTTCCGGATTTCATCCACACCCAGAAGCGCCACCCGAAGACCAACCTGCGCTCGGCGACCGCCATGTGGGACTTCTGGTCGCTGTCGCCAGAAAGCCTGCACCAGGTGACGATCCTGATGTCGGATCGCGGATGTCCGGTCTCTCCCCTGCACATGAACGGCTACGGCTCGCACACCTTCTCGTTCTGGAACGACGCCAGCGAACGCTACTGGGTGAAATTCCACTTCAAGACCCAGCATGGCCACAAGCACTACACCAACGCCGAGGCCGCTGACGTGATCGGCCGGACGCGCGAGAGCTATCAGGAAGCGCTCTATGGCGCGATCGAAGCCGGCAACTATCCGCGCTGGACGCTGCAAGTGCAGATCATGCCGGAACTGGACGCGGACAAGACTGCCTACAATCCCTTCGACCTCACCAAGGTCTGGCCGCATGCGGACTATCCGCCGATCGAAGTCGGCGTGCTGGAACTCAACCGCAATCCGGAAAACTACTTCGCCGAAGTCGAGAACGCCGCCTTCTCGCCGTCCAACATCGTGCCGGGCATAGGCTTCTCGCCGGACAAGATGCTGCAGGCGCGGCTGTTCTCCTATGCCGATGCCCACCGCTATCGGCTCGGGACGCATTACGAGCACATTCCGGTGAACCGGCCGAAATGCCCTGTTCATCACTATCATCGCGACGGCCAGATGAACACGTTCGGCGGAATCGAGACCGGCAATCCCGACGCCTATTACGAGCCGAACTCGTTCAACGGCCCTGTGGAGCAGCCATCCGCCCAGGAACCGCCGCTGCGCATCAGCGGCGACATGGGGCGCTACGACCACCGCGAAGGCAACGACGACTACAGCCAGCCGCGGGCGCTGTTCAACCTGTTCGACGCCGGCCAGAAGACGCGGCTGTTTTCCAACATCGCGGCAGCGATGGGCGGTGTGCCGGCGATGATCGTCGAGCGCCAGCTCGCCCATTTCGGGCGTGTTTATCCCGATTATGAAGCCGGCGTTCGAGCCGCTCTTTACGCGGCACATGGCTACGAGGCCGACACCGCGACCGCCGCGGAATAATTCCAGGAGGGCGGGCCTCCGGATAGGAAAAGCCCACGCATCGGACGATGCGTGGGCTTTTCACGTTACCGATGAGATCTCACCAGCCCGGCAGCATATGGCTCTGCCGGAGCCGCGGATAACGCGGGAAGCCCTTGATATCGGCGTCGATGTCGTCATTGGCGCTGATCGGCGTAATGTTGTCGAGGCAGGCGGTAATATGATTGCTGATCGCGTTCGAAAGCGAAGGCGACAGGCCCGGCCGCTTCATGATGCCGATCTGCACCGGCGCCAGCGCCGGGAAGCCGTCGGCAAGCGTCAGCACCTTCATGCCCGGGCGAAGTGCTGATTCCGGCAGCACCGACACGGCCATGCCGGCCAACACCGCCGCGGCGACGACCGTCGACGACCAGCTGGTGAACAGGATCTGATACTCGCGGCCGGTGGCGTCGAGGGCGGCACAGGCGGCCTGCCGCCACAGACAGTCGCGGCGGCCGACGGCAAGCGGGATCGGCGCGTTCTCCGGTAGCGGATGGTTGATCGAGCTTACCCAGCAGAGCGGTTCGGTCCTGACGACATCGGAAGCGCGGGCGCGTGGATTGTGCGTGACGAGCGCGATGTCGAGGTCCCCCTTGGCCATCTTCTCGGCGAGATCGACAGAGGGTTCGCAGACGATGTAGAGCTCGACATTCGGATGGGTCTTGGCAAACCGCATGATGATCTCGGGCATGTAGCGGTCGGCATAGTCGTCGGGCGTGCCGATCCGGAGCGTGCCCTCCAGCCGATTGTCGTCAAAGGAAGCGATCGCTTCGTTGTTGAGGCGGATCATCCGGCGGGCGAAATTGAGCAGCCGGTCGCCTTCGACCGTCAGCCGGTTGCCGCGGCCGTCCTTCATGAACAGCGCCTTGCCGATGCGCTCTTCCAGGCGCCGCATCTGCATGGAAACGGCCGATTGCGTCTTGAAGACCCGGTCGGCCGCCTTGGTGAAACTGCCCGTATCGGCGATCGCGACGAAGGTCTGGAGCTGATCGATATCAAGGGGTGCGGACATGGTCGTGATGCATCCATAAGATTGTTTGATGAATATCATTAAAAACATTCGTTGGACTGATCAATAAGGATTTGCGATCTATGAGGGGCAAATTCATCGATCCCCCTGCCGGCAATGATGCCGGTCGTTCCCAAATTTCTTGGCCCGCCCCTGCGTTTGATCTCCCCGCAGGGGATGGGTCTCTTCGTGCCTGAAAGAAGGAGCCCGTCATGCGCACGACACAGCACGTCCTCGATCTCGACCTCGTTGCCGGAAAGCAGTCGCATGCCGCCCGCGCCGCTGGCGTTACGGGCATGCTGACGTCCACATGGCGCCAGCTGCGCAATCGCTATGCGATCGGCCGCCTGAACGACCTGGATGACCGACAGCTCCTCGACATGGGGCTGAAGCGCGAAGATGTGAACGAGGCGATTACCTCGCCCTTCTTCGACAATCCGGCGAGTTACCTGACGCGCGCATCGCGCAACCGTGCGAGCCTCTTTTACAAGGGGACCCGCCACGACTGATTTCCCCATGGCGCATCCCGCCGCTTGAGATGTGCCAGTCGAGCATGATCCGCGAAAGCCTGCCGCCGCCGCGGATCATGCTGCGAATTTAGAAGTTTCGGCGCTGCTGGCCTCAACGGTCGCGCGCTCAAACGTTCCCCGCAGGGTAGAGCCAATAGACCCTGCCGCTTGGCCCGGTGCATGACCAAGACATGTACCGGGCCTTTTTCTTGTCGGGACGTCGCGTGCTGACAGGTTTTCCCGGACCGGAGATGTCAGAATCCGGGAAGGGACGGGAATGTTTTGTCGGTGGGGAGGGCCTCAGGCCTTCGTGCCTGGTCCGGTCTTGTAGACGTCGAACAGCGCTTCGACGTTCTTCTGGTATTCCTTCTGCATCTCAAGGCCGGTGTCGAACATGCTGTTCATCACCTGGGAGAATTGCGCCAGCGCCGGATTGTCGGATGCCGGCTTTTGCGCACCGGCGGCACCCGCCTGCATCATGTCCTGAAACGCCTTGACGAAGGGGTTGTCGGCGAAGAGATCGGGCGTCTTCGGCTTTTCCGCTTCCTTCTTGCCCATGCCGAAGAAGCCCTGCATCGCCTGGGTGAAGGGATTGTCGAAGGGGTTCGGCTGCGGTTCCGGCTTTTTCGCAAAGCCGGCGGCTTCCATCCATTGCCGCATGGCGTTTGCCATCGGATTGTTGGTGAAGGCATCGCTTGCGGCGGCAAACTGCCCGGTCGTCTGCTTGAAAAGCCCGCCCATCAGCGTATCGGCCATGGCCGGCAGCATCTGCTTGTAGATTTCCTGGCTGATACCCGTCAGTTGAGCGGCCTGCGCGGCAATCGCGCGCGACATTTCCTTGGAGCCGAACAGTTGCCCGAGCACGCCGTTGCCGTCCGCCGTGCCCTGCGGTGTGAAGGCCTGGCTCACATCCTCGAAGTATTTGGCGTAGTTGCCGTTGCCGAGCGCGGTCAAGAGCGCGCCGAAATCGTAAGGGTTTGCGGTGTTGCGCTTGAAGGCGGCGGAAAAGGCCGGCAGCAGCGCCGCCGTCGCCTTTGTCATCTGTTCCTGAGCAAGGCCGAACTGTTGTGCCATCAGTTCGATGGCCTTGCCGTTCTGCGCCTGCGCGAACATGTCAAAAAGCGGTGCCATGCCAGTTCCCCTTCGGCATCTCGACGCGCGACGCTTCAAGCGGCGCATATCCTTGCACTATAACGGGAAATCGGGGTCTGGAAACCGCTTTTTGAACGGAGCTTGAGGGCTCAATACTGGTATTCGGCAAAGACCGGATCGACGGATCCGTTCCAGCGGCCGTTGTAGAGGGCAAGCAGATCTTCCGCCAGCGTCGCCTTCTTGGCGAGCACCTCGTCGAGCGGCGCCAGGAACTGGCTCTCGTCGATGCCATCGCCGTTCAGCCGGTTGCGGCGCTTCAGGCCACCACGCGAAATCGCGATGACCTCGCGGGCGACGTCAAACAGAGTGCCGCTGCGGAACTTTGTCGCCAGCGCCTGAACCGGAACCGCATCGCGCATGGCGCCGACCTCCTCGAAGGTCCAGTCGCGCGTCAAGGCCTCGGCCGCATCAAGCGCTTCGCGGTCGTAGAGCAAGCCGACCCAGAAGGCCGGCAGCGCGCAGATCCGCCGCCACGGGCCACCGTCGGCACCGCGCATTTCGAGGAAGCGCTTCAGCCGCACGTCCGGAAACAGCGTCGACAGGTGGTTGGTCCAATCACCCATGTTCGGCTGCCAGTCGGCGATCTCGCCCTTGAGCGCGCCGTTCATGAACTGGCGGAAGGTGACATGGGTGCAATCGTGGTAGTGGCCGTCGCGCACGACGAAGTACATCGGCACGTCGAGCGCCCATTCCACGTAGTCGGCAAAGCCGAAATCCGGGCGGAAGGCGGACGGCAGGAGGCCGGCGCGCTGGTTGTCGGTATCGCGCCAAATGTCGCCGCGCCAGGAGAGCAGGCCGTTCGGCTTGCCGTCGGTAAAGGGCGAGCTCGCAAACAGCGCGGTTGAGAGCGGCTGCAGCTTCAGGGACACCTGCATCTTGCGGCGCATGTCCTCTTCCGAGGAAAAGTCGAGGTTCACCTGGATGGTGCAGGTGCGGTACATCATGTCGAGGCCGCGGCTGCCGACCTTGGGCATGTAGCGGCTCATGATGCCATAGCGCGATTTCGGCATGCGCGGGGTTTCGTCGAACGTCCACTTCGGGCTGCCGCCAATGCCAAGGAAGCGGATGCCGAGCGGTTCGGCGACTTCCCGCAGCACGGCCAGATGCTGGTTCGATTCCTTGCAGGTCTGGTGCAGGTTTTCGAGCGGTGCGCCGGAAAGCTCAAACTGCCCGCCCGGCTCCAGCGAGATCGCGCCGTTGCCCGACTGTTCGGCAAGGCCGATGATGTTGCCTTCGTCGACGATCGGCTCCCAGCCGCTCTTTGCAGCCATGCCGTTCAGAAGCGCCTGGATGCTGGCCTCGCCGAAGTAAGGTACGGGGCTGTTGTCCGCCTTAGAGAAGGCGAACTTTTCGTGCTCCGTGCCGATCCGGAACCGCTCCTCCGGTTTCGAACCTTCTGCCAGGTAGGCGGTCAGGTCAGCGACAGAGGTTACCGGCGTCTGGTCGGTGGTATCTCGGGCCATGAGCGTCTTCTTTTGTTTGGGCGACTGCCGCTGGATAGCGGGAGTTGATGAAGGCTGCTTGAACCGTATTCAGGTGCGGTGCAAGTCAATTTCTTTCAAGATCTCATCAAAAAAAGTAGGACAATTGCTTGCTTGAAAGCAAGCGCAGGAACAACGGGTCAATCTTTCCAGCTGGCCGTTGTTCCAGATTTTCGCCCTTCTCTTAAGGGAGGTGCCGACGCTTTGTCTCTTCCGAAACCGACCGGCTATCACCAGTCGCCGACGGTCGCCTGGATCACCGCCATGGCGGCAACCGCTGCCGTGTCGGCGCGCAGGATGCGGGGCCCAAGCGGGATGGCGCTGACGAAGTCGAGGCTGCGCAACACGCCGCGCTCGCCTTCGGAAAACCCGCCTTCCGGCCCGATCAGGAGAGCAAGTTTCTTCTCCTTGATGGCGGAGAGAACGGGCAAAGGGTTCTGGCTGTCACTGCCTTCGTCGCAGAAGATGATGCGCCGGTCGGTCGGCCAGGTTGCGAGCACGTCGTCCAGCCGACGCGGCTCGGAGACTTCGGGAATGCCGAGAACGCCGCACTGCTCGGCCGCCTCGATGACATTGGCGCGCACGCGGTCGATGTTCCCGAGCTTGCCCTGCACGTGCTGGGTCATGACAGGCTGCAGCGTGCCTGCGCCCATCTCCACCGCCTTCTGGACGAGATAGTCGAGGCGCCCGACTTTCAGCGGCGCGAAGAGGTAGACGAGATCGCACGGGGCGGGCTGCGGCCGCGTCTGTTCGACAGGCGTCAGCACCAGTTTCTTCTTGGCCGCGAAGGACAGCTCCGCCCGCCACTCGCCGTCCCGCCCGTTGAAGACGAGGATCGAGGCACCTTCCTCGTAGCGCAGCACGTTGACGAGATAGTTGAACTGCTCCTTCGTCGCCTCGGTGGCTGCGCCCTTCGTCAGGGTGTGCTCGACGAACAATCGCTGCATGCGAAAATTGGCGCGCATATCGGATGCCTTCACATAAAAATGCTGGAAAGGATGAAGTAGAGCACGGCCGAAAGCAGGGCCGATGCCGGAACGGTGATGACCCAGGCGCCGACGATCGTCAGGAAGTGCGAACGGCGCACGAGGCGCCGGCGACGCACCTCGGCAAAGTTGGTTTCCGCGGCCTCCATGAAGTCGCTCTGTCCGGTCTTTTGCCGGACATATTCGAGGCGCCGCTTGGAGTTGCGGATATACCATTCGCGGAAGAATCCGACGCCGAAGACAGCGCCGACGGCCGTGTGGGTCGAGCTGATCGGCAGGCCGAGCGCCGACGCCAGTAGCACGGTCACCGCAGTGGCGAGCGCCACGCAGAAGGCGCGCATCGGGTTGAGCTTGGTGATCTCCTGGCCGACGACGCGGATCAGCTTCGGGCCGTAGAGCAGCAGACCGATTGAAATGCCGAGCGCACCGATCGCCAGCTCCCAGAGGGGGGCCGGCGATGTCTCGGTGGTGATGACGCCGTCGAGTGCGGAGACGATGGCCGAGAGCGGGCCGATCGCGTTCGAGACGTCGTTGGCGCCGTGGGCAAAGGAGAGCAGGGCGGCGGCGACGATCAGCGGCAGCCGGAACAGTTTGCGCAGCGACTGGTTGCGGTTGTCGAGGCCCTGCGACTGCCTGAAAATCCAGGGCTTGGCCTGCAGATAGACCGCGAACCCGGCGACAAGTCCGGCGGCGAGGCCCGTTGGCAGGCTGATGGCAGCCACCTGGACCAGCGCGATAACGGCGAGATAGGCAGTAAAGCAGCCGGCGGTGATGCCGAGGAGGACCGGCATCCAGCGCCTGGCTGCGGCAATCTTGTCCTCGCGGTAGATGATGAATTCCTTGAGGAAGGCAAGGAAGGCGGCGGCAATCGCACCGCCAAGCAGCGGCGAGACCGTCCAGCTCAAGGTGATGCCGGCGAGGGACCACCATTGCACGCTGGAAAAGCCCGCAGCGGCGATGCCCGCGCCGACTATGCCGCCGATGATCGAGTGGGTGGTCGAGACCGGGGCTCCGGAATAGGTGGCGATGTTGATCCAGGCGGCCGACGAGGCGAGTGCTGCCATCATGATCCAGACAATGGTCTGCGCGCCAAGCACGTCTTCACCGTAGACGATGCCCGCCTCGATCGTCAGCGAGACCTGGCGGCCGGCCAGCAACGCGCCGGCGATTTCGAAAATCGCTGCGATGGTGAGCGCCGTCGCCATCGACATCGCCTTGGCGCCGACGGCAGCGCCGACGTTGTTGGTCACGTCGTTTGCGCCGATGTTCATGGCCATGTAGCCGGCAATCGCTGCCGCCGCGATGATGATCGGGGCACTGGCCGAGCTCGTCACGAAGCTTGAGGCAAAGGCCATGCTCAACAGCAGGAACAGACCGGCGAGCGCGGGTGCTGCCAGACTGCGCCGGACATGCTGCGAGGCTTCCTCGGCAAGGCTGAGCTTGTCGAGGTCCTTGTCGATCGTTTGTTTTGTGAGGCGTGTGCGCGGCCTTGCCACTGCCTGGAACTCCGTTGCCACACTGGCCACTAAGGCCAGTGCAACATGCATTCAAGTGGATTTGATGGATAACGGTGCGTGACGCGTCGAGGACCCGCGCTGGCGCAGCGCATGCGGTGGTAGGATCGCCTCGGCGCTAGCCGTGCGCCGCCTTCGGCATGTCTGCCGTGAGGGCCGTCATCCGCTCGCCGAAAGCGAGGATAAGGTCCTTCAGCGTCGGTTCAGCGACACGCGACGCCGCCTCCTTGTAGTCGACCCATTCCAGTTGCCGGCGCCCTTCTTCGGGGTAGTGCTCGCAGAGATCATCGACTTCCAGCGCGTGGACCTGCACCTTCACCGAAATCTTGAGGCCATGGTCCATGCGCTTCTGGTAGAGGTAGTAGCCGGCGGCCGCCTTCTGCACTCGCCCCTTGACGCCTGCTTCTTCGTAGGCTTCGCGCTCGGCCACTTCATGGGCGCGCTTGCCCTGCATCGGCCACCCCTTAGGGATGACCCAGCGCCCGGTGTCGCGGCTGGTGATCAGAAGAATTTCGAAGGCCTTGGTCTTCTTGCGAATGCGGTAGCACAGCGCTGCGTACTGCATGCGCGCCGGGCGACGCAACATCAATTGGACATCGGATGCGAGCCTGTTCAGGAAGTTCAAGGTCGTCTGCGCTCCTCTCGGCGAATCAGTGCGTGATGATGGTTATTCCAGCCAGTATGGCAGCGTCCTGTCGCGTGTAAATGTCACCCGCGTCGGGCAGCCGGATATGCAGCCTGCTTTCGGCAGAACTGTGGTCCAGACACGACAGGATATGGTGTTTTCACGGCAGTTCTGCAAACGAGCCGGCAATCGTGCGTTGGGCGGGTCAGCCAGCCCGATCGCGTTGCTGGGAGCGCAGCCGTGCGATGCGGTTCCACTCGCCGGTGCGTTCGGCCTCTCGCGTCGCCGCCGCGACGAAATCGATATGGCTTTGCGCGGCCGACTTGGCGGCGCCGGGGTCTCTGGCCATGATCGCATCGAAGATCGCTTCGTGCTGGGCAAGCAGCCGATCGCGGGCGCCCGGGGCGTTGAACACCGAGTTGCGGTGAAAGAAGATGCCTTGCTGCAGCAGCCGGTAGCAGGCGCGCAGCGTGTGTAGAAGTATGATGTTGTGGGCGCTTTCGCCGATCGCCTGATGCAGTTCGATGTCGGCCGCAAGCTCTGCGTCGAAGTCGCCGGCGGCGTGGGCCGCGCGCATCCGCTCGATGACCCGCGTCAGGATGTCCCTGTCGAAATCGGTCGCGCGGGTTGCGGCCAGTTCCGCCGTCAGTCCCTCGAGCTCGCGGCGGTATTCGAGATAGTCCTGTGTCGCCTTGTGATGGCGGGCGATGAGGTCGATCAGCGGCTTTGAAAAGATCTGGCCGACGACATCGGCGACAAAGGTGCCGCCGCCATGGCGGCTGTCGACGAGGCCGCGCGCCTCCAGTTCCTTCAGCGCCTCGCGCAGGATCGGTCTCGAAACGTCGAAACGCTTGGAAAGGTCCCGTTCGCCTGGCAGCCGGTCGCCGTCCCGCAGGACACCCTCGAGGATCAGAAGTTCGATCTGCTGCACCACCTCGTCCGCCGTGCGGCTATGGCTGATGCGGGCGAAGAGGTCGATCTGGTCGTCGGTCACTGCGGGGTCTCCGGGTCACGGACATGGGTGGATCGAAACCAGCCAGGGCGTGATCGATATGCATGAATTGGGCGGGTGTAACGGGAAGCGCACGGGGCTTTTGGTCGTTCCGCCTTGCGCCGCAATCTAGGCATCCGAGGCAAAGTGGTCAATTTGCTTGTCCACTTTGCCTCGGCTGACAAAAATCAAACTGCGTCAATGCGTCCTTTGTTCTTTTGCTCGTCTGGTTGATAAGGAAGTTGTGATGAACGCGTGAGGGGGACAAAGCGCTTCATGGCAAAGGGTAGTTTTGCATTTCCAGTGGCGCCGATGCGCGCCGTGGCCTTGGGCGAGGTTCATTCGCGCCCTTACGCGCTGGTGACCACACCGCGGGTGATCTTTCAGCTGGCCTTCCTGACGGATGGCGGTTCGATCGTCGATCACGCCGTTCTGTCGGAGCTGACGCGCGCGCGCGGCATTGCGCCGCCCGGGCGCGACGCCAACCACCACGCCATGCCCTGGGGGCAGGGCACGCTGCGCTGGGAGCGTCACACCGAGTTTTCGACCTATTTCTGGGACGCGCCGCCGCCTGAACAGTTTGGCGGCGAGGTGCCGATCCATCCATTCGGAGACGGGTTCTCGCCGCCGGGCTCGCTGATCTCGGGCATCCGGCTCGAGATCCGGCCGGACACGCCGGAAACCCGAGAGGCGATCAAGCTCTTCGATCCGACGAGCCTCTGTTTCAGCGAGACCAAGAACGGCCAGGCGGTGATCGTCACCGACTTCCGCCAGAACGGCGACGGCCTGACGCAGATCCTGGTGATCGACTGCGGCATGACCGAGGCCGGGACCGGCGCGCTTGTTCAGCGCCTGCTCGACATCGAGACCTACCGCACGCTGGCGATGATGGGTCTGCCGCTCGCACAATCGCTGTCGCCGGAAATCCGCCGGACCGAGGACGGCCTGACGGGGATCACCCAGCGCATGAAGGAGAACGTGCGCGAGGAAGCCGACGACATGCTGGCCGAAATCACCCGGCTCGCCGCCGATCTCGAAGCGGGAGCAGCGCTCAGCCTCTACCGCTTCGGCGCCAGCCGCGCCTATTACGGCATCGTCCAGGAGCGCATCCGAACGCTCGCCGAAACGCCGGTGCCGGGCTACGAGACGATCGGCACTTTCCTCGAACGCCGCCTGGCGCCGGCCATGCGCACCTGCCAGTCGGTCGAGGAGCGCCAGGCCAACCTGTCGCGCAAGCTCGCGCGCGCCACCGCACTCCTCAGAAGCTGGGTCGACGTCGAACTCGAACGGCAGAACAGTGCGCTTTTGAACTCGATGGACCGGCGCGCCAAGCTGCAGCTGCGGCTGCAGCAGACGGTCGAGGGGCTCTCCGTCGCCGCCATTTCCTACTATGTCGTCGGGCTTTTCGGTTATCTCGCCAAGGCGGTCAGCCATGAGCTGCCGATCGATCCGGGGGTCCTCACCGGTCTTGTCGTCCCGTTTGCAGTTGCCGGCGTCTGGCTGATCGTTCGGCGCATCCGCCGCCATCACGAAGAGGCTGATCACAAATAAAGCAATTCCAGCAAAAGTGCGCAGCGGTTTTGCGTCCGGAATTGCGGGAAGCAAGGGACCTCAGAGGGAGGCGTAACGGCGGCCGGGTACCCCTATTGCTCCCAGTAGGGGATGGGGCCGTAGAGCTCGGCCAGGTAGTCGATGAACAGGCGTACCTTCGCCGGCAGGAACTGGCGGCTCGGATAGACGGCCGAAAGTGTCAGGTTCTTGGAACCTTCCCACTGCGGCAGCACCTGCAGCAGCTGGCCGCTGCGCAGCTCCGGTCCGATATCCCAGGTGGAGCGCAGCGCAATGCCGGCGCCGGCAATGACGGCTGCACGCACGATCTCGGAGGAGTTGGTGACGAGCGGCCCCTCCGGGTGCCAGACGAGCGCACCCTCGGGCCCTTCGAGCTTCCAGTTGTCGTTGTTGTGGGCCGGCAGGCAGAGATGGTTTGCCAGCTCGCCGATTTCGCTCGGCGCACCGTTGCGGGCGATGTAGTCAGGCGAGGCGCAAAGCAGCCGGCGGACCGGCGCCAGCTTCCGGGCGACCAGCGACGAATCCGTGAGCTCACCGATCCTGACCGCCATGTCGAACCCCTCGGCGACGATGTCGGTAAAATCGTCGGTCAGCACGATATGCAGCTTCAGGTCCGGGTGGTCCTTCATGAATTTTGTCAGATGCGGTGCGATGTGCATCCGGCCAAAGGAGGTTGGCGCTGAAATGCGCAGCACCCCCATGGCGTGCGACGAGCGGCCGGACGCATAGGCCTCTGCCTCCTCGATGCCGGAGAGAATGCCGAGCACCCGATCGTAAAATCCCTGGCCGGCTTCCGTCAGCGAGATCTGCCGCGTCGTGCGCTGCAGGAGGCGCGTGCCGAGGCGATCTTCGAGCCTCTTGATGCGCTTGGAGATCACAGCTGGGGAAAACCCGAGCACCCGCCCCGCTGCCGACATACTGCCGGTGGAAACGACCCGTGCAAAAATCTCAAGATCGCCTAAATTCGTCATCAATCGTTGCCATTGTTTCCAAAACGGAAAAGCTCAATAGCATTTGCCGGGGTTCTGTCCTAGTGGTAAAGAAAATGAACCAATTGACGCGCGACGGGAGATGCTGATGGCCGAAACGATCGGTTTTCTTGAGCCGAAACAATCGGTTATCTCTCGTCGTCGTGAGATTGTCGCCGACCTCGCCGACCTGTTGCCGCAGGGCTGCCTGATCAGCGACGAGCGCGGGCTGAAGCCCTTCGAAACCGACGCGTTCATCGCCTATCGCCGCATGCCGCTTGCCGTCGCGCTGCCGGAAACGACGGAGCAGGTGGCGGCCCTGCTCAAATATTGCAGCCGCTACGGTGTGCCGGTCGTGCCGCGCGGTGCCGGAACCTCGCTTTCCGGGGGCGCCATCCCGCAGGAGGATGCCGTCGTCATCGGTCTTTCGAAGATGTCGCGCATTCTCGACATCGATCTTTTCAACCGCACCGCGACCGTTCAGGCCGGCGTCACCAATCTCAACATTTCCGAGGCGGTCACGGCGGACGGGTTCTTCTATGCGCCCGACCCGAGCTCGCAGCTCGCCTGTACCATCGGCGGCAACATCGGCATGAACTCCGGCGGCGCCCACTGCCTGAAATACGGCGTCACCACCAACAACCTGCTCGGGGTAAAGATGGTGCTCCACGACGGCACGGTCATCGAGCTTGGCGGCAAGGCGCTGGATGCGGCAGGCTACGACCTGCTCGGCCTGGTCTGCGGTTCGGAGGGACAACTCGGCATCGTCACGGAAGCGACCGTGCGCCTGATCGCCAAGCCCGAGGGCGCACGGCCCGTGCTCTTCGGCTTTGCCTCGTCGGAAGCGGCGGGCGCCTGCGTCGCCGACGTCATCGGGTCCGGCATCATTCCGGTTGCGATCGAATTCATGGACAAGCCGGCGATCGAGATCTGCGAGGCCTTCGCCCATGCCGGCTACCCGCTCGACGTCGAGGCACTGCTGATCGTCGAGGTCGAAGGTTCCGAGCAGGAAATGGACGCGATGCTTGCAAGCATTGTTGCCGTCGCGCGTCGCCACGGGGTCGCGACGATCAAGGAATGCCAGACGGCCATGGAGGCGGCGGCGATCTGGAAGGGGCGCAAGTCCGCCTTTGGCGCGACGGGCCGGATTGCAGATTACATCTGCATGGACGGAACGGTGCCGCTCAGCCAGCTGTCGCATGTGCTCGCCCGTACCGGCGAAATCGTTGCGAGCTACGGCCTGCGCGTCGCCAATGTCTTTCATGCCGGCGACGGCAACATGCATCCGCTGATCCTCTACAACATCAACGATCCCGATGATGCGGCGCGGGCGGAAGCCGCAGGCAACGATATCCTGAAACTCTGCGTCGATGCCGGAGGATGTCTGACCGGCGAGCATGGCGTCGGCATCGAGAAACGCGACCTCATGCTGCATCAATACACACAGGCCGACCTCGACCAGCAGATGGCGGCGCGCGCCGCCTTCGATCCGCAGTGGATCCTCAACCCGTCGAAGGTCTTCCCGCTTGAAGGGCGTCCCGCCGCATGATCGTGCATTTCGAACCGGCCAGCGAAGAGGGTATTGCAACCGTCGTGCGGGCCATGGCCGCCGACAAGGCCTCGCTCGCGCTTATTGGCGGCAACACGCGCTCCGGCCTCGGCAATCCTGTGCGCGCCGATCGGGTGCTCTCGACGCGCCGCCTGTCCGGCATCGTCAGCTACAATCCGGCCGAGATGACGATCACCGCGCTCGGTGGAACACCGGTGCGCGAGATCGACGAGGCGCTCGCCGAAAACCGCCAGATGCTCGCCTTCGAGCCGATGGACCATCGGCCGATTTTTGCCACGTCCGGCGAACCGACGATCGGTGGGATCTTCGCCGCCAATGTGTCAGGCCCGAGGCGTTACGTCGCCGGTGCTGCCCGCGACAGCCTGCTCGGCATCCGTTTCGTCAACGGCCAGGGCGAGGCGATCAAGGCAGGCGGCCGGGTGATGAAGAACGTGACCGGGCTCGACCTGGTGAAGCTGTTGTCCGGCTCCTATGGCACGCTCGGCATCCTGACCGAGGTCACCTTCCGTGTTCTGCCCTTGCCCCCAGCAGCTGAGACCGTCGTCGTCTCCGGGCTGAACGATGCGGAGGCCGCGGCCGTCATGGCCGAGGCGATGGCGCAGACGACGGAAGTGTCCGGCGCCGCGCATCTTCCCGAAAGCGTGCGCGGACGGTTCATCGACGGCACACTTCCGGATGGGGCAGCCACCGTTCTGCGGCTCGAAGGGCTTGAGGCATCCGTCGCATTTCGGGCCGACAAGCTTGCAAACGCGGTCTCGCGCTTCGGCGCGGTTTCGCGTCTCGATGCTCAAAGGACATCTGAGCTCTGGGCGGAAATCCGTGACGTCAAACCCTATGCCGACGGCACGAAACGGCCGCTCTGGCGGGTCTCCGTCGCACCCTCCCTCGGCCACCAGCTGGTGGCGGCGTTGCGGCTGCAGACCGGCGTCGATGCCTTTTACGACTGGCAGGGCGGTCTCGTCTGGCTGCGCATGGAGGCCGATCCCGAAACCGAGCTCGTGCGCCGCTACATCAAGGTTCTCGGTGGCGGCCATGCGACGCTGGTGCGGGCGCATGACAGCTATCGCGCGGCCATCTCATCGTTTGAACCGCAAGCCCCGGCCGTGGCACAATTGAGCGAGCGCGTTCGCGCCAGGTTCGACCCGCACCGCATCTTCAATCCGGGCCGCATGGCTGCGATCTTCTGAGACGCGCGAACAAGGGAGGTACCGATGAGCGACAATGGCCCGCAAACGCCGTTTTCCCGCGAGACCGATCGCTGGCTGGAGCCGGGGAAGATCAACGTCCAGGTCATCTACGTTCTCTATCTCGTGGGCTTTGCTGTCGGCATCACTGCACTGATCGGCGTGGTGATCGCCTATCTCAACCGCGGCAAGGGCGCGCCTTGGGTGCAGACGCATTACGTGTGGGCAATCCGGACGTTCTGGATCGCCCTGCTGTTTGGCGTGATCTCCACGCTGCTCACGGTTCTCCTGGTCGGTCTTCTCGGTTTCGTCGCCACTGCCGTCTGGATCGTCGTGCGCTGCGTCGTCGGCCTGCAGCGGGCCGCGCGCCAGGAACCGATCACCAATCCTGAAAGCTGGATGGTCTAGCTGTTTGAAATGCCGCGGTCTTGATCCGCAGGCCGAAAGTGGAGTTCGCACGTGCAGACCAATTTTACCCCGGCCCAGCTCGCCGATCCGCATGTGGCCGAATCCGAAGCTATTCTGCGCAAATGCGTGCATTGCGGCTTCTGCACCGCGACCTGTCCCACCTATGTCACGCTCGGCGATGAACTCGACAGCCCGCGCGGGCGCATTTATCTCATCAAGGACATGCTGGAAAACGGCCGGGCGGCCGACAGGGAAACGGTCACCCACATCGACCGGTGCCTGTCCTGCCTTGCCTGCACCACCACCTGTCCCTCCGGCGTCGACTACATGCATCTCGTGGACCATGCGCGTGTCCATATCGAGAACACCTACAAGCGGCCGCTCAGCGAGCGGCTGGCGCGGGCGGTGCTCGCGGCAGTCCTGCCCTATCCCCAGCGCTTCCGCCTGTCGCTGAAGGCGGCCGGCCTTGCCCGGCCGTTTGCGGGCCTGATGAAGCGTTTCGCGTTTCTGAAGACGTTTGGCGTCATGCTCGATCTGGCGCCGGTCGCCGTGCCGCAGCCATCGGCATCGGCTGAGTCGGGCGTGCATGCGCCCAAGGACAAGCGCGTCGGCCGCGTGGCGCTCTTGACCGGTTGCGCCCAGCCGGTGCTGAAGCCGGAGATCAACGAGGCGACGATCAGGCTCCTGACCCGTTTCGGCATCGAGGTGGTGGTGTCGGCGGGCGAGGGCTGTTGCGGCGCGCTGGTGCACCACATGGGTCGCGAGAACCAGGCGCTCGACGCCGCAAGGCGCAATGTCGACGCCTGGCTGAAGGTTGCCGAGGAGGGAGGGCTCGACGCCATCGTCATCACGGCATCAGGCTGCGGCACGACGATCAAGGACTATGGCCACATGCTGAGGCTCGATCCCGATTATGCGGAAAAGGCCGCGCGGGTCTCGGCCCTGGCAAAGGACATCACCGAGTATCTGGCGTCGCTCGACCTGCCGGAAAGGGACGCAAGCGGCATGACGCTCGCCTACCATTCCGCCTGCTCGATGCAGCATGGCCAGAAGATCACATCAGTGCCGAAGCAGCTTCTCAAGCGCGCCGGCTTCGTTGTCCGTGATCCGGCGGAAGGGCACCTCTGCTGCGGCTCGGCAGGCACCTACAACATCCTGCAGCCGGAAATTTCGGCGAAGCTGAAGGCACGCAAGGTCAGGAACATCGAGGCGACGAAGCCGGACGCGATCGCGACCGGAAACATCGGCTGCATCACCCAGATCGCGAGCGGCACCGCCATTCCGATCGTGCACACGGTGGAACTGCTCGACTGGGCCTATGGCGGGGCAAAGCCGCAGGGCCTCTGACCCAAAGAGAAAGGCCGGCGGATGCCGGCCTTCTTCGTTTCAAGCCTCCGGGCGGTCGCCGATCAGCCGCCAAAAATCTGGCGGAAGATATCGACGCCGCGGTCGTCGTAATAGGTGTCGCCCGCCTTGCTGCCGGGGCCGATGACGATGACCTTGGTACCGACGTCGGCGCGGTCGTAGAGATGCTCCACGTCCTCGTTCATCATGCGGATGCAGCCGGACGACATGTTCTGGCCGATGGTCCAGGGCTGGTTGGTGCCGTGGATGCGGAAGATCGTGTCGCGGCCGCCCTTGTAGAGATACATGGCGCGGGCGCCGAGCGGATTGTCGATCCCGCCTTCCTGGGTCACCGGCAGGATGCGACCCTTGGCGGCCTCGCGGCGGCGCATTTCCGCCGGCGGCGTCCATGTCGGCCATTCGGCCTTGCGGCCGACCTTCACCACGCCCGACCAGCCGAAGCCGTCGCGGCCGACGCCGATGCCGTAGCGCGTCGCACGGTTCGGGCCGTCGATGTAGTAGAGAAACTTGTTGTTGGTATCGACGATGATCGTTCCCGGTGCCTCGTCGGTGCGGAAGCGGACCTTGGTGCGCCAGAATTGTTTTGCCGGCTTCTTCGGCGTGGCCACGAGGACAACATCTGACGATGTGACCTTGGGCGCAGTGCCGGGCGCCGGCGTGAAAGCCGAGGCACCGGTGGCGGCAAGAATAGTGCTGGTCGCAATCGCGATCGCGACCACTTTGCTGGCATGACGCTTCATATATGATTCCCTCTCAACCCTCGTTCCCGGCAGGCTATGCAAATCGCGTCGAAGTTCAAGCCTGCGATACATCCGGTCGATCAAACGTGATCGCAGAACTTGTATCTCTTTCAGTGGCTGTTGCCTGAAGACCACGCATCCGCAACAGCAACACGTTCGAGGGCGGGGGAATATTCTACGCTATGCTCCAACTAGATGACGATAACCTTCGTGCCGAGCTTTACCCGCTCGTAGAGGTCGACGACGTCTTCGTTGCGCATGCGGATGCAGCCGGAAGAAACGGCATAGCCGATCGTCCAGGGGGCATTGGTGCCGTGGATACGGTAGAGTGTCGAGCCGAGATACATGGCGCGCGCGCCGAGCGGATTTTCCGGGCCGCCGTCCATGCGCGCCGGCAGGTAATGACCCTTGGCCGCCTCGCGACTGATCATCTCCTGCGGCGGCGTCCAGCTCGGCCACTCGGCCTTGCGGGTGACCTTGTGGGCGCCGGCCCATTCGAAGCCCGGCTTTCCGACGCCGACACCGTAGCGCCGCGCTTCGCCATTGCCGGTCACGAGATAGAGAAAGCGGTTGTTGGTGTCGATGACGATCGTGCCCGCCTTCTCCTGGGTCTCGTAGGCGACCGTCTGCGGCAGGTATTGCGGATCGAACCTTGATTTCACCGGCCGCTGGGCGCGCGTGGCATTGGCCGGCTGGAACAGCGGATTGACGGTGCGGCGCTTGACCTGTGGCTTGCCGACCTGAACCTGCGGCTTGGCGACCTGAGCCTGCGGATAGAACTGTTTTCGGGTGGCCTGCGGAATCTGCTGCCGATAGGTCACCTGCCGCTGCCGCGTCTGCTGCTGGCCGCCGAGCTGCATCACCCAGGGGGCGGTGAGGTCGGGGCTAACGACGACGGGCGGACGGTTCTGATACCGGTCCTGTGCGGCGACCGGGCTGGCGACAATGGCCAGAAGGGAGGCGGCTAGAAGAAGGGATTTTTTCAACATCGGACGGACTCGCTACCTTTCGCCGAAATCAATCAAGGGGGCGCAGGCGGCCGAAGAACGGAACGCTCGGACGGGCATGCGCCTTGGCAATGGCGCGATCGTGTCACCGCGGGGCCACCGAATGGTAAACGGCCGTTCGTTAAAAGGCGAAGGCGGCGATAAAGCTCTGGGTAGGGTTATCCGCCGCTTTAGGAATCTGGTTTGCAAATGGTAAAGGTAGGGAAATGAGCGGTATGGAGGGGCAAAAGGCGATGACGGCCAAGGGTATTGTGACGGGTGACGACGGCGTTTTGCGCTGTGCCTGGCAGGGCAATGTCGATGACTATCGTCGCTACCACGACGAGGAATGGGGGCGTCCGGTCACCGATGACCGCCGGCTGTTTGAGAAGATCTGCCTCGAGGGCTTCCAGTCGGGCCTCTCCTGGCTGACGATCCTTCGCAAGCGCGAGGCGTTCCGCGCCGCTTTCGCCGGCTTCGATTTCGATCGGGTTGCGACCTTCGGGGACGCCGATGTCGAGCGCTGCCTTGCCGACACGGGCATCGTGCGCCATCGCGGCAAGATCGTCTCCACCATCAACAACGCCCGCCGTGCGCAGGAACTCAGGCAGGAGTTCGGCTCGCTCGCCGGATATTTCTGGTCCTACGAGCCGGGGGCGGCGGAGCGCCCTGAGGTGGTGACCTATGAGGCGATCGTCGCCAATCCGACGACGCCGACCTCGACCCGGATCTCCAAGGACCTGAAGAAGCGCGGCTGGACCTTCGTCGGACCGACGACGATCTATGCCTTCATGCAGGCCATGGGACTGGTCAACGACCATATCGAAGGCTGCCATTGCCGTGCGGTGGTGGACGATCTGCGCGGCAGGCTCGCGCGCCCGGCCATTCGAGCGGCCTGACGGCGGTGGCCGCCAGAGGGCAGCGGCCCCACGGGCACCGATTGTCCGGCGGATCTCCTGCTCAGGCGCAGAGCACGACGCGCTCGCGCCGCACGGCAAATATGCCTTGCAGGCGCTCCTCGCCGCTCGGCGCGTCAAGAACGGATCGGCCGATGCAGAAAAGCTGCGCCGCATTCAATGTCGACGCGCGCGCCATCGCGGTGAAGCAGAACGACGATGGCGAAGCGGTCGCCTGTTCCAGGATGTTGAGGATGGTGGTGCGATCCTTGCGGTCGTAGGCGCGGGTGAAATCGACGATGCCGCAGGAGCGGGCGGGCAGGCCGAGCAGTGACGCCGTCTGCTGGCCGAGATGAAAGACGCCGCTTGCGAGGTCGCAATGCCACGGTTCGACCAGGTAGTCCCTCTCGTCGAGGTGGCGCATCCACGTGGTGTCCGCGTCCAGTTGCCCGGACTGGATGGCTCCTGAGCCAGGTGTCATGTATCTCAGCATGATGCCTCTCTCTTGTCGCGACGTTGTGCGGGCGCGGTCGATACCGTCGCGTGGCTTTCCGTCGAAATCTCTGCCGTGGGTCGGATTCGGTGCAATCATTGCGCCAGGGGTCGTCGCAGGTCGCGCGTTCCGTTGAGCGCGAAGATAGTCGATCCCCCGCGAGATCGGAATGTGGATGATCGTTTATCGAATAAACTTTTAGTGATTGTTTGTGGAATAGTGCGCCCTGTGGTTGAGGTCAAGTCCTTCCAACGATGATGTGACGCAATAGGCCTGCGACGCGCGTGCCGGCGCCTGTGTTGCCGTGCGGTCGCGTGACACCGGCAGGCATCGGCCCTGAGGCGCGGTTTGCAGGGTTCAAACCCTTGCCGCACCTCAAGTGATCCGATAGGGAAAGCAGCCAACACGCTGACAGTCTGGAATGCTCAAATGACCGAGAAACAGAAGAAACCGCAGAAGCTCAAGGCCCGCCTGCCGCGCGGCTTTGTCGATCGCTCCGCCGCCGATATTCGCGCGACTGACGAAATGATCGGCAAGATCCGGGCGGTCTACGAGCATTATGGTTTCGATCCGGTCGAGACGCCGCTGTTCGAATACACCGACGCGCTCGGCAAGTTCCTGCCCGACAGCGACCGTCCGAACGAAGGCGTGTTCTCGCTGACCGACGATGACGACCAGTGGATGTCGCTGCGCTACGACCTGACCGCGCCGCTCGCCCGTCACGTCGCCGAGAATTTCAACGAGATCCAGCTGCCGTTCCGCACCTATCGTGCCGGCTACGTCTTCCGCAACGAGAAGCCCGGTCCGGGTCGGTTCCGCCAGTTCATGCAGTTCGACGCCGACACGGTCGGCGCTGCCGGCGTCCAGGCGGATGCCGAAATGTGCATGATGATGGCCGACACCATGGAAGCGCTCGGCATTGCGCGCGGCGACTATGTGATCCGCGTCAACAACCGCAAGGTGCTTGATGGCGTCATGGAAGCGATCGGCCTGGGCGGTGACGACAAGGCCAACGCCCGTCTGACGGTTCTGCGCGCCATCGACAAGCTCGACAAGTTCGGCCCCGAAGGCGTGCGGCTGTTGCTCGGCGAAGGCCGCAAGGACGAAAGCGGCGACTTCACCAAGGGTGCGGGGCTCAACGCCGAGCAGATCGACAAGGTGCTGTTCTTCGTCGGCATCCAGAATTATGCCGAAAGCGCCGACGAACTCGCAGCGCTCGTTTCGGGCACCGCCAGGGGCGGCGAGGGCGTCCAGGAACTCAACACCATCCGCAGCCTGGTCGTCAGCGCCGGCTATGAGGCTGACCGCATCAAGATCGACCCTTCGGTGGTGCGCGGTCTCGAATACTACACCGGCCCGGTTTTCGAGGCCGAGCTGCAGTTTGCCGTCACCAACGAGAAGGGCGAGAAGGTCGTCTTCGGTTCAGTCGGCGGCGGCGGTCGTTACGATGGTCTGGTCTCGCGTTTCATGGGGCAGCCGGTGCCGGCAACCGGCTTCTCGATCGGCGTCTCGCGGCTGATGACGGCGCTGAAAAACCTCGGCAAGCTCGGCGCTTCCGAAGTCCTGGCCCCCGTCGTCGTCTGCGTCATGGACCGTGACATCGACAGCATGGGCCACTACCAGCGTTTCGTGCAGCAACTGCGCCATGCCGGCATTCGTGCCGAGATGTACCAGGGCAACAAGAAGAACTTTGGCGATCAGCTGAAATATGCCGACCGTCGCGGCTCGCCGCTGGCGATCATCCAGGGCGGCGACGAGCGCGCTGCCGGCCTCGTCCAGATCAAGGACCTGATCGAGGGCAAGCGCCTGTCGGGCGAGATCGAGGACAATGCAGCCTGGCGCGAAGCGCGCGTCGCACAGGTTTCGGTGCCGACGGCCGATCTGGTCGAAAAGGTGCGCGAAATGCTGGCGGCCCAGGCCGAGGATCGGGCAAGGGGCTGACGATCATGGCCCTCATCAACCTGCCCGAATTCGCCGACGCGCTGCTGGCCGATTTCGAAAGTCTCGGCGCCTTGCGGGTCGACACCCCGGTGATCCAGCCGGCCGAGCCGTTCCTCGCCATGGCCGGCGAGGATCTGCGCCGGCGCATCTTCATGACCGAGAGCGAAACTGGCGAAAGCCTGTGCCTGCGCCCGGAATTCACCATCCCCGTCTGCCTGCGCCACATCGAGGCGGTGACCGGTACGCCGAAGCGCTACGCCTATCTGGGTGAGGTCTTCCGCCAGCGTCGCGAAGGCGGCAACGAATTCTATCAGGCCGGCATCGAGGATCTTGGCGACACCGACATCGCCAGCGCCGATGCGCGGATCGTTGGCGATGCCATGCGCGTCGTTGCCAATCGCCTGCCCGGCCGCACGCTCAGCGTCACCCTTGGCGACCAGGCGGTGTTTGAAGCCGTCGTCGGCGCCTGCGGTCTGCCGGCCGGCTGGCAGAAGCGGCTGATCCATGCCTTCGGCGACCAGAAGCACCTTCAGAAGCTCCTGACCGAGCTTGCGCACCCGCGCACGGTCGGCGTCTTCGGCCCGGAAGTCGTTCGCCTGTCGATGGACGGACTGCTCGAAGACGAGACCCGTCTCGTCGCTCATGTCGCCGAGACGATGGAGGCGACGGGCTATTCCACCAATGCCAGCCGCTCGCCTGAGGATATCGCCCGGCGGCTGAAGGAAAAGATGGAGCTGGCCAACACCCGGCTCGATCGGCGGACGCTCGATCTGGTCGGTGAGTTTCTGGCGCTCGACCTGCCGCTCGCCGAAGCTCCGGCAGCCCTGCGTGCCTTCGCGCAAAAATCCGGCCTCAAGCTCGATGAGGCGCTTGCCCGTTTCGACGCCCGTGTCGCAGCCCTTTCCGGGGCCGGCGCCGATATCGATGCGATCCGCTATCGCGCCGCCTTCGGGCGTCCGCTGGACTACTATACCGGCCTCGTCTTCGAGGTCGAGGTTGCCGGTACCCATGCTGTCCTGGCGGGCGGGGGACGGTTCGACCGCCTGCTGACGCTGCTCGGCGCCCGCGAACACATCCCGGCCGTCGGCTTCTCGCTCTGGCTCGACCGTATCGAAAAGGCGATAGCCTCTGAAGGAGGCGCCCAATGACCATTACCATCGCGCTGCCATCCAAGGGGCGGATGAAGGACGACGCTTCGGCGATCTTCGAACGCGCCGGCATGAAGATCGTCGCTGTCGGCAACGACCGCTCCTATCGCGGCCGGGTCGAAGGCTCTGACGACGTTGAAATCGCCTTCCTGTCGGCGTCTGAAATCTCCCGCGAACTTGGCAGCGGCTCGATCGATTTCGGCGTTACCGGCGAGGACCTGGTGCGCGAAGGCCTTGCCAATGCCGATGCCCGTGTCGAATTCTGCGCCCGCCTCGGCTTCGGCCATGCCGATGTCGTCGTTGCGGTGCCGGAGGTCTGGTACGACGTCGACACCATGGCCGACCTCGGCGACGTCGCCGCCGATTTCCGCGCCCGCCATGGCCGGCGCCTGGCGATCGCCACCAAGTACTGGCGGCTGACCCAGAACCATTTCTCCGGCAGCCACGGCATCCAGCTTTACCGCATCGTCGAGAGCCTCGGCGCCACCGAAGGCGCACCGGCTTCGGGTTCTGCCGATATCATCGTCGATATCACCTCGACCGGCTCAACGCTGAAGGCGAACCATCTGAAGATCCTGACGGATGGCGTGATCCTGCGCTCCGAAGCTTGCCTTGTGCGGTCGCGCAAGCCGGGCCACGACGCAGATCCGGTTGTCGCCCGGGTGATCTCGGCGGTTCGCGGCGCGCTGTAACGCTGGCCATCGGGCCGGCAGGCAAGCCGCCCGATGGCGCGAAAAATTAAAGTAGGGCCCTCACAAAGCGAACCCTCCGCTCCTATGTAAGTCGCGAAAACGGCGGTTCCGCCGTTCCCCGTTCCGTTGAGGAGACTTTTATGGCCGATCTTTCCGCCTTTCCGATCACCAAGCGCTGGCCGGCGAAAAACCCCGATATCATCCAGCTCTATTCGCTGCCGACGCCGAATGGCGTGAAGGTCTCGATCGCGCTCGAAGAGCTCGGACTGCCCTACGAAGCCCATCGTGTCGCCTTCGACGCCAATGATCAGAAGTCGCCGGAATTCGTCTCGCTCAATCCGAACGGCCGCATCCCGGCGATCATCGATCCCAACGGCCCGGACGGAAAGCCGATCGGCCTGTTTGAATCCGGCGCGATCCTGATTTATCTCGCCGAAAAAACCGGCAAGCTTTTGCCGGCGGATGCGGTGGGGCGCTACGAGACGCTCTGCTGGGTCATGTTCCAGATGGGCGGCGTCGGGCCGATGCTCGGCCAGTTCGGCCATTTTTTCAAGTTTGCCGCCGACAAGGTTGCCAACAACTCCTATCCCGTCGAGCGCTACCGGGACGAAGCCAAGCGTCTGCTCGGCGTCTTGGAAACGCGCCTTGAAGGGCGGCAATGGCTGATGGGCGACGACTACACGATTGCCGACATCGCCACCTACCCCTGGATCGAGGGCGCCCGCCGGTTCTATGGCGGCGCCGAGGTGCTCGACTACAAGAGCTTCCCGAACGTGATGGCCTGGGTCGAGCGTGGCCTCGCGCGCCCGGCGGCTCTAAAGGGCATGGAAGTGCCGCGCAAGGAATAGCAGTTCTTGCGGCCTTGTGTCTGAGTTGACGAAGCTCGGGCGCAAGGCTAGGCCTTGCTGTACAGACGGATAGGAAACGGGTGGGAAGCGTGTCGGGTAGGCTTGTTGTTGTCGGTGGCGGTCAAGCCGCCTTTGCTCTGGTTGCCAAGCTCCGCGCGCTGAAGGACGAGCGGCCGATCACCATCGTCGCCTCCGAGGCGAGCCTGCCCTATCAGCGCCCGCCACTGTCCAAGAAATACCTGCTGCGCGAGATGAGCCTGGACCGGCTGCTCTATCGCCCCGAGGCCTGGTACGGCGAACACGATGTCGACGTGCGCCTCGAGACGACCGTGACCGGGCTCGATCGCGCGGACAAGCGCGTCTCACTCAGCGACGGGTCGTCCCTCGAATATGAGGTGCTTGCCTTTGCCACCGGTGCGACGCCGCGCCGGCTGCCGGCCTCGGTCGGCGGCGAGCTTGAGGGCGTCTTCGTCGTGCGCGATTTCAGGGATGCCGATCTGCTGGCCGAAGAAATGAAACCCGGCCGCCGGGCACTGGTCGTGGGTGGCGGATACATCGGCCTTGAGGCCGCCGCCGTGGCCCGTACCTGCGGGCTGGAGGTGACGGTGATCGAGATGGCCGACCGCATCCTGCAGCGCGTTGCTTCTGCTGCAACGTCGGGCCTTGTGCGCGACATCCACAAAACGCGGGGCGTCGACATCCGCGAGGGCACCGGCCTCAATCGCCTTGTCGGCGACAATGGCCGTGTCACCGCTGCTGAACTCTCCGACGGGTCGACCCTGCCGGTCGACGTCGTGATCGTCGGCATCGGCGTGACCGCCAACGATCGCCTGGCGCATGACGCTGGCCTCGAAACAGCAAACGGCATCGTCGTCGATGCGTTCGGGCGAACCGCCGACCCCTCGATTTTCGCCATGGGCGACTGCGCGGTGCTGCCGTTCGAAGACCTGCGCATCCGGCTGGAATCCGTGCAGAACGCCGTCGATCAGGCCGAAGCGGTGGCAGCCATCCTTGCCGGCGGCGAACAGCCGTACGCGCCTAAGCCCTGGTTCTGGTCGGACCAGTACGACGTCAAGCTGCAGATCGCCGGTTTTGGTCTTGGCCATGACGAAACCATCGTCAGGCCCGGCCAGCGCGAAGGCAGCGTTTCCGTCTGGTACTTCCGCCAGGGACGGCTTGTTGCCGTCGACGCGATCAACGACGCCAAGGCCTATGTCACCGGCAAGAAATTGCTCGAAACCGGCGTCAATCCCGATCGTGCCGTGGTGGCCGATCCCCAATCGGATCTCAAGGCGCTGCTGGTGCAGCCCTAGCGTCGAGAACCACGCCTGGCAGCGCTTTCTAGCGGGCTGCAACTTGAAGGCGGCGTCGTTTCAAAATTCGTTAACGACGAAACTATTGTCTTCGTGGGCAATTGCCCGGCAGGGCCTCGATTTATCATTTCCTTAAATCACCTGACGCCAACACAGACAGCTTAAGTGGAGGCGAGAGGTCTCGTTTCCGACAGGATTTGATTTAGGCGATTGGCGATGATCAAGGTTCTTACGTGCCTGGTGGTAGAGCATAATCCCAAGCTGGTCGTTCTGGCCGCTCTCGTCTGCTTCCTTGCAAGCTATGGGGCGGTGACCCTCTTGCAGCGGGCGCGCGGATCCTCCGGCAAGGCCAAGGCGATCTGGGCGACCGCAGCCGGTATTGCAAGCGGCTTCGGCATCTGGGCAACGCACTTCATCGCCATGCTCGCCTATGACCCCGGCGTCGTCCTCGGCTACCAGATGGACCTGACCGGCCTGTCGCTCGCAGTCGCGATCATCCTGACAACGACTGCGCTGTTGATTGCGACACATGTCCAGGACCGCATGGGCTGGATCGTCGGCGGCCTTGTTCTGGGCGGCGGCGTCGCCTGCATGCACTTCCTTGGCATGGCAGCACTCGATGTGCCCGGCAGCATCCGCTGGGACGCAACATTGGTCGTTGCATCCGTTGTCGCCGGATCGCTGTTCGACATGGCAGCCCTGCGCACGATCGCCCGGGTCGGCGACCGGCTGAAGGCAAAGATTGCCGCCACCTTGCTGATGACGCTCGGCATCGTCGCGCTGCACTTCACCGCCATGGGCGCCGTAACGATCGAGGCCGACCTGCTGTCGGCGAGCCACGAAGGCATGATCCAGCCGCACCTGCTCGCGTTCGTCATCGCCGGCACCGCTTTCTTCCTTCTGTCGATGGTGCTGATCGCCGCCGGCTTTGCCCACCACGCCGAGATTTCCGCCGCCGCCGCCGAGCGCGAGTTCGCCCGCTTCGTGCGCAGCGTCAAGGACTACGCGATCTACATGCTCGACATCGAGGGCCGCGTGGCGAGCTGGAACGCCGGCGCCGAAGCCAACAAGGGCTATCGCTCCGAGGAGATCGTCGGCAAGAACTTCGCCTGCTTCTATTCCGAAGAGGACCAGCGCGACGGCGTGCCGCAAAAGGCGCTTGACGTGGCGCTTGGCAACGGCAAGTTCGAAACCGAAGGCTGGCGCTACCGCAAGGACGGTTCGCGGTTCTGGGCCCACGTCGTCATCGATCCCTTCCTTGACGAGCAGGGCAGGCACGCTGGCTTCATCAAGATCGTCAAGGACATCACCAAGGCGAAGATGGATGCCGAGCGGATCGCCGAGGTCAGCAACAATCTCGACGTCGCGCTGGAAAACATGTCGCAAGGCATCTGCCTGTTCGACAGCAACGACAAGCTGCTTCTGTCGAACCGGCGATGCCGCGAGATCTTCGGCTTCTCGGAGACGCTTGCCGGCCAGGGGCTGACCTTCCGCGAAATCCTCGACATCGTCTTTGCCCGCATCTACAGCGACCCGGACATCGCCAAGGCGAAGTCCGCGGAGCTCTACCAGAAGCATCGGGTCGAAATGGTCGGCAAGGGCGGCGGCGACATCGTCGAGAAGCTGGCAAACGGCCGCTCAATCCTGACCAAGCACCGCACGCTTCCCGACGGCGGCTGGGTCAGCACCTATGAGGACATAACCGAGCGCCTCGATACCGAGGAGCAGATCACCTTCCTTGCCCGCCACGACAGCCTGACGGGCCTGCCGAACCGCCTGCAGTTCAGCAGCTATCTCGAAGAGGAGCTCGACGCCGCCACCTGGTTCAACCGCAAGGTTGCGGTCGTCGGCATCGACCTCAACAAGTTCAAGGAAGTCAACGACCTGCATGGCCATGCCGCCGGCGACTTCGTGCTGGTGACGATCGCCCAGCGCATGAAGGGCCTCCTACAGGAAGGCGAGTTCGTGGCGCGCTTCGGCGGCGACGAGTTCGCGGCCGTCAAGCGCTTCGAGGAGCTTTCCGAACTCAACGACTTCCTGCGCCGCATCGAAAAGAGCCTGCATGAGGAAATGCGGTTCGGCGATTTCGAATTGAAGTCCGGTGGCAGCATGGGCGTCGCGATCTATCCGCAGGATGCCGAGACCGCGGACACGTTGATCAACAACGCCGATCTCGCCATGTACCGGGCGAAGGCCGCGCTCAACCAGACTGTCTGCTTCTATGAGGTATCGATGGACGAAGCGGCGCGGCAGAGACGCGGGCTTGCCAACGACCTCTGGGATGCGGTCGAGAAGGAGCAGCTTGCCCTGCATTACCAGGTGCAGAAATCGGTGATGTCCGGTGACGTCATCGGCTACGAGGTGCTGTTGCGCTGGAGCCATCCCGAACGTGGCATGGTGCCGCCCAGCGAGTTCATTCCGCTGGCCGAGGAGTGCGGCGCCATTCTGCCGATCGGCGAATGGGTTTTGCGCGAAGCGTGCCGCGAGGCAGCGGGATGGGAAGGCAGCCACAAGATCGCGGTCAATCTCTCGCCGGTCCAGCTCGCCAACGGCGATATCGTCAGCCTCGTTCAGGACGTGCTCGCCCAGACCGGCCTCGACCCGAACCGGCTGGAACTGGAAATCACGGAATCGACGATCATCGACGACAAGGAGCGGGCGCTGTTGACGCTGCGCCAGATCAAGGAACTCGGCGTCACGATCGCGATCGACGATTTCGGCACCGGATATTCCTCGCTCGAAACGCTCCGCTCGTTCCCCTTCGACAAGATCAAGCTGGACAAGAGCTTCATGTGGGAGGTGGAAGCCAGCCCACAGGCCAAGGCGATCGTGCGTGCGATCCTCGCGCTGGGGCAGAGCCTGTCCGTCCCGGTGCTCGCAGAAGGCGTCGAGACCCAGAAGCAGCTCGATATCCTCCAGGCCGAAGGCTGCGACGAGGCTCAAGGATATCTGCTGGGTCGCCCGGCCCCGATCGGGCGGCTGTTCGGCGATAAGGACGAAGCGGCGGCGGCTTGAGCGCAGGCCGCGCCTTCGTTGGGGCAGGGCGCGTTCGCGAATTGTTCGGCGCCGGCAAGGGCGCCTCGGTGTCGCCTCTGCCTTACTGGCGCAGCGGTGACCGGCCTGCGCCATCCACCAGGAAGCGCGGGAAAAAGAAGACGCCGAGGATCGTGCCGGAGTAACGCTGTTCCAGTCCGGATGACTCCCCGATGCAGAACAGTGGCTGCTTCTGGCCAGCCTCTTCGAGCGCAATTGTCGTCGAGAAGCAGAAGGATGAGCAACTGGTCGCCGCCTGCTCGAACAGCTCGAGCACGTGGTTGCGATCGGCCGGGTCGTAGCAGCGGACGAAATTGAGAAGTCCGCATTCTCCGTCACGCAGGCCATGGATGGCCGCGGCCTTCTCGCCAAGCCGGAAGAGGCCGGTCGACAGGTCGCCTGACCAGCCTTCCGAGGCGCAGAACTGTTCCAGAAACTCATGATGCGGAAGACCGGGATGTGGTTGTCCCGGAGCGCCGAGGGGAACGGAATTTGTTCTCGTGATCTTAAACACGGTCTACCCCAGCAGACTTCCCCGGTGCCGCCTATGACGCTCCAGGAAACGCATCCCAATGTGCAAATACGGCTCAACATGACCAATGCAAGAGAACCCGTCGCAGTCTGCGGGTGAGTTCTCAGGTGAAACGGTCGTCAGCTAGTAATGAAGCTCACCAAACGAAGTGATTTCGTAGGAGAGTGTCGGCCTAATTTGCGATTAAATACTTTTATTCTTTTCGTATATTCTCGAAGAGGTTCCGGGTGTGCGGCGAAATCGGAAAAGGCTCGGCGAACGGCTGCTTTCCCTTGGCGCTACCCAGTCTCCCGTGAATCTCCGCCCACTTGGGGCGCTGTTATAGTTCGTTTTTTTTCGACTTCAACGGTTTTTTGAAGCGAGACTACAACCGGGAGGACTTTTCCCTAGGTCAGTCTCGAGGCAGGCTTCGTCGCGGCCGCGTAAGCTTGATAAAAAGCAAGAAGGGCGACCCGAGGGCCGCCCTTCCGATCCGGATGGATCACTGCGAAAAGGCTGGCGCCTTATCACATCATGTCCATGCCGCCCATGCCGCCCATGCCGCCCGGCATTGCCGGAGCGTCCTTCTTCGGCAGTTCGGCGATCATGGCTTCCGTCGTGACGAGGAGGCCAGCAACCGAGGCTGCGTCCTGAAGAGCGGTGCGAACGACCTTGACCGGGTCGACGATACCCATGGCGATCATGTCGCCATATTCGCCGGTCTGGGCGTTGTAGCCGTAGTTGTCTTCGTTCTTGTCGAGGATCTTGCCGACAACGATCGAAGCTTCATCGCCAGCGTTCTCGGCGATCTGGCGGGCCGGAGCCTGCAGAGCGCGACGAACGATGTTGATGCCGGCTTCCTGGTCTTCGTTGACGCCCTTGACCGAGATCTTGGAGGCCGAACGCAGGAGTGCCGTGCCGCCGCCCGGTACGATGCCTTCCTGAACAGCAGCGCGCGTCGCGTTGAGGGCGTCGTCGATGCGATCCTTCTTTTCCTTCACTTCAACTTCCGTCGAGCCGCCGACGCGGATGACGGCAACGCCGCCAGCGAGCTTGGCAAGGCGTTCCTGCAGCTTTTCGCGGTCGTAGTCGGAGGTGGTGTCTTCGATCTGGGCCTTGATCTGGGCGACGCGGCCTTCGATGTCGGCCTTCTGGCCGGCGCCGTCGACGATCGTCGTGTTTTCCTTGGAGATCGAAACCTTCTTCGCACGGCCGAGCATGTCGAGCGTGACGTTTTCGAGCTTGATGCCGAGGTCTTCGGAGATCACGGTGCCGCCCGTCAGGATGGCGATGTCTTCGAGCATGGCCTTGCGGCGGTCGCCGAAACCCGGAGCCTTGACGGCAGCGATCTTCAGGCCGCCACGCAGCTTGTTGACGACGAGCGTTGCAAGAGCTTCGCCTTCTACGTCTTCAGCGATGATCAGGAGCGGCTTGCCGGTCTGAACGACAGCTTCGAGAACCGGGAGCATGGCCTGAAGGTTCGAGAGCTTCTTCTCGTGGAGGAGAACGAAGACGTCGTCGAGGTCAGCGACCATCTTTTCCGGGTTGGTGACGAAGTAGGGCGACAGGTAGCCGCGGTCGAACTGCATGCCTTCGACGACTTCGAGTTCGGTCTCGGCGGTCTTGGCTTCTTCAACCGTGATGACGCCTTCGTTGCCGACCTTCTGCATTGCTTCAGCAATGTCGAGGCCGATCTGACGCTCGCCGTTGGCCGAGATCGTGCCGACCTGTGCGACTTCTTCCGAAGTGTTGATCTTCTTGGCCTTGGCCTGGAGATCCTTGACGACTTCGGTGACAGCGAGGTCGATGCCGCGCTTCAGGTCCATCGGGTTCATGCCGGCAGCAACGGCCTTTGCGCCTTCGCGAACGATCGCCTGGGCAAGAACGGTTGCAGTCGTGGTGCCGTCGCCGGCGATGTCGTTGGTCTTCGAAGCAACTTCGCGGACCATCTGGGCGCCCATGTTTTCGAACTTGTCTTCGAGTTCGATTTCCTTGGCGACCGAGACGCCGTCCTTGGTGATGCGCGGAGCGCCGAAGGACTTGTCGATGATGACGTTACGACCCTTCGGGCCGAGCGTGACCTTTACGGCGTCAGCGAGGATGTCGACGCCACGCAGCATCTTTTCGCGCGCGGTGCGGCCGAACTTGATTTCTTTTGCAGCCATTAGAGAACTCCCGGGCTCATTGCCCATTGGTTGTCATGAAAAGGGTGGACGACGGCTGGATCAGCCGATGATGCCCATGATGTCGGCTTCCTTCATGATGAGAAGGTCTTCGCCGTTGATCTTGACTTCGGTGCCCGACCACTTGCCGAACAGAACGCGGTCGCCAGCCTTGACGTCGAGAGCAACGACCTTGCCGCTTTCGTCACGGGCGCCCGA